>Ga0070658_10001398_pt1 | contig 20602 bp, 21 predicted proteins | sample KBSC13metaG_FD_64664 | JGI IMG/M metagenome (GOLD analysis project Ga0070658, IMG submission 64664) | Corn rhizosphere microbial communities from Kellogg Biological Station, Michigan, USA - KBS C1-3 metaG | ecosystem: Host-associated > Plants > Roots > Rhizosphere > Soil ...
CCTGAGCAGCGTGGTAGGCTGCGGCGGCTTGGAGCGAAACGCTGACGGATGTCGCGGGAGTCGATGTCTTGCTGCTGGACCACGTCACAGGAGTAGGCGGTTTTGCGGGCGGTGGTGTCGGAATGTATGCCGATCTCGTAGCGATCTGTCCGATTGTCATGGCCGTTTGCTCCTTCTATGTTCCCCGATTGGATTATCGGCTCGAAGGACGCAGTTCCTCAGGGCTAGTTGGCAACGACGACAAGGCGCGACTCACACTGCTACACCAGCACGCTTTGCACCTCTTTAGCGAAAACAAAGCCCCGCGAATGTCGAAATTCGCGGGGCTTCAACTTCAGTTCGACTGCATGCTAGTTGGTTAGTACCGGTACGTATCCGCCTTGTACGGGCCTTCGACCGGGACGCCGATGTAGTCGGCCTGGCGCTTGGAGAGGGTGGTCAGCTTGACGCCGATCTTCTCGAGGTGCAGGCGGGCGACTTCTTCGTCGAGTTGCTTCGGGAGCGTGTAGACGCCGACTTCGTAGCGATCCTTGTTCTTCCAGAGGTCGAGCTGGGCGAGGGTCTGGTTGGAGAAGGAGTTCGACATGACGAAGCTCGGGTGGCCGGTGGCGCAGCCGAGGTTGACGAGGCGGCCTTCGGCGAGCATGAAGATGCAGTGACCGTCCGGGAAGGTGTACTGGTCGACCTGCGGTTTGATGTTGACCTTCTTGACACCCGGCGCATTGTTGAGCGGGTCGACCTGGATCTCATTGTCGAAGTGGCCGATGTTGCAGACGATGGCCTGGTCCTTCATCTTGGACATATGGTCGAAGGTGATGATGTCGACATTGCCGGTACAGGTGACGTAGATGTCGCCGCGGCCAAGGGTGTCTTCGATGGTGGTGACTTCGTATCCTTCCATCGCGGCCTGAAGGGCGTTGATGGGGTCGATCTCGGTGACGATGACGCGGGCGCCCATGCCGCGGAGCGACTGCGCTGAGCCCTTGCCGACATCGCCGTAGCCGCAGACGACGGCGACCTTGCCGCCCATCATGACGTCGGTGGCGCGCTTGATGCCGTCGGCGAGCGATTCGCGGCAGCCGTAGAGGTTGTCGAACTTCGACTTGGTGACCGAGTCATTGACGTTGATCGCCGGGATGAGGAGCGTGCCGGCTTCCTGCATCTTGTAGAGGCGGTGGACGCCGGTGGTGGTCTCTTCGCTCACGCCGCGCCACTCGGCGACGACGTTGTGCCAGTGCTTGGGATCTTCGGCGTAGACCTTCTTAAGGAGGTCCTTGATGACCGACTCTTCGTGGCTGTCACTCGGGGTGTTGACCCAATCGCTTCCGTTCTCGAGCTCGTAGCCCTTGTGGATGAGCAGGGTGACGTCGCCGCCGTCGTCGACGACGAGTTCCGGGCCCTTGCCGCCGGCGAAGGTCAGCGCCTGGTAGGTGCACCACCAGTACTCCTCGAGGCTCTCGCCCTTCCACGCAAAGACCGGCACGCCGGCTTCGGCGATGGCGGCGGCGGCGTGGTCCTGGGTGGAGAAGATGTTGCAGCTCGCCCAGCGGACGCTCGCGCCAAGGTCGACGAGGGTCTCGATGAGGACGGCGGTCTGGATCGTCATGTGGAGCGATCCGGTCACGCGGACGCCCTGAAGCGGCTTGCCCTCGGCATACTTACGCCGGATAGACATCAGGCCCGGCATCTCGTGCTCGGCGATCCCGATCTCTTTGCGGCCCCAGTCGGCGAGGGTGATATCGGCGACTTTGTAGTCGGTCTCTTTTGCTAGTAGGGTGGTCATGAGAAAATTTCCTCCGGCGGTATTATACCGTGTTTATCAATGAATCATGATTAGTTGATAATTCATGAGTTTGAACCAACAGGTACCGGTTCCACGCCCATAAACGACCTGGCTTTGCAAGCGCTTCGCGCTTAGACGTCCGTCCCGGACTACGGAACTCTTCAGTCCGGGACGGACGTCTCGCCGAAGGCGGCACAGCCACGACGTTTATCGTCGTGAAAGCGTAGGCTGATTCCTTCGCGCCGTAACATGGCGGAAACATATGTGGCCTACAATACCCATGTTGGCGCGGCGCCGCGCTGATTCTTCCACTCTTTGCTGAGATATTCCACGGCATTGTTGCCTCTCCTTATCGACATACGGCGACGCTCTTCCTCCCGTCGCCGCTAGGCCGCAGTGAGAAGCAATAATGTCATCTAAGAAAAAGCTCGTCGTCATCGGGAACGGCATGGCCGGCGCGCGCACTGTCGAGGAGATCCTGAGGCGCGGCGGCGATAAGCTGTTCGACATCACGATGTTCGGCGACGAGCCGTACGGAAATTACAACCGGATCATGCTGTCCAACGTGTTGAACGGGGCGCAGCAGCCGGCCGACATCTTCCTCAATCCCCTGGCCTGGTACGAAGAGAACAACATACGACTGCATACGTCGACGCGCGTCACCGGCATCGACCGGGTCGCGAAGACGGTGACGTCGGGCGACGGCACGGCGGTAGTCGACGGCGAGGACATGCCTACCCAGAGCTGTAGGCATGGCACCCAGATCACGTCGTATGACACGCTGCTGATTGCGACGGGAAGTCGGCCGTTTATCCCGAAGCTCGACGGTCTGTACACCGAAGGCGGCGAGATGATGGGCGGGGTATTTGCCTTCCGCACTATCGACGATTGCCGAAAGATCGCTGGGCGGGCGAACAAGTGTCGACGGGCGCTGGTGCTCGGCGGCGGACTGTTGGGCCTCGAGGCCGCGCGTGGACTGTTGAAGTTCGGTGTCGAGGTCCACGTGGCCCACATCGGGTCGCACGTGATGAACAACCAGCTTGACCCGGCTGCCGGCGCGATGTTGAAGTTCGCGCTGACGAAGTTGGGGGTCCACCTACATCTGAGCAAGAGGGCGACGGAAGTTTTGGGCGGCGACGATGTCACCGCGGTTCGCTTCGAGGACGACACGGTTATCGAGTGCGACATGCTGGTGATCTCGGCCGGGATCACACCGAATGTCGAGATTGCCAGGGACTGCGGCCTGACGGTCAATCGGGCGATCGTGGTCGACGATCGTATGCAGTCGGTCGACGATCCTCATATCTTTGTCGTTGGCGAGTGTGCCGAGCATCGAGGGAAGGTCTACGGGTTGGTCGCGCCGCTCTGGGAGCAGGGGCAGGTGATAGCGGAGCACCTGACGGGCCAGAAGCCGGAGTCTGTTTATCAGGGTTCGAAGATTGCGACGAAGCTGAAGACCGCTGGTGTGTCGCTGACGACCATGGGGATTGTCGAGCCCGAGTTCGACGACGACGAGGTGGTTCTCTACAGCGAGTCGAAGCGCGGCATCTACCAGAAGCTCATCCTGCGTGATGGTATTCCGGTCGGCGGTATCATGCTGGGCGACACGGACAAGGCGGCGTCGCTGATCCAGGCCTTTGACCATGGCACCCCCGTGGTAGACAACCGGCGGGAGGCCTTGTTCGACACTCCGGTCCGAGTCAAGTTGGAGAACCCGCTCCTGCTCATGCCGGATGAGGCGAAAGTGTGCAACTGCATGGGCCTTAGCAAGGGTGCGATCCGTCGATGTGTCGAGGCGGGCAATACGACGCTGCCGATGGTGCAGACGGCGTGCAAAGCGGGAATGGGCTGTGGGTCCTGTAAACCGCTCGTTCAGGACATCATCACATGGGTCACCGACGGTGCAACCCCGCCGTCGACGATGCCGGAATGCGTCGACGCTCCGCCGGCGTCGATTACGTCGATAATAGGCCTACCCTTCGACAATCCCGAAGTCGCCGGCGCGCTGAAGACGCTTATTCGCGAGATGGTGAACTGGGCCTGCAAGGACTGATGCCCACGAGGGCGAGGCGGGCTGGGCGTATCATACAGTAGAAGGGCCAGCGACGGAGCGAGACGGGGAGGGCGGCGAGGTCGCGGTGACTCGGCATTGTGAGTCGACGCCACCAGGCGGATATTCGGTCCCCTGCATCGCGTTTCGCGGCGATATAGAACGCCGTGTCTTGGTGGTATTCCTCTTTCACATCGAGGCGGCTTAAGACCTCGACAATCTCCCCGACCAGTCGCGGGCGTTCCGTCTGTGCGAGCGCGTACTCGCCAGCGTCAAAGCCCAGTTCGGTGGCAAGAGAGAGCGTAAGGTTGAGGATCGAGGTCATCCGGCGCTTCTTCGCCAGTTCCTGCACACTTTCCCATTCGGAGGACGTCAACCGTGACGCCATTTGCGACAGGCTGTAGAGCCACTCCAGGCGCCGCCATCGATGAGCAGTCCCGTGCGCGGCGAGGTACACCACTTGGTGTACATTTCCGAGGCCGGGGATGTCGTTCTCGCGATAGGAAACCGTGCGTCTGTCCTTCCATGCCGCCTCAAACCCCAGGATCGTTCCCAAACCCGGCCGCTGCAGCGCCCAGTGCAGTTCCAGCGTCGAGCCGTCCGGGCACTGGTAGACGTAGTCTTTATCCTGTGTGCAATTGAGAAATCGGGTGAACTCGGCCTGCGACGGCAGGACGGGTTGGTTCATGAGGCGATACCCGCAAGCCGTCAGCGCGACGTGGGCAGTGGGGATGTCGGCGCGGTCTACGAAGAGGTCGATATCGCTGAACATACGGGATTTGAGATCGCCGTGCAGGGTCAGCGCCAGATGGGGGCCCTTGACAGTGAGCATGCGTATCTGATGCTGGTGCAGGATGTCGATCGTCCGAACAAGGCAATCCGCCAATTTCAGGTTCTTTGCGGTACCCGCGAGAACAAGCTGCGCGATTTGCATGCGGACGTGGGGCGGAGCTTGGCTGGCGGAGAGGTTGCGGTGCACCAACGGAAGAAGCCCGTGCAGATGCGTCAGGCTGATGAACTCGTCCCAGTCGACCTCTGCGTCGATCGGCGAATGCGACGTTCCGAGGGCGATGTTGAGCACGTGTTGGAGAGTGGACGGTAGGGCAGGCCGTACCGTGGAAGTCGACGGCGATGTCGTGGTTGGATCCGGCGCGGTGATTGTCATCGAAATCAGTGGCCCGCAGCGACGACCGCGGCGACGTCGTCGGTGATTGACGGAAATCTCATCAGCGTTGCGCCTCGTTCCTGGTTGCCGGCGAGGCAAACTCCGTCGCATGTTTCGACCCAGGCGTGAGCGTCGAGGCTGCCGGAGTCACCTTTTCTGACTCCGATGCGCAGCACGATGGCGTAGCCGCGTCGACGCAGCATGGAGAACAGGGTGATCGACCGCGTCAGGCAGGTCGCACGGGGGACGTAGGACGCGGTGGCGGCGACGATGCGCGCGATCGTTTCGCGGCGAGTGTCGTCGAGATTGGGCATAGGCGCCGGGCCGGGCTTCATCCCGCGCATGATGGTCCGAAACGGAAGCACGCAGAGAAGTCCGCGCACCACGGCCAGGGTCGCGAGCGATTCGAAGGCCAGCATTCGGTCGCGGAGCGGGAGCCGTCGCCACACATTAAACTGCCGCTGTAGTCTGATCGGCATACGTACCTTCGTGTATCACGAGTAGTTGGTGGCGGGACAGTTCGTCGATGAGGTTGCGCAAGTCATGATCGACGCGCTCAGGGGTGACGTCGTACTCCTTGAGCACTTCGTTACGCAATTTCCCGACCATGATTGGTTCCTGCATCAGATCCCAAATCCGCGCCGCTACCGGATTGAGTTCGTAGTAGGTGCTGTTCTTGAGATTGAGAATCACGGCCTCGCCGTCCAACTGGCAGGAAACCTGCTCTCGGCTTGCGGATATCGTCGTCTCGTCTGTCATATCATCCCGTTCCTTCGACAAGCAAGTTCGGCAGTGTGGATATCGCCGAACTTGCTTGCGAACCCATTTAGTTGACCTTGGAACCGATGCCTCGTTTGATCTCTTCGATCTCCGCGCGCATTGCGGCGATCTGGCCGTCTCGCTCCTGGATCATGCCGTACAGCGCCTGGATGGCGGCGATGGAGACACCGTTGGCGTCGACCATGTCGATCTTCTTGTCGCTGTCGCCAACGCCGAACGCGGCGGCGAAGTCCTGCGCCATGGGGCCGATGTGTCGAACGGAGGGATCCTGGAACTTGTAGCTCCACATCTCCACCGGCATGGTCGCTAGGCGGGCGAGAATGTCGCGCGGATCCACGCCGGCGAAGTCCTGCTTGATGGCTCGATCGCTCGGAAGACTTCCGATGACGATGCCGGTAATGCCGTCGGTGGGCGGGAGGCCGGCGGCATGGGTGATGTCGGCGACGGTCCCGTGTTCGGTCACGGTGGGCGTCTCGTAGGGCTTTTTAGCGGCTTCTCCCGGCGTCTCGTCGGGTGTGGTCAGTAGATCGGTTTCCAGCTTCATGTCATTCCCTTTCGTTTCAGTGCGTGACAGGCATTGTTTTAAGATTAGAACTGGGCAAATTCCGAACGCAGTCGCGCTCGACGAGACGCGCGACTTCTTGCAGATCCGGCAGACGTTTTGGCCTCTGCAGACGACTGACTGGGATGGCCGCGGCGAGAGTCGCTACCTGATCAAAATGGACGGTTGAGGCGGGGCGGTCGTGTCCGGCCCGATCCTTCAGCATCTTCGCCGCATACGAGTGGCGGATCAGCTCCAACATCGCTTTGGTAGGGCGTAGCCGTTCGATGGACGGTTCATCTTCGCCGGTAAACTCGAGGACATAGACCGCTCCGAGCGGACAGGCGCTCGGCGTCGACGCCACCGGCACCTGATGCCCGAGCTTGGCGAAGTCGGGGTGCAGGGGCGACAATGTTGCTTCCGGGAACGGAAGCGCGCTCGCCGAGTCCGGGTGCAGCTTCAATTGAGGGAAGCCGAAGCGGACGATGGGCTGACCTTGAGCGTCGATCTCGACGGCAACGACATCGTCAGCGATCGGCACATGGCCGCGCGCCACCATCGTTGCGGTCATCGTCGACTTGCCCGCCCTGGAGAAGCCGACGAACGCCACCGCGACTCCCTCGACAGCGACCGCGCCAGCATGTAAGACTAAGTTGCCGCGCTGATGCAAGAGCGTGCCGATAGCATTGCCCAGGATGTACAGACGTACCACGCGCTCCTCAACACCGTCGACGGGGTCGACCACTATCGACCTGCCCTGGTCCACGAGGATGCGGCAGACGCCGGGGTAACCGAGCCAGACCCGGTCGCCCAGACGCCACTGGTCCTCGCCCATGTCGACAGCGGTAGGGTCGACGGCGGGAACCACGCCGACTGTTACGGTAACGTCGTACTCATCTCCGAAGCTCTCTGCCCCGGCCGCCATCTGAGTAAGTGGCATGAGCTCAGGGAGTGCCAGTGCGGACTCGATCCGCAGACCATATGCCACGTACCGGAACGTCCTTGCTTGAATGGTTGTGTCCGGCAATGTACCCATCATAGCCCCGAATCTTTCAGCCACTTGCCAAGAATCGCCACCTGCATGATCGATTGGGCGTCTCGCCCGCTGTTTCCTGACAGAAAACGCGCGCGCACCACCCGCAGTTGATCCATATCGACGTAGTCCGCGAGGCGGTCCTCGGAGCGATCGAGCATGTCGTCGAGGCGGTCCATGTCGCGAGTGCGCAGGGTATGCGTGAAGTTATGCGCGAGGTCTGCCTTCCCTTCGCGCCACTGAATGGCCGGCGGCAACGTCCCCTCCATGCCCTGGCGCATAATCCAGCGCGACCAGCCGCGGCGGATCTTTTGGTGCGGCGGCACGCTGAGGCAGAACTCGATGAGGCGTTTGTCGTAGAAAGGGTAGCGCGTCTCGATGGAGAACGCGGCTGAAGCGACGTCGGTGAGTTCCAGCATGCGCGGCAGGATCCCGCGGGAAAGGCTCGCGAGATGGGCCTCCTTCTCGGTGCGCGCGATGTGCGGATAGTCCGGCGCAATCTCCATGGCCCGGCCTTCGAAGTCGGAGCGCCGTCTGAAATCCGCAGAAATGGGGATGAACAAGCTTGGTGCGGATGCTCTGCCCCGCGCTGAGCCCCACGCGCGGCGGACGGCCGGCGGGATGAAGGGGAGCAGGGCGACATTCCGGATGACCCGAACGGGGCTCGCATTGAAGTGTCGACTGAAGCCGCGCACCTCGTGGACCAGTGTCAGCCATCTTCCGCGGGCCGCCAGTTCGGTGAGTCCGGACACGCCGTGAGACAACGTTGTGTCACCGTCGAGGCCGTCGAGAAGGACGCCGACACCACTTTCGGCTGCGGCGCGATACATCAGGCGGTGCAGGAAGAGGTTGGACCCGAGAAACGGGCCACCGGTGCGTCGTAGGATGTCGTCGATATCGTCGAGCGGGCCGGCGAGATCCCCGCGGACGAAATGCGGATCCAGGCCGCCGGTGTCGATAACCGCCTGCATGTAAGAGCGTTCGTCGGAGGCGGGAACATCGTCAAAGATCACCGAAAACGTATGCAAACTCTCGCCGTGGTTCTGGAGGACATTGCGGGCAGTGCAGACGATCGACGACGAGTCGAGCCCCCCGCTCAGAGTCGAGCCCATCATGCCGCAGGTGCGCAGGCGGCATTGAACGGCTTCCTGAAAGATTGTCCGGAACGCGTCGCCATATTCCTGATCGGATTTGAGGCGCAGAGTGGGGTCGGGGTCGAGCGACCAGTAGCGGCGGGTCGACAGATCGCCATTGTCGACAGTCAGCGTATGGGCGGGTGGCAACCGGCGGATGTCCCGGTAGAATGTGCTCTCGAAGTTTTCGGAGTAGAAGGCAAGATATTCGAGGAGGTGAGTATCGTCGACGCGCCGAGGCACCTCGGGTATCGACAGTAGCGCCCCGATTTCCGACGCGAATGCGAAGACCGTCGACGTGTGGCAGTAGTAGAAGGGTCGAACGCCGAAATGGTCGCGGGCGCAGAACAAGGAGCGTTGGCCGGCATCCCAGATAGCGAACGCGAAATCGCCGAGCAACTTGGCGGCGCAGTCCCGGCCCCATTGACGGTAGGCCTCAAGGATCAGCGCGGAGTCGGGAGTGCCCGTGGGCAAGCTAAGCTGCGCGATCAGTTCGGCGCGATTGTCGAGGCGGGCATCGGCGGTGATGGCAAGGTCGCCGTCGACAAAGGGGAGGCGTTGGTGAGACGATTCGGGAGTCGTGGGAAGATGACGGCATCCGAGAGCTGCCATGTCGCCCTGCCAGATGCCGACGTGGTTCGGGCCTCGATGCTTCATGGCGTCGAGCATACTATCGATGCCACTCGTCGACGCCGGATTGTCAAACGCGATAATCCCCGCGATGCCACTCATAGAGTTGGTTAGCCTCGGAAATTGCTGCTCTACTGGAGAATATGAGGAACATACCCAACATTGTGATACCTCTCTTGCGAATCGGTCTGAACCTCGCTAGTTCTTTAGATGTACTAGACTTGTGGAGCCGGCATATCCCCAAAACGTGATTGCCCGGCTTTTGAAAGCTTGACTAATACGCACGGCGAGTTCCGAGCCGAGCCTGATTGTTGAATGGAAAAAGCGAAAGATCGTACGGTCGCCTAGAGCTTGACAAACCACACGCCGCTCGGCTAGAATAGGTAACGTTCGCGGGAGTAGTTCAGTGGTAGAGCGTTTGCTTCCCAAGCAAAATGTCGCGAGTTCGATCCTCGTCTCCCGCTCCAGATGTCGATAGTGAAGCGTACGCGCCGGTAGGCGAAGATGTGACTGTCGGCCGTACGCATACGGCGCCGTGCCCAAGTGGTAAGGGAGAGGTCTGCAAAACCTTTATGCAGCGGTTCGATTCCGCTCGGCGCCTCCAAGTTTTCCAAAATGCAAAAGAGCCACCCCATCGTCGATGTGGGGTGGCTCTTTTGATTCGGATACACGGCTCCGAAGACGTTCCGGAACCGTTGGCTCGCCGGCCGTAAACGACCGGTCTGGCCCGGCAAGCCCCGTGAACGGGGCTGAAATTGTGACGGGACCTCGGCCTTCGGACGCTAAATCCTAGAGGCTTACTTGCGCTTCGGGGCGGCGGCCTTTTTGGCCAGCTCTCGCTCCTTGTGGCGCTCTTCGGCTCGCTTTCGTGTGCGGCGCAGCTCCTTGGCACGGATTCGCATTAGCTATTCACCTCCTTTAGATACGTGCGCAGCTGAACTGCGTCGACAAAATATTCAAAAATGACACGGCCATCCAGCTCGACTACCGGTATCAAGTGGCCGTACTTCTGAAGCAATGCGGGATCGTCCTCGACATCGACCTCTTCGAGATCGAACGGGATCTCCCTGCGGACGCGCTCAACCTCGTCGAGGGCCTCGACGCACAGGCTGCATCCCACTTTCGAGTAGACGACGATCTTGGCCATAAGAACTTCCCAGTTCATGGTGTTGCGCGAGAAGAGCGATAACAGGTCCATCTAGCACTTCAAGCGCATATGGGCGATCGTTCATAATCTCCGAACAACACGACACGGGCAGGTTATTATAGCGAACGCCACATGGGATGTCAACGGTAAGCTATGAGCTTGCCTGGCTTGTCGACGTGCGGTACCGTCGATACAGCCACCGGCCGACGAGGGCGACGGGTATCCAGATCGGAGCGTAGATGAGGATCCAGATAATAACCGAGGCGAGCGAAGCGATGGCGCCCATCATCGACCCGAACGCGGATTTGGTCGTGTCGTTCATACCGCTGAGGAAGCCCGATGGCGGCGGCGTGGGCTTCTGCTTCTGGGTCAAGGTGACGTCGATATCGGACAGTTGGCCGAGCTTCTTCAGGATGACGAGGCGTGCGCGGGCCTGAGCGAGTTGAATGCGAAGGTCTCGGGCGGTCTCGGCGTCGTCCCATTTCGACCGCTTGCCGAGTAATTTGAGACGTGCTTCGGCCTTTGATGCCTCCCCTTCGAGCATGGTCGCTTTGATGTGGGCGTCGCTGGTCTTTTCGGTGATGTCCTCGGCGGTGACGTTTTTGCCGCTGACGGTGCCGAGGTGTGCGACGGTCTTCATGAATGTGTCGAACTGATCGACCGGTACTTTAACGCCCATCTCGGCCGTCTTCAAGCCGTCGTCGTTCGTGGACAGGTTGCTCGACGCGACGTATCCGCCCATGCCCTTGACCGTGGCCTCCACGTCGTCACTACGCTTCTCGGGATCGTCGACGTCGACGCCGATGGAGGCTTCCTTGTGGACGTTGCGGTCGATGTCAGTGGCGCCGGCGACTGTATATGTCACGTTGCCGTCGACCAGGGTCTGGTGAGCAGGCGGAGAATACATGTAGGACGTTACGTTTGACGAGTTGGATGCGTCAAGTGTAACGGTCTGTCCGTAGTTAGTCGCTGCACCGCTGACTGGGGCGCGCGTCGCCCACGTGCCGTTTGCGACCTTAGATTGACCGTTACTATCGTAGATATGCGCCGTGGACAGTCCGTCGTCGGTGTGCGCCAGTTCTTGCGAATCGTTCGGTAGCCCAGGCATCGGGCGATGTCGAACTTTGTCGGTTAATTTAGCTACCTGCTGGTTGGAAGGCGGCGGCATTTGGGCGGAAGATGGAACCGCCGACTTGTGTGTAACCTGGCCGAAGAAAGACCCCACTACGACCGTGCCGATAACGGCTCCGGCGGTCACGAGCTTCCAAGGGATTGGCCGAGGTGCGGGTTGCGACGGGACTGCGTCGCCGGCGTCGTCGATAATCCTGGCGCGGAGCGCCGAGTCAATTCCCGTTGTAACTCCTTCGTGCGCCTCATCGGCGCGCAATTCTTCGGTTACTTGTGCCATCTGCATGAGTTCCTCTCGACAGGCACGGCAGCCGTCGACGTGGCGGCGCATCGCAAGTCGCCGCAACAGGGGCAGTTCGTTGTCGATGTAGGCCTTGAGGTCGTTCTGGTATTGCTCGTGTACTGTCATGACATTTGCTCCACCACTTTGACAGTGGGGGATTCCTCCCCGCCGACATAGGCGCCCAATGATGTCCGAAGACGTCGGAAGGCGTTTGAGAGGCGGGATTTGACGGTGCCCACGGGTACGCCGAGGGCCTCGGCGCATTCCGTGTAGGTGAGCCCATGCAGTTCGTGAAGGATGACGACGTCGCGATGTTCGGCGGTCAATATGCCGAGGGCGGCGTGGACGTGATCGCGCAGTTCGCCACGGGCGGCGCAGTGGACGGGGTTGCCGTCGCTGGCCTCGGCGTGTTCGAGTGCGTCGTCGTAAGGGACGCTCGGGGGCGCTGCCTTTTCGCGGAAGCGTAGACAATGATTGACCGCGACGCGGTAGACCCAGGTCGACAACTGCGAGCGGCCTTCGAACTTGGCGATGGCGCGGAAGATGTCGATGAAGATCTCTTGCGTGAGGTCGTCGACGTCGGCGCCGTCGGCGTATCGACGCGCCAGGGCCTGGACGCGGCCGCCGTAGAGGTCGACGAATTCCTCGACGGCCTTCCGGTCGCCCTCCGCCACCCGTCGCGCCAACTTCAACTCCAGGCGCGCGCTAACTGCTTGCTTGATGCTCACCATTAGCTTTGTTACGCTTGAGGTCGAAAGGGTTCATGAGCCGTCGATCAAGATTTCGACGACACGAAGTCGATTGCTTGAGTGAAGAGCTGAAGATCGTTCCCTGCCGCTTCGGGATCGTCGTAGTGAATGACGACCCACTCCTTCATCGTCCGCTTTCCCATAACGAGCGCAGTCGCGGAGCGGGTCTCGATGAGTTCCTTCACGGTCTCGGACGGAAGTTTGAGGACAATGCCATCTTCTCGGGTGAACGCAAAGACCTTATCTCCAATGGTGAAGTTCGTCGAATTGAATTTTGTTCCTGTGCCCACTCCCGGAAGACCGCTGAGAATGGAGAGGAGAACCGCGTCGAGCTGTTTCTTCAATGCCGGGCGCCTCCTTAGGCCAACTCGAAATCGACCTCGAACGTGCGTCGCCAAGGTAGGCGTGTCGACCCAGGCCTGATCTGGAGACCTTCTCCAATGCCGACTCGGTCCTGAAGTTCCACCAAGAACTCGCCCATTTCCTGTTCGATATATGCACATATCGTCTCTTGTTGTTCTACCGAATCTGGATCGGGTTCTTGTCTGCCCCAACTCAACCTTGCGGTGCTGCGTGCGTGAGAACGTACGATTCTCTGGTAGCCGTAATCTTCCAGAAACCGATGGGCGAGAAAGCGCTTTTGGGCCTCGACGTTGGCGTTGGGTGCTGTCGACAAAGCCGCCTGGGCAACCACGACGCCCAGAGTGTTGCCTGCAGTGTTCCACGCGCCGTACGCTGCGAGGCCCTTGATAGATAACGGGCTATCGGGAATGTTTGAATGGACTGCAGCAGCGATTTCGCCATCCTTCGGATTCTCGTTCGGCGCCGCCGTACCAGTGCCGTCCTTTTTCAGAAGTAGGTAGCTGAAAAGCCCGTCGGAGCCGTTGGGGTAGGCGACGTCCGCGATCGCGATGGGAGTAGGCGCGTAAGACGCCAATCTCGCGAGAAATGCCAGATACGGCTCGGTACGCTGTTCGAAATCGACCTTAGCGAATTCCGCGCGCCAATCAGTTCGATGCGGCGACGGCGTTACGACGCCGAGGATGAAGTCGGCGTCGCCGGGGGTGTCGGCGAGGACGCAGCCGCAGGCTTCGATCTGGCCGACGACGGTTTCGCGGACGGGGCGGTCTTCGTAGGGGGCGACGATCTCTTCGTCGCCGGCGATGGCGTAGTCGACGTAGACCTTGGGCGTGCGGCCGGCGGCGAGGTTGATCTGACGGGCGACGAGGGCCGAACCGACTTCGTCTGCGCCGGGGTACATGCGGACACGGTCGGCGAGCGGCGCGCCGATGAGGGCCGGCCAGGTCTTGAGCCAGTCGCGCTCGCGGCTGGGGAAGCCGAAGGGGGCGGTGTCGTCGGAGGTCATCAGGAGTGAGGCGATCTGTCCACGCGCGACCATCTCCAGCATGGACAGGTTGACGGCGTGGTTGCGCAGGCGTCTGGTGAGCCAGTCGACGACTAGTTCGTGTGGCAGTTCGGCCTGTAGAGTCGATAGGTCGGCTCGCTCGGTCTCGGTCAGGTCGCCGGCTTCGTTACGGTGGTAGAGCCGGGCGAAGCGGTAGAACTTGGTGCCCCATTGCAGCCAGTAGAGCGGCTCCTCGACACAGTCGTCGGCGTTGGACACGCGGGTGATCAGTGAGAAGGCGTGCACGGGAATCTGTGCGCCGACTTCGGCGAGGACTGCAAGGCGAGTGATGACGTCGGCGGTGCTGTCGTCGGAGATGCGGGCGTTGATCAGGTTGCCGTAGCCCAGGTATTCGCAGGAGGCGATGCAGACGTCGGCGTCCGTCGACGATTGGCGCAGCCAGTGGAGGAGGGCGTCGACATCGGCGGGCGTGCGCTGGAGGCCGCGGATCTCGGGGGGCGGCAGGCGGAGGTCGGCGCCGGCGATGGCGGCGAGCATCTCAGGGTAGCGCGTGTTGACCGGGCGCTCGTCGAGCGGAATGAGGATGATTTTGGTCTTTAGCATGACAGGTTGTTCTATTCAGGTACGGCGAACGAGGACGCAACCAGTTTGTCGACATCGACGCCTAGTGCCTCAAGCTTTGACTTGTACAGATTGATCTGGTTCCAGGGACAGATTGGATCAGCGCAAGGTACGTCTGGATCGCCGCTATGTTCGAACATAATATGGAAGCAAATCCAATGCATCCCCTCGAAGACGTCATAGTATTCCTTGTTATGTTCCACCGGCTGATTGCATAACCGGCATGTCAGTTGTGGTTTATCCATATCGTCAACCGCGAAAGAGCTCTGAACACACAAGCAGCATGCGCGGGAGATGGAAGAAGGTTTTCCACTTGCCCCCCTTGAGTCGATGCGTCGGCTCTCCTTGTCGATTAAGGTAGGCGTACCATTCGCCGTATTCGCGGTCTGGGAAGCGGGCCCAGGTCCAGTCGTGGATCTTCCGGAACCAGTCCGCGAACTCTTGTCGACCCGTCAGCTTATAGGCCATGGCGGCGGCGATCAGCGCTTCGTTGTGGACCCACCAGAGCTTCATGTCCCACTGCAATTCCAGGTGCGGTTTGCCGAGGACATCCATGAAGTAGAAGATGCCGCCGTGCTCCTTGTCCCAGCCGAACTCAAGCTCGGCAAGGACGACGTCGGCGGCCCGGTTGACCGTGTCGACATCGCCCATCTTGTGGGCTGAGTGCATCACGAACCACATCGCCTCGATGGCGTGGCCCGGATTGAGGTGTCGGCCCGCCATCGACGTCAGGTCGAACTTGCCATCCAGGCCCACATTCTCGAACATGACATTGTGCTCAGGGCTCCAGAACTCGTTCAGGACCATCTGGAATGTCGACGCCATGTCGCCGCGGAACGACGTGTCCCCGAAACACTCTTCCAGGACCGCATAGAGATTCGCCTTCATCATGTAGAAGCCAAGACCTTTGAATGACGGCTTGCCCTCCATTTCCTTGGTCCACTCGCCTTTTGGCTTTGACTCCCTCGCCAGGTAACCTTCGAATGCCCGAATCGCCTCGGCCTTGGCGCCTTCGTCGCCGGTGGCCCGGTAGTAGGCGGCGCATCCCATGACGGCGAAGCATTCGGAGAAGACGGAGTAGGGGGCCATGGCAGGGCGGCCGTCGCGGGCGAGGGAGAAGTAGTAGCGCCCGGTTTCATCGACACCGTGCTTGGTCAGAAACTTGTAGCCGCTTTCGGCGAGGCGGATCCAGTTTTCGTTGCGGTCGACTTTTTGGTAGAGCTCGCTGAACATCCAGACGATGCGCCATTGCATCCACATGAACTTCTCGGTGTCGTACACGCTGCCGTCGCGGTCAAGGCAGGTGAAGTAAGCGCCGTACTCTTTGTCGGGGCAGTTCTTCTCCCAGAAGGGGATGATGACGTCGACGAGTTCGCGCTCGTATGTCTGTTGGTATTTGTCGAGTTCGGTGTTCATGGTGGTGTCTTCTGCGGCCTTTGCGGGCACCGGAGGCGCGGGTCGGCCTTCGGGTCCTCGCTCCACTCGGATCGCTGCGCGACGACCCGTACATTGCTGGAGGTTGGTTTTGTCGGGTAGATCCAGGCGGCGGGGCCAGGCCAATGCCGGATGAAGACTATTTTAGCACTTGGGAAGCCGAAAGTGGAGGGGAGTTCGGCCCCGTTTTGGGAGACGGGGCCGGTATCGACGACGTAAAACTTACGGGCAGTTCTGTGAGTAGGTTCCGCCGGTCCAGATGAACTGGTCCGCCATCCGGCCGGGGTTCATTGCTTTAACGTGACCGTCGACGAAGCAGCAGTTGGAAACGCCTGTGTGGCGAACCGATGGCAGGTCAACCTGGCTCTTCCCTGTGCCACCGTCGTAGTGGTAATAGCTAAAGCCATCGTCTGTCCCGCTTTCACTGCCGGCAATCGTGCCCGGGACAGCTGAGCCACCTGTCTCTTCATCGAGCAGCAGCATGCTTGATGGGCTATCGAATTTGGCGAGGCTGTATCCGAAATGCACATTGCCAATCAGGCTACTGCCGTTCTGCGTGGTGCATCCGTTGACGGAGTAGGAGAGGCCTGACTGTCGACCGGCAGAGTCGCTGGGGCAGACAAACACTCCGATGCTCTTGACGTATGGGAAGATGGCGCCGGTGGAGGGCGAGAAGACGCTGGTTGGCGCGGCGTATGTGTCGATGTCGACCCAAGCGCCTTCGTGGGTGCTGTAGTTGAGGTCGCCACTGCCCGGCAGGACTTCGTCGTTGTCCTGGGTGTATTGCATAAAGCCGAGGCCGATCTGTCGCATGTTCGACAGGCAGCTGATTTGGCGGGCCTTTTCACGGGCTTTGGCGAAGACTGGGAAGAGTATAGCGGCGAGAATCGCTATGATGGCTATGACGACGAGGAGTTCGATAAGAGTGAATGCCTTACGGCTTTGAATGGTCACGGTTTGCCTCTGAGGACATTTGGATTTTGGCACTACATTCGTATGCATCGCCTGGATGCTTCGATGCTCATTTTATCGTATAACGCGCGTCGGATGCAATGGTTATGACCAACGGAGGCAGGTAGGCTTCAATTAATGGGAGCTGTTATGCCGCGAACAAAACGAGCCGTGATTTGCTGAGGCCGTGTGATGGCGCCGCCGACGACGACCGCGAACGCGCCGGCGTCGAGGGCGGCGCGCGCTTCTTCGGGCGTGGAGATGCGGCCTTCGGCGAGGACGGGGAGCCCCCTTGCCCCCAATGGTGGGGGGACTGGACCAAAGGTTGATGCCAGGAGTCGCACGAGGTCGAGGTCGGGCGTCGACTGCTGCGGGCTGTAGGGTGTGTATCCGGACATGGTGGTGGAGATGATGTCCGCGCCCGCTTGCTGGGCAGCGAGGGCTTCATCGTAGGTGGAGATGTCGGCGAGGAGCGGCAGGCCGGTGGCGGCCTTGACCGCGGCGATGAACTCGGCAGTCGTACCTTCGGGGTGGGGGCGGTTGGTGGCGTCGACGGCGACTATGTCCGCGCCGGCGTCGACGAGGGCCTCGGCGTGCTCGACGAGCGGCGTGATGTAGACGTCGAAGCCGGGGATGTCGACCTTGTACAGACCGATGATCGGCAGGCTGGTGATCGCCCGAATGGCGGCGACGTCACCCGGTCCGTTCGCCCGGATCGCTACGGCCCCGCCGATCTCCGCCGCGTGCGCCATGCACGCCATAATTTCGCTGCCATGCAACGGCTCGTCGGGGAGCGCCTGGCAACTGACGATCAGGCCGCCGCGGATGTGGGCGAGGAGGTCGATGAGGGATCGTCTGATCATAGTAAAGGTATTATAAGTCGATCCGACATGAAACTCAAACTAGATTTGCATCCGATCTTCAACGACGCGTTCAAGATCGAACAGTCCCTGCAGAACATTATCGACGAGGCCGTCGAGAAGCGGGCGACGGAGGTGGAGGTGATTCCGGGGAAGGGATCGGGGGCGCTGAAGAAGACGGTGCTCCGATTCCTCGACAGGCCGGACGTCAAGTCACGCTATCACCGGCTGGAGAAGGATAGTGACAACTGGGGGCGGCTGTTCATCCATTTTCGTCACGAGAGGGTCGAAGAGAAGGCGGCGCCGTCGACAATGGTGCGGGTCGACTATGTTTGCTTTTGCTGTGAGGCGTCGAACGGGGTGAAGGTCGACAAGGCGGAGTTGGCGGATTCGGGGCCGGAAACTAGAGTCGACGAATGCCCCTCGTGCGGGTCTCCCAACCGGCTGACGATGCGCGTTCTGAGGCGTGGGGACGTCAAGGTGGATGTCGAGCCGGGTTATGAGTAGAGCATGAGTAGGAGTTTTAACATGGATGAAGGGGATGGATGGGATAAAGAGATAAGCAATTTGGATCAGAACCCTAAATTCTGTTCATCCCGTTCATCCTGTCCATCCATGTTAATATATTTTCCTAAAACCTGAGCGACACGCCACCACCAACAAATCGAACAGGGGCGCCCGATCCAAGACCCCAGCCGGCTTCGATGTCGTACTGGGTGTTGGGGTTGGGGACCAGGATGAGGCCGCCGTCGGCGATGGGTGACGACGGTCCGGTCTTAGGGACGTTGTCATAGAGTTCGCCGTAGGTGGAGAGCTTTGGCGTGATCTGGTACTGGGCGGCGGCGGAGGGGGCCGTCGAGAAGTTGCGTGAGCCGTTTTGGGTGGGGTCGGTGAGGCCGATGTTGGCGCTGAGGCCCCAGCGTGAGCCGGAGGTCGTCTGTGCGCCGATGACGAGCGACGGGTCGACCTGGCCGCTGGAGAAGTTCGCGTCGTGGGAAGGAATGGTGGCCATTGGGAAGAGGGCGGCTTTGGTGTTGCCGTCCTTGCTCTGGTAGAACTTCCACTTGACGCCCACGGCCGCGTCGCCCCAGCCGCTCGGGCCGCCGTCGCCGATCGCGAAACGGTCGGGAAGCGACACGCGAAATTCGAGAGCGGGAGTGACGCCGTGGCGGATGAGGATTTCCGGGTAGTCCGTAGTGTGACCGCCGCCCGCGGACGATGGCGTCCACGTTTCGCCGATGCCGAGTTCCAGGTGTGTGAGGCCGACAGGAACGACATCGCTCCCGTTCGTGAAGCCGGGCCGGTCGGGCGTCAACGGTGACACGTCGGCGTGGGCTGTGATTGTCTGAAGGCATACTGCCGCAAGGGCGGAGGCTCCGATTGTCGATTTGAACGTTAAGAATCTGCGCACGTCATTCTCCTCTTTATGCTTCGTTCCTTAGGTAAATTACCATACATATTTCCGTTATTGTAGTTTAACTTGAACTCTCTCATGGGAATATCGGCGTAGTTTTGATCTCTCGTTATGGCTGAAATTTCGGCTCCTCAATTTTGCGCTTGACGGTGGGAGCCTTCGGTGTGAACAACGTCGCGTCCGCATCGGGCCGGTAAGCTCACGGCAAACGTCAATCGACATTCTGAAACGGGGCGCGCGGACAACCAGAGAGGGTCGAACGAGTGGTTGGGGGACTCTCGTTCGACCCTTTGGCTTGTGTGGCGGGTTGGCTGTTCCACCTCCATGCCGCGGGACCTAGGGCGTTGCCCCAGGCTCTGGTTATGTCGCCCCTTTGGGGCTAGATGTAGTCGGGAATTGGGTTGGTAGTGAGGCGAAGGTATACTCACCCTCGATGACGCAATCCGACTCTCCCGTATCGCTTCCAGCCACCGGCGTGTTGACTCATGTGTCGACGGGATCGATTGTCGCCAGGGTCAAGCTTGTGGAAGGCTTCTGGGCACAAGGGGTCGGGGTTCTGGGGATGCGGCGGTTGCCGGCGGGTACGGGCATTGTGATGCCGGGTGTCGCCTCTGTCCACACTCTCTTCGTTCGATTTCCTCTTGATATTCTCTTTCTCGATCGGACATTTGTGCTGTTAAGGGCGGTTGCCGGGGTCGCTCCGTGGCGCCCGCTGGTGCGCTGTGCCGGGGCCTATTACACGGTGGAGCTTGGCGCGGGAACGATCGAAAGTGGTGAATTGTTCCAAGTAGGCGACCACTGGCGGGTCGATCGCTACGAATTGCCCGCCGACACCTGAGGAAACCCCGCAAAAGTACCGAATGAGGAGCTTGGGTTGAGATCTGCGCCCATAGGGGAACGATGGTGTGTGGCCGCTCCGTAATGAAGGTATCATTATTGTCCCCCAGGGAATAATGTGGTATACTACGCGAACTGTAGAGGGGCGGATTCCGTCCGATTTTACAGTCTTCCCACGTCACCTCGAACGTGCGAAGGGAGGTACGATTGAGCACAAATCGCATTGTCCGAGTTTTAGTTCCAACGCTGGTGTTGTTGGCTCTCGTCTACTTTTTGACGTCCGGTAAGCAGCACGGCTGGCTCAGCGGCGATGAGAAGCCGATGAAATATACGGAGTTCTTGACGAACATTTCCGCCGAGCGCATTGCTAGCGGGAGTTTTGACAAGGACACATTTCACGGCAAGCTGACTGAGAACGGCGGATCGTTTTACGTTTACCTGCCGCCGGACAATCAGTTCGAGCAGGCTAAGGACATCGAGCTGTTGACCCAGCACGGCGCCAAGGTCGAGATCGACCGGCCGATGATCTCCGATGCTTTCCAGGCGATGCTGATCTCCGTGCTCTTGCCGATTGGCGTCATCTTCTTCTTTTGGATGTTCGTCATGCGGCAGGCGCAGTCGGGCGGCAACCAGGCCCTTTCGTTTGGCCGGTCGCGCGCCAAGCGCCTCACCGACAACGTTCCGAAGGTCACCTTCG
>Ga0070658_10001399_pt1 | contig 20599 bp, 12 predicted proteins | sample KBSC13metaG_FD_64664 | JGI IMG/M metagenome (GOLD analysis project Ga0070658, IMG submission 64664) | Corn rhizosphere microbial communities from Kellogg Biological Station, Michigan, USA - KBS C1-3 metaG | ecosystem: Host-associated > Plants > Roots > Rhizosphere > Soil ...
TCGCTATATGAATTTAATCTTCCGCATCGCCTTCACCACCATCTTGAGGAGCAGCATCCCATGACTCCAGCGCTGGATGTTAGTGTCTCCGTATGTCCGTTCACGGTAACGGATCGGAAGGTCGACAATCTTCAGATTGTATTTGGCCGCGCCGAAAATCAGATCGAAATCACCGAACGGATCGATTTGTCCGAAGTAACCGCGATTCGCGGCGATCACTTCATAATGGCTTCGGCTCAGCACTTTCGTGCCGCACAACGTGTCCTTGATGCTCTGGCTCAGCAGCCACGTGAAGGCCATGCTGAAAAATTTATTGCCCAGATGATTGAAGAACCGCATGGCGCGGTCTTCCATCGGATAGACGAGCCGCACACCGTTGACGAATTCCGCCTTCCCGCTGCGCCATGCCTCGTAGAAGCGAGGCAGGTCTTCGGGCGCCACGGTCATGTCCGCATCCAGAATCATCAGAAGGTCGCCGGTTGCTTCCGCGAAGCCTTTACGCACCGCATCGCCTTTTCCTTTGCCTTCCTGCCGGTAGAGTTTGGCGTTCATATGAGGCCGACGCGCGATTTCGCGCTCGATCGCGCCCCATGTGTCGTCCTTCGAACCGCCCTCAACGAAAATCAGTTCAGTGCCGGCTCCCATCTGCGGCACTCGATCGAAAATCTGCGGGATGTTGCCCTCTTCATTACGGGCCGCCACAACCACGGTGACGACCGGTTCCGTCTCAGCCGGCCTGTGTCGAGGACGCGCTACATATATATTGGTCAGGTTCAACCACCGGAACGGCGGAATGCGAACCAGATAGCGGTTTGCCAGCCGGTGCAGCAGCGGAATCTGAAACGGCAGGAGAATCTCGGGCGAAACCCGAATCGCCTCGAACTCCGCCAGATGCATCAGGTTGAGAATGTCATCCGGCGCCAGCCAGTTCTGCTGGAGTTGCGGTTTTGCAAGACCCGCCGCTTCCGCCAGACGCCGGGGGATTTCCCATAACCGGCTGTAGGCGTTCAGAATGAGCTTGGTGCCTGGATGGCTGTGCAGGGCTATTCTCTCGAGCACCTGCTGGACGTCCCAGACGTCATTCAGCAGGTCTGAGCAGACAATATAGTCGAACTTCTCGCCGAGATCGAACTCGTGAACGTCGGCCTCGACAAACCGGATATCGGGATGGCGTTTTCGCGCCGTTTCGAGGATTGCCGGGCAGAAATCCACACCGACGCCATAAGATGGCCGGAGCGCAGACAGCAGATCCCCCCGCCCGCAGCCAACTTCCAGCACCCGCATGCCGGGCGGAATCAGAAACGAATAGACTTCGGCCAGACGACGCTGGTAGTACCGGCGCGCACCCTGCCAGCGCTCAAAATTGCCGGCGAATTCGGTCCAAAATCGGAGTCGTGCCTGGGAGTACGCTTCAAATTTGGCGGCGTTCTCGGTCGAAACAGGCGCTTCCGCGGCCGAAATTGTGTTCACAGAGGGATTCAAGGCGGTAAGTTACTAGTATTTCACAGACTTGGGTGCTTAGCGCCTTCTCTTGGGTTAGTATCGTGGCCTATGAGTACTAGGACGTGGCGAGGTGGTGTCGCGCGGGCAAAACCATACCAATCTCAGTTCTCACTCGGGGTCCGATCCATGTGGTCGATGATCAGGGTCTTAACCGAAAGCGCCTTGAGAGTCGCCTTCAGGCCGACCTGCTTTTCGAGCGCGTTGAGCAGAACGCTTGCGTTCGGCTTGTTGCCCGGCACATCGGCCGGAGCAGTCAGATCGATATCGTAATCACCTTCGATGCCCGTCTTATCGACCAGCGGACGGTCGAGGATCTGCGTCTGATTCAGCGCGTCGAGAAAACCGCTCATCGTCAGTCCCGAGGGAGCGCCGCCGAGCTGGCTGCTGAAGTGCCACTCGCCTTCACGGGTCCGCGCGGTGTACTTTGGAAAATCTGTCGGTGGGGCTGGATTCGTCGCCTTTTTCAGGATTGCGCCGTTTTCTGCCGGCCGTACTTCAAATGCTTTGAGTTCGCGATCTTCCCAATGGGTAACCAGCCCGAAACGAGTGGCCAGCAGATCGCGAAACATCAGTTGCAACTGCTCCGGCGTAGTATTTGCCGGGAAAGTGACAGTGACGTCGTATCCGACCGCGAAACGCTGGGCATCCACCCAGTCCGGCCAGACAACCTGATAATCCGTCACCGTCCAGCCTCTGCGGATCAGGTGCTTGATGCTCGCCTTATGAAGCTCAACGCGGGTTGCATCGAATTTTGTGTACGGCCGGTCCGGCGACTTGTTGACGTGAACGGACGCGGCGTCGAATTTCGGCTGGGCCGGCTGGCTCTGGCAAAACGGGGATGCCGCCAGCGTGAACCAGGCGGACACCGCAAGAAAGGTCTGACGTTTCATCTTCCTCCTACCGCTTCTCAGAGTAAATGTATCGAAGTCCGCGGCCCATGGTTGCGGGGATCACGGTGAAGTGCGTCTCGTCCTCGAAATAGTGCACCTGATAGTCGAAATCTTTATAGTGCCGGCTTTCGAGCACGCGAAGCAGGTCGCGAAGATCGCTCACCATGCCGGAGCCGTTTCCGCTCTGCTCCAGCAATCCGACTGAGAAGAACACCTTCGCGTTAAGTGGCCGCCCGCTGGCGGCGAAGGCTTTCTCGGAAGATTGAATGATGTCCCTCGCTTCCCAGATTGACGGGCTGCCGATGATGAACCGTTTGAACAGCCCGTCATTGTGGAATAGCGCGTAAAGCCCGAAAAGCGCTCCGAAAGAATGCCCATACCAGGCGCGATCCTGACTCGCATTGTAGTTCCGCTCAACCGAAGGAACCAGATCATTCCGGATAAAAGCGAGGAAATCCGCGGCGTGGCCACTGCCGGGGGAGCCATCATTCGGCGCGGGTGTGAGATCCACTGCGCGCGGTTCCCAAACGAATCCCTGGCCGGGAGTTGCGTAACCGATACCGACAATGATGAGCGGCGGAATCTGCGCGAACACGCGCGCGGTTTCGACGAGCGTCCCGAACTGCACGTTCGCGTCCGCCGCGTAGAGAACCGGATACGGCGCGTGTTCGCGGCTGTAGCCATCGGGCAACGCGACGGAGATCTGGTACACGCGTCCCGTTGCTGAAGACTTCATGGCGGAAGTCGAGACATCCGGCAGAAACGCAGGCGGAGTCGCCTGTTCCTGAGCAACGGCGCCGACGGCGATCAAGGCAAGGCAGAGCAGCTTCACGAATCTGCTCACTGCAGGACGTCTTTGATTGTCTTCAGGGTTTTTGACGGCGCCCAATTCTTGTTGCGGTACAGCTTGATGAGGTCACCCGTGCCCGCCGCAGCCAGCTTTGCCTGCCCAATCGCATCGCCACTGCCAGCCGCCCAGGCGCCCTGCCAAATGGCCTGCAGGGTACGAACGCCGTCTTTGATCACCTTTACAGTATCGGCGCCGAACTCGGTCCACAGATCTTTCTTGTCCACGAACGCATCCACAATATCCGCCGGGGGGATCGTCTGAAAAGTCCGGCGCATCAGCTCCACCACAGCTACGGCCGCCTCGTGCCCGTTCTTCGGCGGCGCGATCTTGCCAGTCGCGCTACTGAGCGCTTTTGTCAGTTCGGCGAGGATTTCCGGGGCATGCGACCGGAGCATCTTGTCCTCATACGCAGAATGCACGCCGGCGCCTTTGCCGCCGGGGTATCCATCGTGCAGGAAAGAGCAGTGCAGCGGCTGGCAGGCGTCACCGACGTAATGCGCACAAGTGCCCGCTGCGGCCACAAATCGCGTGACGTCCTTCTTCTTCGCGGCATCGCGCATTTCATCGAAGAACTGCCACACACGGAAGGGAAGCAGCCCGTGGCTCGTATCGCCTACGCTCTCGTAACAGGCCAGCCAGAAATCCGGATTCACGTTAGCCGGATCCCTGCAAAGTTCCAGCAGGGTCTTGCCGCCGCGTGTTGGATCCTTCTGGTCCATATCGGCAAAGTGGTTTGGTTTATCCGCGCTGCCGCGAATCGTTTCGCCGTGTGCCCAGATTCGATCCGGAACATCGGCCAGAGGAACGAAGTCGCCCGGTCCGCGCTTTTTGATCAGCGTGCTGGAAAGAATGGAATCATGCGGATATGAAACGTTGAGCTGGTTCGCCTTCATCAGACTTCCGAGCTTGCCTTTCATCCTGTCGCAGGCGAAAAATCCAATCGTGTAGTGGCCGACGTCGCCCCAATATTGAGGCAGGTTCGAGGCGCAATCGCGCACGATCGTCACACCGAGTTCACGGCAAATCAGGGAGATCGATGTGGCGAGAGCAAACGCGCCGGTCCGGCCTTTGACTCCGCTCGAATCCGTCCAGATATGGCCGCCCCATTGGATCGCCATCGGGCGCAAGCGGATGGTCTTGTCGTCCACCTTTTGTTCCCATAGCCAGAGCGTCCCCGAATCGCCGTGCACGGTCGGCCGCGACTTCGGGTGCGGCTTGATCAGAAAATCGGTAACGTACTCGATACCGCCCGCCACGCCGTACCGATAGAACAGCGCCGCGATGTCACCGTGCAGAAGCCCGGAAGCAGCGCCAAAAGCTCTGACCGGCTGCGTGATCATGTCGAGTGTCAGGGTATCGGTGTTCAGGTCCATCCATTCATCGATGGGCCCGATTCCGGCCACCTGAGAAGTCCAGCCCGTCAGATCATCGACCCGGATCAATCCCGCGTCGATTTGCAGGCGCGTGTTTTCCCCTGCCCATCCCGGATATGCGCTCACGAATGTTTTGTCGCCGATCTGCTTCGCATCCGACACTCCAAGCCGCACCCGCCGGCCGTGCTGGCTGGTATAGATTTCGCGGCCCGGCCCGCCAGTCACGTGGCGATTCGTGAGCGCGTAAGTGAGATCGCCATCCGTCACCAGACATCCGATGGACCCCATGTGAGTACAGCCCTGCACGTCGGCGAGAGTCAGACAGCCGCCGCCAACGAGCGTCCGTGGAAAAGAAAGATGGTAATCCGATTCACCGGTTACCGTCTGCTCCTCGACGAGCACCACACACGTTGGCACGACGCGGCCGTCGGGCAGATAAAGAGCCCGGGGGACCATGCAATCCGGCTGTGACGCAAAAGAGTCTCTTTCCCGCCATTGGTCGACAAAGACCAGCACGCACGGCCATGACCATGGCCTCACAGCGGCATTAAACAGCGTGCGCGGAGTGGCCGGCTGACGGAAACCTTTCGGCGGGTCAGGATCGATTCCGGGCTGATGCGTGAACCACCAGTCCCTTTCATGAATGAGATAGCGCCCCACCGCTGTTCCCACAACATGCGGCAGATGGGCCAGATGAACGTGATAGTGATCGCGCGCGTCGAGCAGATCTTTCAGGTTCAGAAGACTGTAGTTCCGATTCGGAGGGAATGGAGTTGGTGGGCGGGATTCGGCAGGCCGGGGCATGGTTCCTGTTTCCGATTCAGTATACGGCGGTAATACGGAGCCGCGCGCGAAAAAAGGCGGCGCGGCCGTGGCTTCCTGGGGCACTCACCTGGCTTTTGTGTCGGGGAGCGGCGCCCGGAACGGCGATTGCGACAGCGTATCCTGACCTTCTGTAATCCGCACTGTTCTGTTGACCGCGACGTCCCGCCACGATTGCGTTTCACCATTGGGCCAGCGGATTTCGATACGGTCCACCCTGGGGGCTTTCGCGACGCCGAAGTAAAGCGTGAAAGAATTCTGCGAGTAATAGCTGCCGCCGCCGGCGACTTCGGCGGTCTGTTTCCGCCCGCCCGCTTCAATGGTGCAGCGGGCGCCGATCGCGCTGCGGTTCGACTTCGTCCCGGTCAGCGAAATCGCGACGGCATTTTGCCGTGGGCTCTCGTTCCGCAACAGCGTCGGCCGGTCATTCACATTCACGATCAGGATTTCCGGACGCCCATCGCCGTCGAGATCGCCGGTTGCGAGGCCGCGCGCGGGGCGCATCGGCTGAAAACCCGGTCCGGCCGATGCCGTAATATCCGCAAAACGGCCATCTCCGAGATTGCGATAGAGCAGCGTCTTCTGCCGATAAGTCTCCCCGACGGGCGAGCGGTCAATATCGGGATAGATATGTCCGTTCGCCATCACCAGGTCGGGCCAGCCGTCTTCATCCACATCCAGGAACGCGATACCCCATCCGAGTAATTGGTTCCGTCCAAGCCCGGCGCGCTCGGAAACGTCTTCGAAGAACTTCCCGTCCTCGCTGCGATAGAGCGAGGGCCGGTCGCCCGAGAAATTCGTCTTCGCGATATCGAGAAATCCATTGCCGTCGTAATCCGCGACAGCGACACCCATGCCCGCCTGCAAATGACCGTCGGTGTTGTAGGCTACGCCCGCTTCATCGCCGCGCTCCTCGAAAGTTCCATCGTGTTTATTGCGATAGAGCAGACTCGGCGTCTGGTCGCACGCGATATAGATGTCGATCCAGCCGTCCCCATCGAAATCAGCCGTCACAACGCCGAGACCGTAACGGCCGCCGACCGCCAGGATGCCGGCTTTCTCCGACACATCGGTGAACGTGCCGTCCCGATTGTTGTGATAGAGAACGTTGTGGCCCAGAGGCAATCCGCGCGGGCCGCACAATACCGCCATTCCCTGCCATTTGCAGTTCGGACTGCTGCCGGGCTTCGGAACATCTTTCAGATCCAGGTCGACATAGTTCGCGACGACGAAATCCAGATATCCATCGCGGTCGTAATCGAGGAATGCACAGCCGGACCCCCAGCGCGTGCCTTCGACGGGCAAGCCGGCCGCTTTGGTCACCTCCGCAAATTTTCCGCTGCCCAGGTTTCGGTAGAGGCTGTTATGCCCGTAATAAGTAACCAGCAGATCCGTGTGGCCATCATTATCGAAATCACCCGCGCAAGCGGCCTGGGCCCAGCCGGATCGCGTCAGCCCAGCCTGTTGACCCACTTCGGTGAAGTGTCCTTTGCCATCGTTGCGGTAGAGAAGCGAGTGGGTCGGTGCGGCATTCGGGTCCAGCGTGGTTCCATTCGCGATGAAGATGTCGTTGAAACCGTCGCCATCGTAGTCGAAGACGGCGGCGCCGGTGCCGGTGCTTTCGAGAATGACTGTATTGGTCTGTTTGCCGCCGAACGTGATCGGCAGAGTCAGCCCTGCCGAAGCGGCAATGTCGACGAAGCGGATGACGGGCGCGGTGTCAGCCAGCAGAAACGCGGTGAGGATCGCAATCCCGGCGGCGCCCAGGCGCAGGATCATTGCGCTGCTCCGGATTGCTGCAAAACACTCGCTAACCGCGCCCGCACGCGTTCCAGATCCGGACGCAATTCCAGAGCTCGCCTGTATTCCCGCGCGCTGTCTTTCCACTCACGCTTTCTCTCCAGCAATCGACCGAGCAACTCGTGAGCCTCCCCAGCTTTCTCGTCGGTCCGCAGCGCCGCGCGGGTTCGTTCCTCCGCTTCATCGAAACGATTGGCGCGAGCGAGCGCGAGGGCGGAATCGTAGAGATACACCGCAGAGCCCGGCCTCAGGCGGATCGCCTTATCGAAATCAAACATCGCCTCCGCGGTTTCGCCCTTTTCGGTGTGAAGCCGGCCCTCCAGGTCCCACGCGTCTTCGTCCCATGGGTCGATTCGAAGGGCGTCCTTCAAAGCGCCATCCGCACGATTGATATCGCCGCTCCTGAGGAAAATCTCCCCCAGTTTGCGTGACTTCTCAGGCAGACTGGGATCCAGCGCAATGGCCTTTTCGATTTTCGCGGGATCCGAATCCAGCAAGCCGTATTTGTACCAGGCCTCGGGGTCTGAAGGCGCAATCTGAACCGCGCGCTTCAGAGTCTCCTCTGCGCGTGAACGCTGGCCTGATGCGGCGAGCGCATCCGCCAGCGAGCGCAACGCATTCAGCGAATTCGGTTTCAATCGCAGGGCCTGTTCATAGGCGGTAACGGCTTCCCGCGGTTTGCCGGCGCTCCGCAGAGCGTCGCCCAGGACGACATAAAACTGCGCGTCGGCGGGCTTCTGGCGAGCGATCTCCCGCTCCAGTTGCGGCAATCCAGCCTCCAGATTATTCTTCAGACCCACCTGCGCCACCGCCAGATAAAGCGCGTTCTCGGGCAGGGGAGCAGGGTAATACGGCACGACGGCGCCTTTATATTCTTCCAGTACTTTTTCGCGAAACGGGGCCAGCAGATTTCCTGACGGCGGGCGGCGCTGTATGAGGTGATCGGTCATCGCCAGATCGGGCGTGTCCGTCGGCCGCCGCTTCGGCATGTGGCAACCAGCGCAATCCGGCGCCGCCGTGTGTCTTCCGGCGGCGATCAGCGAGTCGATCGGTTCAATTGTCCCCTGCTTTGCCGCATGGCACTGCCGGCAAACCGACGAATAATGCGCCACAGCCTCCGCGTCCCGCGGAATGTTGTGGGGGTTGTGGCACGTCTCACAGGTGAGTTTGCCTTCGCTCTTCAGGAAACACTGCGATTGCCGCAGCCGGTATGCAGAAGCGCCGACGATTTCGAACTTATCGTCATGTCCCGTGCCCGGCGCATGATCGAAGCTCAGCGCAAAGCTCTCGAGCGCCTGGCCCGGAATAAACGAAAACGGGCCGCGGTCGAACCGCACGAGCGTCGCCGGAATTCGTTCGCTTGTCGTTTCGAGATGGCATTGCAGGCACACGTCCATTCGCAGCTTCGAATTCAGCCGGGCCGGATTCACAATCGCAGCGCGAATGTCTTCGGATTTGCTGCCCGGTGCGCTGGCTCTTCGGACGTGCTCGCCACCGGGTCCGTGACATCGCTGGCAGTCGATTCCTTCCGGCAAATCGCCCGTGAACACAGGGTCGCTGTCCGGCGCCTCATTAGCCGCCGGAATTTGCGGAATTCCGTTGTGGCATGACATGCATTTATACGAAACGAACCGCCGCGAGCGCGGATGATCGGAATCGGACCCGGGCGACATACCCCAATGGCCGCCGTTTTCCGAATACCACCCGAGCGGCAGTTCGATCAGGGTCCCGCGCGCTGTGCGCCTCAGATAGGTTCGCGCGTGATTGCCCGATCCCAAAATGTAATCGACCCGCATCTCTTCGACGTTCGTCTCCTGGCCATTGAAGCCGGTCTGCCAGCGGCGCTGATACCAGACGCCATCCCGCTGAATCATCGAAAAATGCGTGTCGGAAAGATCGTGGTAGAAATCGCCCTTCGTGAAGTTTTCCAGCCGGACTTGCGGAGACGGCCGTGCGAACGATCGCCCCATGCCTGTCTTCGCATAGCTCTCCGCAAGCTGAGAATGGCACGCGGCGCAAACCTGCGCGTTCACGTATTCAGGAGTTCCGCCGGCCGCCGCCGCGGGCAAACCGCGTGATCCGAAGAAGGCGATCGGAATCGACACGGCGGATACCAGCGCAAGGTGTCTCCAGCGGACCATACCTGATCACCAAAGTACCTCGTACGTGCGACTACTGTGTGCGGATGAGCTCCTGCGGCTCCACGATGCCGCGGCTGAGCGCCACCACAACCGCCTGCGTTCGATCGCGAACATCCAGACGGCGCAGAATCATGTTGACGTGCCACTTGACCGTTCCGGCAGAAATACAGAGGGCGTCGGCAATCTGGCTGTTGCTGTAGCCGCTAACCATCAGCCGCACAATTTCGATCTCGCGCGGGCTGAGCGTCGAACCTGGCGTCTGCGTCGCCAGACTGTCGCGCACCGGGGGCGGAAGATACTGGCGGCCCTCGTGAACGCTGTAGATCGCCTCCAGCAGCTTGGTATGAGACATGCCTTTCAGCAGATACGCCTGCGCTCCCGCGGCGAGGGCTCTCCGGATTTCCTCGTCGCCGTGGTAAGTCGTCAGCACAATGACCGCGGCCGTCTTCTGCTCCTGGCGAATTTCACGTATCGCCTCAACACCGCCCATTTCCGGCATCCGCAGGTCCATCAGCGTCACGTCCGGGCGATGTTCGCGAAATAACCGGACAGCCTCGCGGCCGTTGCGGGCTTCGGCAACAACCTCCATGTCCGGCTGCGTCCGGATGATTCCCAGCAGGCCAAAGCACACGACCGGGTGGTCGTCGGCAACCATGATACGGATGCGCGGCTTCTCCGTGAAGATGGCTTCCGGAGCATGCTGCGATTTCGAGGATACGGCTGGCGAGGACACGCAGAAGATAATATACTCCACTACGGATCTGGTCGTATAGCGTCGTATAGCATGGTGGCCCGCCACGCACGCCTGAATTGCATCCATTCCGGACTACTTCTGGCATTGGTCCTCGTGCCCGGTATTCGCGCAGCCGAGCGCAGGCAACCCGGCAATCGTGAATTCGCCGCAAGAGTCTGGCGAACGCAGGACGGTCTTCCCGAAAACCGCGTCCAGGCGATTTCCGGCACGCCCGATGGCTATTTGTGGATAGGGACGCCGGGTGGTCTGGTCCGCTTCGACGGCGCAAGATTTGTTGTCTACAACCGCGCCAACACGCCGGCTTTCGTCGATGACAGCGTCAGCGTACTCTACACATCGCGCGGCGGAGTCCTGTGGGCGGGCACCGATGGCGGCGGTCTGCTTCGTCTCAAAGACAGGGAATTTCGATCTTACGGTCAGCGGGACGGGTTGACGGACGCATTCATCCGGGACATTCGCCAGGACCGCGGCGGAACACTTTGGGTGGCGACAGCTCACGGCCTTTTCCATCTCGAGGGTCAGAGATTTACCCGCGTCATCGAGCCGCCCGAACTTCCGGTTTCGGTTTTCTGGGCTTTAGCCCAGCAGGACGGCGGTTTGTGGGCGCAGTCCACGCTTGGCTGGTATCGCATCGAAGGCAATAAACTCGTCGGGCGCCCGCTCGCGAAACTCGCCGGACCGGGCCGGGAGCCCAATTGTCCCGGGCCCCGGCCGCCTTTGCCCAACCGGGCGGCTGCTACCGGAACCGTGGGGCCGCCAAGTTATCGCGATCACGCGGGCGATCTGTGGATCGGCGGCATCGGAGACGGGTTGACCAGAGTGCGAGGCTGCGCCGTCACCCAGTGGCGAGCCTCCGATATTCTGCCGGGAAAAACGGTCACCTCGATATTCGAGGATCCGGAGCATAGCCTTTGGGTCGGCACGGAAGACGGTCTGCTTCGATTGAGCCGGACCACCGTCACGACATTGAACGAAGACGATGGCTTTTCTGACAGCTACATCTCGAACGTCTATCAGGATCAGTCCCATACCGTTTGGGTAACCACGCTGACGGGACAGGTCTACAGGCTGGTGAACGGCAAGGCGGTGCGGTATCCATTACCCCGCGAAATCGGCGATCCAAGAATCCTGACCATATTCCGGGGTTCGCGCGGGACCCTCTGGCTCGGTACCTCGAACCGCGGCTTCATCGGACTATCCAACGGTCACATCGCGCAGTACTCCCGCAAAGACGGGCTCAGGAGCGACGCGATCAACAATTTTTTCGAGGACAGCGCGGGAAGGCTCTGGATCGCCACATCCAGCGGACTCACCCTCTGGGATAGAAAAACTTTCCGCAACTATTACTTGCAGGACGGGCTCGCCTACGGTCACGTACGGGTCATCGCGCAGGATGCCGCCGGGGATCTGCTTGTCGGTACGGATGGCGGCCTGAACCGGGTTCACAACGATAAGATTGTCCCCGACCCGCTGCTCGCCCGCGTCGGCAGAGAGAAGATCACCTCAATCTACGTGGATCCCGGGCATTCCATCTGGCTCGGTACCGGGGGTGACGGACTGATTCGGATCGGTGGCGGAAAAATATCGAGACTGACCACAGACGCCGGTCTCTTAAGTAAGTCGATCTATCAGTTACTGGGCGACGGCCGGGGACGGCTCTGGATGAGCAGCCCCGCGGGCATCTTCTCCGCGGCCATGGAAGACCTCAACGCCGTGGCGGAGGGCCGCACTCCCACCCTTGCCGTGAGCGCCTATGGGATCGCGGATGGCCTCGAAACCACTCAGATGACGGGGGGAATGCAGCCCGCGGGCGCGCTCATGCCGGACGGGCTTCTGGCTTTTCCGAGTGTGAAGGGTCTGGTTCTGGTGGACCCGAATCGCACTCGCATTGAGAGGCCATCGCCGGTTCATATCGAATCGGTGATTGTCGACGACACTCCGGTTCCGCTCCACGGCGACGTAGCGATCGACGCGGGGCATCGGAAACTCCAGATCGATTTCACGGCCCCCAGCCTGTTATCTCCGGAGCGGCTGTCGTTCCGCTATCGGCTGCGAAATTTCAGCGATACCTGGAGCGTTGCGACCAATCCCCGAAATGCCCAGTTTTCCAATCTGGCGCCCGGCCGCTATGTCTTCGAAGTGGAGGCTCAAGACGGAGGCGTTCCCGGAAAAGTTTCGCGGGCGGAGGTTACGCTGATCTGGAAAGCGCATTTCTATCGGACGTGGTGGTTCTTTTCCATCGTGGCGCTGGCGCTGTGCGCCGCCTTTTGGCTTGTTTTCCGATCCTGGGAACACCAGCAGAATATGCGTTACGCCGTGCGTCTCGCGGAACGTACCCGGATTGCGCGCGACATGCACGATACGGTAATTCAGGGCTGCGTTGGCGCTTCCACCCTCCTCGAAGCGGCGGCCGGCTTTGCGGGACCCGAGGCAGCGCCCGTGATGGAATTCCTCGACCGCGCGCGGATTCAGCTCCGTCTCACGCTCGATGAGGCCAGGCAGGCGCTCACGGACCTCCGTCACGATTCCTTTGCGGAAGGCCTGGGCGGCGCGCTCGAGGATCTAGCGCGCGGGGTGAGCCGGGAAGCGAACGTTCCGGTCGAGGTGAAAATCGACGGGCTCGCGCCGCCGCTTCCCGAGACCCTCAACCGCAATATGCTTCTGGTGGCAAGGGAGGCTATCCGGAATTCGGTGGCGCATTCGGGAGCGGCCCGCATAGACGTTTGCCTTTCGTTTGCCCCATCCCGGCTGGATCTGGAAATCCGGGACGACGGATGCGGCTTTGCCGCCGGTCGGCCGGACTTCTGCCCTACCGACCATTTCGGAATTACTGGCATGCGCGAGCGGGTGGAGCAACTGGGCGGATCGTTCTCGCTTCGGAGCGCCCCGGGCGAAGGAACCAGTATCAATGCCAGCCTGCCGCTCGACCCGGTCGGCGCCCTATAACAGAAAGATATTAAAAACCTGCCTGAAGATAGGTGTCGCCCGTTTGTAATTCATGGTAAAGTTTCCCCTAGGGTCTGAATCGGTTACAGGGTCGCTATTTTTACGTCTCTTGCCGAAATCGCCTTTTGCAGCGCAGTAAGCGTGCAGTACGTACGTGGAAACGCAGGCAGGCAGCTTTAAATGGGTGGAAGTATCCACAGTTTAGAGAAAGTAAACGGATCGTTCAGAAAGAGGGCCTTGTATTGGCGCCTGGGTTCTGATAGCGTTTTTGTGATTCTGCTTGTCCGCAAGTGATTTTAAGGGGAAGTGTGGGAGGGGTTTATGAGCCGTTTTTCAAGTGGGCTACGAGTAGCTCTGTTTACCTTGACTTGTGCGTCCGCGGTTTTCGCGCAGCGCGATCTTGCAACTTTAGTTGGAACAGTGTCCGATCCCTCGAACGCTGTGATCGCCAACGCAAAAGTAACCATCGTCGAAGAGGGAACCGGTCAGGTTTATAACGTCACGACGGGCGCCGGCGGTGACTTTGTTCGCCCCGCGCTGAAGCCCTCGACCTATGACGTTTCCGTCACCGCGCCGGGCTTCAGAACCGCTCAGCAGAAAGGCATCATCCTGAAGGCCGGTGAGCGCACCGGCGTCAACTTCGCGCTCGTTCTCGGTGATGTCGGCCAGACGATCGAAGTGACGGGTACCACCCAACTTCTGCAGACCGAAAGCACGCAGATGGGCGCCGCGATCAACGATAAGACGCTCACTGATCTGCCGCTCGGCGGGCAGCGTAATTTCGCTTATCTGGCGCGCCTCTCGCCCGGTGTGCTTCCTGCCGAACCCGGCGCTCGCGACTCCGCCAACGGCGGCTTCTCGGCGGGCGGTGTCCGCGGCAACGGACAGAACAACTTCCTGCTGAACGGCGTGGATAACAACGTCAACACCATCGACTTCCTGAATCAGACGTCGTACGCTGTCGGACCTTCCGTCGAGGCGATCAGCGAAATGAACGTCATGACGAACGGCTTCAACGCCGAGTACGGACGCGCCGCCGGTGCGGTTATCAACGTCAATCTCAAGTCTGGGACGAACCAACTGCACGGCAGCCTGTTTGAAATCCTCCAGAATAAGGACCTGAACGCCAATAGCTGGACGAACAATCAGGCGGGCAAGCCCAGAGGGCCATTCATTCAGAATCAGTTCGGCGCCACCGCCGGCGGGCCTATCGTAAAGAACCGGCTCTTCATCTTCGGTGACTATCAGGGAACCCGCATCGCTTCATCGGGCGGTATTCAGGGTCTCGGTTTCGCTGCATCCCAGGCGACAGTGCTCACTCCCGCGATGAAGAAGGGCGATTTCTCGAGCCTCCTCGGGGCTACCGTGACCGGTACGGATCAGAGCAACAACCCGATCAGCTTCGCCAGGGGTACTATCTATGATCCCCTGACATCGACAGGTCCCGCTGGCTCGCCGACTTTCCGCGCGCCGTTCCAGGGAAACCAGATTCCGCTGAGCCGGTTTGATCCCGCTTTCTCAAAAATCGTCAATTTGTTCCCTGACCCGAATCAGGCGATTCTGACCGGAACGACGCCGACCGGCGACTATTTCTACAACACTTCCGGTGGCCTCGTCAACGATCAGGGAGACGGGCGCGTAGACTATCGCCTGAGCGACAAAGACAGCCTTTTCGGTTCCGTCAGTTGGGGTGATATCAGCAAGCACAGCACCCCGCCATTCCCCGGCGCGCTCGATAACAGCGGTTTCAGCGGATCGGCCGAAGTGGACCTCAGCCGCAACGGTCAGGTCAGCTACACGCGCACCTGGAGACCGAACGTGGTTTCGGAGACGCGCGCCAGCTTCACCCGCCTGGTGACGTCGCGCAGCGGCCCCAACGGCGATAAGGATCTGTTCAAGGAGTTCGGTATCGGCGGCTACAATCCGAGCTTTGCCTACATCAACAATGGCGGCCTGCCGACGATGTCGGTGAGCGGCTACACCGGGTTCGGCGCAGCCAACTGGGGCCCGACGCTCGAATACAACAACGTTTGGGACTTCGTCCAGAATGTCGCGATCGTCAAGGGATCTCACGCGATCAAGATGGGCGCCGAGTTCCGCCAGGTGAAGTTCCCGTTCTTCCAGGTTCCGCAGCCGCACGGTCAGGTGAACTACGGCACGGGCGAAACCGCTTTCCCGTCCCCCAACGCGACCAACATCAAGACGAAGGTCGATAGCCTTACGGGTGACGCCATGGCGTCGGCGCTCCTCGGTTATGTGGATAGCGCCTCGATCTCCACCACCAACTTCATCTCGTCGCAGAAGGTGGCGTGGGCGGGTTATGTCCAGGATGACTGGAAGGTTTCGAGAAAGCTGACTTTCAATCTCGGCGTCCGCTATGAACTTCTTTCGCCGATCGGAGAGCGCTTCGGACGGCAGGCGAATTTCGATCTGCAGACGATGACCCTCTACATTCCGAAAGGCAAGCAGCAGGATGCGCCGCTACCGCCGAACTTTTCGACTTCATATCCGAACGTCGCTGTATCCCGCGGCCAGGTCGACAACTATCTGATCCCCTGGGACAAGCTCGATATCGCTCCGCGCATCGGACTTGCATGGCAGTTCAACAACAAGACCGTGGTCCGGGCCGGATTCGGCATCTTCTACGGCGGCGAAGAAAACCAGGGCGGCAGTCCGAATCGTGGCGAAGGTGTTCCGTTCAACGAATCGGTCAGCCTCTCGCGAACGACGGGTCTTCCCGGATACATTGGTATTTCGGACCCCGCCTGCAACGGTTGCCAGTATATGCCTGGCGGCCTGACCGGTGGCTTCCCAAGCAATCCGTTCGCTCTGAATGCGGGCATTTCTCTGCGCGGCGTCCAGCCGGACTTCCGCAATCCTCTGGTGCAGAAGTGGAACCTCGCGATCCAGCGGGAATTGCCGGGCAACATGGCTCTTGAGCTTGGTTACGAAGGCAATCACCAGGCCCATCAGGTGATTCTGAGCAACACCGATACTTACATCAACGTGCCGATCAACAAGCCGGGGCTGTCCGCCGATTTGTTCCGGTACATCAATGCCGCATGCCCGCCGCCGGCCTGTATCTCAGTTGGAAACGGCCTCTCGATGACTGTTTCGAACGGGTTCGGTAACTATGCGGCGGGTTCTGCCAAGCTGGAGAAGCGCTACACCAACGGTCTGCAGTTCATTACCTCCTACACCTGGAGCCATGCGCTCGCCAATGCCGGCACTCCGCTCAGCGGATCCAGCAACCTCGGCTTCCCCGACCCGAGCAACTGGGCGTCGGGCTACTCCAGCGCATCATGGGATATCCGGCACAGCTTTACCACCGGATTTAACTACGACATCCCGTTTGGCAAAGGCAAGAAGTGGGGAGGGAACATGCCCCGCGTTGCCGATGTGCTTGTGGGCGGCTGGCACTCGAATGGTCTGCTGACTCTCCGAACGGGCGTTATGTATGGCATCGCCGGTACGAGCTGCCAGGGTGTCTGGGGCCGCTGCCAGCCGGACATCGTTTCGGGCTACGTAGCGAATCAGGCGCCTTCGGGAGGCCGCACCCCGAACGAGTGGTTTGACATTAACGCTTACCAGGTCGCCGCACCTCTGACGGGTGGAAATCTGGGGCTGCAGGCTGCGTCCGGGCCTCCCACGAAGTCGCTCGATTTGGGTCTGCAAAAGGATTTCGCCGTCAACGAACGTTATAAGTTCCAGTTCCGTGGCGAATTCACCAATCTGTTCAATACGCCGATGTTTAATATTCCCGACGCCAGCCTGGGTGACTCGAAGGCGGTCGGCGGCAACGGAAACTTCGGCAGAATCACCAGCAGCATAGCCGGTACGGAACGCCACCTGCAGTTCCAGTTGCGGTTCCAGTTCTAACTGGGCTGACTGTAATCATTTGAAACCGAAGCGCGATCCGCAAAACGCGGGTCGCGCTTTCGCGCTTTGTGGGGCGGGTCTTCGGGCCTGCCGTCGGCCTTCCGGCCGACGCGGAGCGCCAGAAAATCTTCAGGAACTCGCTACGTCTTACTACGGCACAGCATCCCGCTGGGCCTTTTCGAGAACCGCGTGCTTCTCTCGTTCCGCCTGCGCCGCCTCCGTACGCCCCAGGCGGTCATAAACTCGCGATAGCCGGTAATGAACGGCCGGATCGTTCGGCGTAAGCACCGCGGCCTTCTCGAACTCACGCGCGGCATCCGGATAGCTCTGCAGTCGCTCGAGCGCGTTCCCCAGTTCGAAATGAGTTGCGGCATCATGATCGTCGATCGAGAGCGCCCTTTCGAGCAGCCTGCGGGCTTCGTCAGGGTCAATCGCCTGTGCATTCATGGCCTTTGCCTGAAGGAAATAGCCGGTCGCTTTCGTGGGATTGGCCGTGGCATACGCCGCGAAAATCTTCGTGACTTCGGGCAGCCGCCCCGGGATCTGATCCAGAAATTTGCCCAGAAACGTGTAGGGCTGCTCGATTGCGGGGTCAATCGCGATCGTGCGCAGGAACGCGGCGGCGGCATCGTCGAAGCGCCGCAGGCCATAGCAGGCCACACCCAGCGCCAGTTGTATCTGCGCGCTGTCCTTCAGGTGGTCCGCGCCATTCTGAAGAATCGTGACTGCCGCGCCAAAATCGCCTTTTTGCAGCAGCGGTTGAGACAGGTCGAAGTAGAGTTGTTCGGCGCGCTGCCTCGCCGAGGGGTCCTGGGGGACGAGGGCCGCATACCGCGCCTGCGTGTCCGCTGCCTCGAGCCCGTGTCCGGTTTCGTTGTAGTAAATGACCAGTGCGCTCAGCACCGCCGGATCGGCAGCGCCCAGCTTTTCCGCCTTCGCTGCGGCAGCATCCGCCTTGCTGTTGTCCTTCAGTTTCCAGTAGGCCTGCGAAAGCGCCACCCAGATGCGGCCATTTCCCGGGGCCAGCCGCGAGGCGTCCTCCAGATTCGTGCGCGCGGCCGCAAGGTCGTTTCGCTGCAACGCGAGAAGGCCATTCCGGAACGGCTGCTCGAAAGACGGCGCCGCGGCGAGCATCAGAAGCAGTGCGATAACCATCGAAACTGCGGCCATTCTACAGTATGATGAGTGACGTAGTGAAGCATTTCGGGCATCTGCGGCACGGCAGTCCGCGTGAAGTCGCGGAAGCCATCTCCTTCAACCGCCGCAATTTTCTGCGCGCGGTAACAGGAGCCGGCGCGGCCAGCGCAATCTTCGGGGCTTCCCCGCTGCGGGGCTTTGTTGCCCCGCGAAGAAAGAAGGTGGTCGTCGTCACCTTCGGCGGTGGCGCGCGCGATGACGAAACCTTCATGCCCGACGGGCAGGAAAACATCCCTCATCTGCTGGAGGAACTGATTCCGCAGGCGACTTTTTTCACGCAGGTGGTGAACCGCGGCATTCTCGGCCACTACGTGGCGACCGCCAGCATTGTTACGGGCGCATACGAGACGTTCAACAATTTCGCTTCCGTCCCGCCCGATAATCCCACGGTCTTCGAATATTTCCGCCGCGACCTCAACCGGCCAGCCACCGATTGCTGGGTCGTAGCGCCGAGCAACGGCTTCGCGCGCATCGGCGAAAGCGGTCACAAGTCGTTCGGCCCCGGCCTGGGCGCCGGCGTCCTTCTTCCCAAGCGGCTGCTATCGGCCGCAATTCCGGCGGGCGGGGACGACGAGCGATACCGGCATCTGCTGAACGATAACTACGAGACGCCTCTTTTTGCGCCCACGCTTACAGGCAAGCAGATCGAACTGGGGCAGATGGTGGATCTGCTCAAGCTTTCCGCAACCGATTTTGCCACGCACGCGCGCAGTCTGGCCAGCGCGGACGAGCTTTCCGTCTACGTTGCGAAACATCTGATGACGCAGCTCTCGCCCAGCCTGCTGTGGGTTACCCTGCACGATATCGATGTCGCGCATTCCGGTACCTTCTCGCTCTATATCGACGGCATCCGGCGCTGCGACCGTCTTTGCGGTGAGCTTTGGCAGGCGATCCAGCAGAATCCGGAATACGCCGATCAGACCACCATGTTCATCCTGCCGGATTTCGGACGCGACTCCGACATTGAATCCGGCGGCAACGGATTCCAGCATCACCGCACCGGTGACGCTGTTTCGCGTACTACGTGGATGATGGTCCTCGGTCCTGGCATCCGCCAGAACGTTGTGGTGGACCGGCCAATCGAATCGATCGACCTGGTTCCCACAATCGGATCGATCCTGGGATTTGACGCGCGCGATTCGCGGGGCAAACCGGTAGCGGAGGTGGTCTAGCCATGCTCCCGAATCAGCTCACAGCGGAAACTTTCTCCGCCTATCCGCCGGAAGCGAAGCGTCTGGTCGTGGCCCAGTTGCCGTTGCTGCGCCGGCTGCCGCTGGCCTTCGTTCCCCTGCTGCTGCGTGAGCTGATTGTCTACGACTGGAAGTTTCCCGCCGAGCGCAGGGATCTGGACCGTCAGTTCACCTGGCTTCACTCGCTTTCGCCCGAGCAAACAGCAAAAGCCGTCGCGCCATTTTCGCGGCTTACGCTTTCGGAGTCTCTGGAGAAAACGGACTGGGTCAATCAGCCCGCGATCTTCACCGAGCAGTTGACCGCCCACCTCTGGAAAACCCATCAAATCGACGCCTTTCGCGCAGGCGCCGTCGAATATGTCGCCGCATATAGCGGGACATCGCCGGAAGGCTCGCTGCCGGCGCCCCGCCTGGGGATCGCCGTGATTGGGCAGAGTGTCCGGGCGAACGACTACCGTTTGTTCCGCAAGCTTCGTCCGCACGGCGTTTACTACTCGAAGGTCCAGCACGAGAATGGTCTGAACATTCTTGTAGACACGCTGAAGAAGCGTGCGGAGGCCGCGCCGTTGCCGTACGGACACTGGTATATCGACGGCGGCAAATTCGCCGCGACGCCAGACGGCGTGACGCACGTTTCGTACGCCGCTCTCTCCCCGGTGCGTGTCGCGCTGCAGGGTTTCATGCAGAAGATCTACGAAGCCAGCGTGTTCGATCCGGAAGCGTTTCGTACCCGGATGGCGCAAACGCGGCCTGAGGAAATCGGGCTGGATACCGCTCACGACGCCGTACTGAGCCGGTTTCAGCTCAGTTTGCTCACCGAAGGTTCCGGCACCCAGGTGTTCTCCACGACATTTGTACAATGGGCCGCGCGCGAAGCATTGCGGCGCGCGCAGCCGATCACGCTACTGGCCCACTTTACGCCACGCCAGCGCGAGAACACGATGGACGAATTGCTGAGCGAAGCGCGCCGCCCGCCGGAACTCGACCCGCAGGGTTCGCTGATCGATGCCGATATGGGCGCGTACTACACGTGGCTGAATCAGCAGCGCCTGTCCGGCGCTGATGATGCGGGATTTCTGGTTTGGTTCGAGGACCAGCCCGAAGCCGTCGCAATTGGCCCCCGCTTCGCTCGCGGCAAACATTCGGATGCGCCGGTTGAACTCAGGGAACTGCTTGCGCAGTTCGTATAGGGCGGCTGGATTGCACAAATAAGCGGAATTGATCGCAGCGAAAAGGGGCGATGGCTCTCAGCGC
>Ga0070658_10001401_pt1 | contig 20587 bp, 20 predicted proteins | sample KBSC13metaG_FD_64664 | JGI IMG/M metagenome (GOLD analysis project Ga0070658, IMG submission 64664) | Corn rhizosphere microbial communities from Kellogg Biological Station, Michigan, USA - KBS C1-3 metaG | ecosystem: Host-associated > Plants > Roots > Rhizosphere > Soil ...
TCCACCTGTCCCGAGAACGTGAGCAGCTCGCTGCCGCGCCAGCGCACCGGGTAGACGGTGACGTGCGCCGTCGGTCCCACCCAGGTGGAGACGCGCGGGCCACGCTGGTGCGGCTTCAGCCGCTCCATCGGCACGAGGCCGCGCCACGCGAGCGCGTTGGTGAAGCGACCGGGCATGGCGCCCATCATGGTCTCGCGGATCTTCGAGTTGAGGCCATCGGCGCCGATGAGCAGGTCGCCCTCGGCGCTGCCGTTCTCCATGTCCAGGCGCACGCGGTTTCCATGCGCGCTGTAGCCGGTGCAGCGCGATGCGAGGTGGATCGCGCCCGGCTTCTCGCGCTCCACCGCCTCCATGAGGATGCGATGCAGGTGCGCGCGCAGCAGCACATAGGGCGTGTTGGGCGAGCGGCCTTCGCCTTCCTGCTTGTAGAGCCACCAGGTGTTGCCGCTCTTCCAGTGGCGGATGACGCGCTCGGTGCACTCGATGCTTGCATCGCGTAATGGTTCTTCGAGGCCCATGTCGAAGAGCACGCGCGTGCCGTTGGCCGAGAGCCACAGTCCCGCGCCGACCTCGCGCAGCTCCGGCGCCTGCTCGTACACGTCGCAATCGATGCCGCGCTTGAGGAGGGCGAGGGCGGCGACGAGGCCCCCGATGCCTGCGCCGGCAACCAGCGCATGAAGCTTTCCAGAAGATCCCGATGACACGCGATGCTCCGTCTTGGATTTGACTTTGCGGACGCACAAAGTATACTTTATTCATGGATCGGGCAACCCAGCAGCAAGGCGCGGAGATCCGCGACGATTACCTGGAGAAGGTCACCGGCGCCGCGGTCTACGCGAGCGACGTGACGGTGCCCGGCATGCTGCATGGACGCGTGCTGCGCAGCCCGATGCCGCACGCGAAGATCCGCTCGATCGACACATCCCGCGCGCTCGCCATGCCCGGCGTGGTGGCGGTGCTCACGGGGGCGGACCTCGCGGGCATGAGCCATCATTGGGGCCTGTATCTTCGCGACCGCCCGCTCATCGCGGTCGATCGCGTGCGCTACGTGGGCGATCCGGTCGCGGCCGTCGCGGCCGTCGACGAGTTCACGGCCGAGGAAGCGCTGGATGCGATCGACGTCGATTACGAGCCGCTGCCGCACGTGACCGACGCGGAGGAGGCGATGCTTCCCGATGCGCCCCTCCTGCACGAGCACCACGACAAGCTGCGCGACTTCTATTTCCGCGGCGAGACGCGTTCGACCGAAGGCAGCAATGTCTTCCAGCATTACGAATACGCGCAGGGCGACGTGGATGCGGCGTTCGCGAAGGCCGATCGCGTCTTCGAGGACCGCTTCACCTTTCCCATCGTCTTCCACTACGCGATGGAGCCGCACGTGGTCACGGCCGACTATCGGGATGACGGCATCACGCTCTGGAGCGGCTCGCAATCGCCTACGACCGTGCAGAAGGTCCTCTCGCAGTTGTTCGGCGTGCCGCTCGCCAGGATCCGCGTGATCGTCCCGTACATCGGCGGCGGCTTTGGCGGCAAGTCGTCGGTCAAGATCGATCCGCTCGTGGCCGCGCTCTCGTGGAAGGCCAAGGCGCCGGTGCGTGTGTGCCTCGCGATCAACGAGTCGATGCTCACCGCGCGCAGGCTCTCCGCGGCGATCTACCTCAAGACCGCGGTCACGAACGCGGGCAGGCTGCTGGCCAAATCGGTTCGCGTCGTGATGAACGGCGGCGCGTATGCGGACACGGGCCCGGCGGTCGCGGTGAAGGCGGCGATCCGCGCGATCGGGCCCTATCGGTTCGAGGCGTTGAAGCTCGAGTCGTACGCGGTGTACACGAATACGGTGCCGGGGGCGGCGTTCCGATCCATCGGCGGCCCGCCCGCGGTGTGGGCGACCGAATCGCAGATGGACATCATCGCGCGCGAGCTCGCGATCGACCCGGTCGATTTCCGCCTGCGCAACCTGGCCGCCAAGGGCGACAGCGTGAAGGCCGACCTGAGGCCCATCGACGTGGACATGCCCGGCATGCTGCGCGCCGCGGTCGGTGCGATGGACGCGGAGCCCGGTGCGAATGCGAAAGTGCGCGGCGTCGCGGTCGCGGCGAGCGATCCGGCCAACATCCCGATCGCGTCGGCCATCGTGCGGCTGAAGGTCGATGGCTCGGTGCTCGTCATCACCAACAGCATCGAGATGGGGCAGGGCGTGCACGGCGTGCTGCGCTCGGTGGCCTCGCAGGCGCTCGCGCAACCGATGGACCGCGTGCACTTCGCGCGGCCCGATACGGATTCTGCGCCGTACGACTGGGCCACGGGTGCCAGCCGCTCGACGGTCACCATGGGGCTCGCGGTCGAGGAAGCGTGCCTCGACGTCTTGAAGCAGGTGCGCGAGCTCGCCGTGGAGATGCTGGGCGGCGAGATGTCGGCCTATGCGCTCGTGGACAACGGCGTCACCGGCCCTTCGGGCTTCACCGCGCTGCGCGATCTCTTCATCCGCGCCTATGGCATGGACAGCGGCGAGCTGGTCGGCATCGGCCGCATCACGCCGCGCTCGCGCAATGGCGCGCTCGCGAAGTCGCCGCTCTTCTGGGAGACGGCGGTCGGCGTGGGCGAAGTCGATGTCGATGCGGAAACCGGACAAGTGCGCGTCGCGCGCTACGTGAGCGCGGCGGACGTGGGGCGCGTCATGAATCGCAAGGCGGCCGAGGGACAGGACGAGGGGGCCGCCATCCAGGGGCTCGGCCATTCGCTCTTCGAGGAGCTGGTGTACGAGGACGGCCAGCCGATCAACGCATCCCTCATCGACTACCACGTGCCGGCGATCGACGAGACGCCGCCGCGTTTCCATACGCTGCTCATCGAGAGCGGCGACGGCCCCGGGCCGGGCGGCTCGCGCGGCATGGGCGAAGGCGCGATCCTTCCGGTCGCGCCGGTCGTCGCGAATGCGCTCGCGACCGCGTACGGCGCGCGCGTGACGGACCTGCCGCTCACGCCCGAGCGCGTCTGGCGCGCGATCCGCGAAGCCAAAGCGAAGGCCGCGAAATGAATTTCCGCATGGATCTCACCGTGCCCGCCCCGCGCGATTCCATCTGGCCGATCTTCTTCGATGTCGCACGCATCGCGTCCCTGATCCCGGGATGCGAGCAGGTGACGGAGATCGAGCCTCTCGAGCTCTACAGCGCGGTCATGAAGCAGAAGATCGGTCCCTTCAAGATGGAAGCGCCCGCCGAGGTGCGCGTCGAGGAGATGACCGAGCCTTCGCGGCTCAAGGCGCACGCGCGCGGCAAGGACAAGGTCACCGGGACCACGATGGACGTGATGCTCGACGTGACGCTGGAGGAAACCGACGACGACGGGACGCAGCTCGTAGTCGATGCGTCGCTCACGGTGGCGGGCCGGCTCGCGTCGCTCGGCTTCTCGGTGGTGAAGAAAAAGGCGGAGGAGATGTTCGCCGAATTCGAGCGGCGCCTGCGCGCCGAGCTGGGGATGCCCGATGCTGCCGCCTAGGTTCGCGCTGCACCGGCCGCGCTCGCTCGCCGAAGCGCTCGATGCGCTCGCGCGCCACGGCGACGACGCCGCGCCCTTCGCCGGCGGCACGGAGCTGCTCATCGCGATGAAGGCGCGCGTGGTCCGTTTCGGCCACATCGTGGACATCAAGCGCCTGCCCGAGCTGAAGGGCGTTCGTGCTCTGCCGGATGGCGGCGTTTCCATCGGCGCGCTCTCGACGCACCACGAGCTCGCCAACGATGGGCTCGTGCGCGAGCGCATGCCCGGTTACACGGAGCTCTCCGGCAACATCGCCAACATTCGCGTGCGCGTGGCCGGCACCGTGGGCGGAAACCTCTGCTTCGCGGAGCCCCACGCGGACCCGCCGGCCATGCTTGCCGCGCTCGGCGCGCATGCGGCGCTCGCAAGCCCTCGTGGCGAGCGAAAGCTCGCGATCGACGATTTCATCCTGGGCGAGCTCAGCACGGCGCGCGCGGACGACGAGCTCCTCGTGCGCATCGACGTGCCCGCCCTCGCGAACGGCACGCGCGCCTGTTACCGCTCGGTCGGGCACCTCGAGCGCCCGGCCGTGGGCGTGGCGGCCGTCGCGATTCCGAAAGGGCAAGGCCATTCGTGGCGCCTGCGGGCGGGAAGCCTCTGCGGCCAGCCGACTGCGCTGGCGAATGCGGAACGTGCGATGGAGGGTCTTGCGGCCAACGATGCGCTCGCGGCGCTCGATGCATGCATCGAAGTCGATGCCGCGGCCATCGACGCGCACGACGACCTGCAGGGCAGCGCCGAATTCAAGCGGCATCTCGTGACGGTGCTGGCGCGACGCACCGCGCGCGTCGCGCTCGGCCTTTCGGAGAAAGCATGATGGAAGTCGCTGTCATCGATATCGCATACAAGCTCAATGGCGGCGACGTCGAGGAACGCCTCGAGCCGCGCGAGCTGCTGATCGACGTGCTGCGCGATCGCCATGGCCTCAAGGGCGCCAAGCGTTCCTGCGACATCGGCGTGTGCGGCGCATGCACCGTGCTGGTCGACGGCATGCCGGCCACCAGCTGCTCGACGCTCGCATGCGACGTGGACGGGCGCGAAGTGACCACGATCGAGGGGCTCGCGCGCGAGGGCGACCTCGATCCCGTGCAGGAAGCGTTCATGCGCCACGGCGCCTTGCAGTGCGGCTTCTGCACGCCGGGCATGATCCTCGCCGTGAAGGCGCTGCTCGCTACGCATGCGGCACCGACCGAAGAAGAAGTGCGGCATTTCCTGCGCGGCAACCTTTGCCGCTGCACGGGCTACGTGAAGATCGTGGAAGCGGTGATGGACCTCATCAACAAACGCAGGGAGGAGAAGAAGACATGAGAACGTTCGCGAAACGGGTGGGTCTCGCGTTCGCCGCCGTGGTGCTGAGCTTCGGCGCGGCGGCACAAAGCGACTATCCCAATCATCCGATCAAGATGATCGTGCCGTACGCGCCGGGAGGTGCCACGGACATCCTCGCGCGATTGCTGCAGAAGGGCATGCAGGAACGCCTCGGGCAGCCCATCGTGATCGACAACCGTCCTGGCGCGGGCGGCAGCATCGGCACGACGGCCGCGGCGAAGGCGCCCGCCGACGGCTACACGCTGCTCTTCGGCAACCTCGGCCCCAACGCCATCAACCCGTTCCTGTACACGGACCTGCAGTACGACGCGGAGAAGGACTTCCAGGCGATCAGCAACGTGGCGGACAACCCGTTCATCCTCGTCGTGCCCGCCAAGTCGCCGGTGAAATCGCTGAAGGAGCTGATCGAGCTCGGCAAGCGCGAGCCCAACAAGCATTTCTACGCGTCGGTCGGCATCGGGTCGGCCTCGCACGTCGCGAGCGAGCTGTTCAACTCGCTCTCGGGCGCGAAGTTCGCGCACGTGCCGTACAAGGGCAGCGCGCCGGCGAGCATGGCGACGATCGCGGGCGAGGTGGACATGTATCTCGGCACGGGTGTCGAGGTCACGAACCACATCAAGGCGGGGACCCTGCGCCCGCTGGGCATCAGCTCGGCGCAGCGCTCGCCGATCGCGCCGGACATTCCCACCATCGCCGAGTCAGGCCTGCCGGACTTCGTCGTCGACGTGTGGTTCGGCGTGCTGGCGCCGGCGGGCACGCCGCGCCCCATCATCGACAAGCTGAACAAGGTCATCGTCGACGTGGTGAACACGAAGGAGGTCCGCGACGGCCTGCTGCAGAACAATTCGGTGCCCGCGCCGAGCACGCCCGAGGAATTCCAGGCGCGCATCAAGGCCGACATCGTGAAATGGGGGAAGGTCGTGAAGGAAAGCGGCGCCAAGGCCAACTGATGCCGCGCGCGCGCGATCCGGTGCATGAGGTGGCGGGCGCGGTCGCCGCGCTCGATGCCTCGGCGTTGTCCGAGGCCGCGCGCGATGCCGTGCGCCGCCTCGTGCTCGATTCCCTCGCGGTCGGTTTCGCGGGGGCGGCTTGCGAGGACGGTCGCATCGTGGGAGAGCTGGTGGAGGAGTGGGGCGGGCGCACGCAGGCGACCGTGCTCGGGCGCCCCGCGCGCGTGCCCTCCGAGGCCGCCGCGCTCGCCAACGGCACGATGATCCAGGCGCTCGACTACGACGACACGCACGATCCGAGCGCGGCGCACACCGCGTCGACCGTTCTCGCGGCGGCCCTCGCGGCAGGCGAGCGCTGCCATGCCAACGGCCGGGATGTCTTCGCGGCCGTCTGCGCCGGCGTCGAGGTGATCGCGCGGCTGGGTCTCGCGAGCGAAGAGAATCTCGGCTTCACGAGCACCTCGGTGTACGGCGCCTTCGGCGCGGCGGCGGCCGCCGCACGGGTGTCCCGCCTCGATGCGAAGGCCACGCGCCATGCGCTCGGCATCGTGTTGAGCCAGGCGGGCGGCACCACGCAAACCGCGCTCGACAAACCCCTCTCCAAGCACATGCAGTCGGGCTTCGCGGCGCAGGCGGGTGTGCTCTCCGCGACGCTCGCGCAACGCGGCGTGACCGGCGTCGAGAACGTGTTCCTCGGGCGCTACGGGTTCCTGCGGCTGCACAAGCGCGACCGCTTCCATATCGATGCGCTGCTCTCGCCGTGGTCCGAAGGCCTGCACATCGAGGCGCTCAGCTACAAGCCGTTTCCATCGTGCAGGGCCACGCACGCCGCCGTGCAGGCCGCATTGGCGTTGTTCGCGAAAGAGCCCGTGCCGGCCGCGCAGATCGACGGGGTCATCGTGCACGTGCCGCCGATGTCCCATGAGCTGGCGGGACGCGTTTTCGAGGAAGGGACCCATCCATTGATCGCCGCGCAGTTCAGCATTCCCTATGCCGTGGCCTGCGCGTTGACGCGCGGCCGCCTCGGGCTCGAAGACTTCACGCTCGAGGCGATCCGGGACTCGGCCGTTCGTGCGTTGGCCGCGCGGGTCTCGGTTTCCGTGACACCGGGGGAAGACTTCACGCCCGCACGCGTCGAGGTCTATCTCGCATCGGGGCGCATCCTCTCGCACACCGTGGGGATGCTCCTGGGAAGCCCGGGCTCACCGATGGATGCCGACGCGATGCGCCGCAAGGTGGACGATTGCCTCGCGTTCGCGCCGGCGGGCGCGACGACTCTCGACGGCGCAGCGCTCGCGAGCGCGGTCGACGAGCTGGAAGCATGTGACGACGTGGGCGAATGGATGTCGCGGATCGTGGGGCACGCATGAGCGCACCGCGGATCGACACCGAGATGATGGCGCTCTTCCGCGCCGAGCTCGAGCTGTGCAAGGTGGGTCCGGGCGAAGTGGTCGCGGTCCTGACGGCCGAAGGCGAGTGGGGCGATTACGCGCAAGCCTTCATGCTCACCGCCCAGTCGCTGGGGGCCACCACGTTCCATCTCAGCGTGCCCCGGACGCAACAGAAGCAGGCCGGCGTCCAGGGCCGCCATCCGCTCGTCGGCAACCAGTTCGCGCTCGACACGCTCAAGCAGGCGAGCCTCGTGATCGACATGCTGGGCCTGCTCTTCTCCCGCGAGCAGGCCGAGATCCAGGCGGGCGGCGCCCGCGTGCTGCGCGTGATGGAACCGCTGCACGTCCTCAAGCAGATGTTCCCGACCGAAGACCTGCGCCGCCGCGTCGAGCTCGAGAAGCGCATGCTGGAGAGCGGTCGCGAGCTGCACATCACCTCGCCCGCCGGCACGGACGTGCGCTACAAGCTGGGGCAATACCCCGTGATCTCCGAGTACGGCTACACCGACGAGCCCGGCCGCTGGGACCATTTTCCTTCGGGCTTCGCGTTCACGCAGGGCAACGACGGCGAGATCGACGGCACCGTGGTGCTGGCGCCGGGCGACATCCTCTGCGCATTCAAGCAGTACGTGCAGACGCCCGTGCGGCTCACCATCGAGCGTGGCTACATCACGGCCATCGAGGGCGACGGCATGGATGCCACGCTCATCCGCGGCTACATCGAGAGCTTCGACGATCCGCGCGGCTATGCGGTGTCGCACATCGGCTGGGGCCTGAACGAGCGTGCGACCTGGCATCACATGGCCTCCACGCGCCACCTCGACCAGGAGCACGTGATGAATGCGCTCTCCTTCTATGGCAACGTGCTCTTTTCCACCGGGCCCAACACCGAGGTCGGCGGGAACAACGACACGCCATGCCACATGGACCTTCCGCTGCGCGGGTGTAGCCTGTGGCTGGACAGAACGCAGATCCTGCGGGATGGCGATGTGGTGCACCCGGAGATGAAGGCACCCGGAAGATGAGCGAAGTCTCGAACCTCTCCCGCCTGCCGCGCATGAGCCACGCGGGCAACCTGCCGGGCCACGTGCAGGAGGTTCTGCTGGAAGCGATCCTTTCGCGCGTGCTGGTGCCCGGGGAGCGGCTCCTCATCGACGAGATCGCCGATCATTTCGGCATCAGCAAGATCCCGGTGCGGGAAGCGATCAAGGCCCTCGAGGTCGCGGGCTGGCTGGATTCGCAGCCGCGCCGCGGGACCTACGTGCGCCCGCTTTCCCGCGACGAGCTGGAGGAAGTCTTCGAGATGCGCCGGGTGCTCGAGCCTTATGCCGCGCGCAAGGCCGCGGAGCGCCGCACCGATGCGCAGCTGGCCGAGCTGAAGGAGCTCATTGCGACCGGAAACGAAGCCCTGAAGCGCAAGGACGTGATCGCGACTTCCCGGGTGAACAGCCGCTTCCACACCGTCATCGCCGAGGCCGTCGGCAACGAGATCCTCGCCGCGACGCTCACCGACCTTTCCGCGCGCATCCGCCGCTACTACGCGGACCTCGACTGGATCAAGCGGTGCGAATCCTTCGCGGATCACCGCCGCATCTACGAGGCGCTGCGGGATCGCGATGCGGAACTCGCCGAGAAGCTCACGGTCTTGCACATCGGGTCGACCGAGCGATTGGCCGTCGCGAAGCTGGAGGATCCTCCCCGCAGGTGAGGCGTCCCCGGAAATCGGCGTACCCTAACGGCGATTCCCCACGTTCCCCCAGGAGCCTTCCATGAGTGAGATCGAAACGTCCCGCCGCGGCCTGATCGAGGATTTCAGCGCGATCGTCGAGGATGCCGAGAAGATGCTGCGCACGCTGGCCGCCAGCGGCGCGGAAAAGGGCAGCGCGCTGCGCGCCTCCGCCGAGCAGAACCTCGCCGCCGCCCGCGAGCGCCTGCGCGAGCTGCAGGGAGACGCGCTCGAGCGCGGCAAGCTCGCCGCCAAGGCCACCGACGAATACGTTCGCGAAAACCCGTGGCAGTCGATCGGCGTGGTGGCCGCGGTCGCCGCCCTCGCCGGGTTCGTCGCCGGCCTCATGATGAACCGCCGTTGAGCGAGGGCCAGGAAGGGCACCCGCTTCGCGCGCTCGCGGCGTCGTTCCTCGGGCTCGTCCGCACGCGGGTCGAGCTCGCGGTGGTCGAGCTGCAGGAGGAGGGCGAGCGCAAGAAGGCCATGCTCGTGCTCGCCGCCGCGGCCGGCGTGTTCCTCACGCTGGGCGCGCTGCTCTTCGCGATCTTCGTGATCGTCTGTTTCTGGGACACGCATCGGGTGGCGGCGGCGGGCGTGATGACGCTTCTCTATCTCGCCATCGGCGCGTATTCGGTGATGCGCCTCAAGCAAAGCACCGCGGCCAGCCCGCCGCCCTTCGCGGCCACGCTCGAGGAATTGAAGCGCGATGTCGATGCGCTGAGGGGCGCCAATGAGTGACCGGCTCGCCGAGCTCGCCGGACGCAAGCAGCTGCTGATCGCGCGCTCCCGGCTGCACCGCCTCGAGCTGCAGCACGGGATCATCGCGCTGCGCGAGTCGTTCTTCCAGCCGAAGAGCATGCTCTCGATGGCCACGTCGGGCCCGGTGCGGCCGCTGCTCTTCAGCGCGCTGCTGATGCTGGTCGGTCGCGGGCGGTTCGGCGGCCTGGTGCGCGGCGCGATGGCCGCGCTCACCGTGCTGCGATCCATCAAGGCGTTTCGCCGCTGATCAACACGTAGCCGTGAGCGGGTCCGTCCTTCGCGTCAAGCCTCTGCGCTGACACCTTCGGCCTCACCGCACCATGCACGGGCGCTTGGGGTCGAACTTCCAGTTCGGCACGAGGTACTGCATGGCGACGGCGTCGTCGCGAGCGCCCAGGCCGTGCTGCTTGTAGAGCTCATGCGCGGCGTCGAGCGCCTTCGCATCGATCTCGACGCCGAGGCCGGGCCGCTTCGGCACGTCGATCGTGCCGCCCTCGATGCGAAGCGGCTCGCGCGTGAGCTGCTGGCCGTCCTGCCAGATCCAGTGCGTGTCGATGGCGGTGACGCGGCCGGGCGCCGCGGCGGCCACGTGCGTGAACATGGCGAGCGAGATGTCGAAGTGGTTGTTCGAATGCGAGCCCCACGTGAGGCCCCAGTCGCGGCAGGTCTGCGCCACGCGCACCGAGCCCTGCATCGTCCAGAAGTGCGGATCCGCGAGCGGGATGTCCACGGCCTGGAGCTGCAGCGCGTGCGTGAGCTGCCGCCAATCGGTCGCGACCATGTTGGTGGCCGTGGGCAGGCCCGTGGCGCGCTTGAACTCCGCCATCACCTCGCGCCCGGAAAAGCCTTGTTCGGCGCCGCACGGATCTTCCGCATACGCCATCACGCCCTTCATGTCGCGGCAAAGGCGGATCGCGTCTTCGAGAAGCCAGCCGCCGTTGGGATCGAGCGTGACGCGCGCTTGCGGGAATCGCTCGTGCAGGGCGCGAATCGCCTCGATCTCCTCTTCGCCGCGCAGCACGCCGCCCTTCAGCTTGAAGTCCTCGAAGCCGTAGCGCTCCCGCGCGGCTTCCGCGAGGCGCACGATCGACGGTGCGGTGACGGCCTCTTCGTTGCGCAAGCGGAACCAGTCGTTCGCGGCGCCTTCTTCGCTTCGATACGGCAGGGAGGTGCGCTTGCGGTCGCCCACGTAGAAGAGGTAACCCAGCACCTGCACCTTGTCGCGTTGCATGCCTTCGCCCAGCAGCTCGGCGACCGGCACGCCGAGGAACTGGCCGAAGAGGTCGAGCATCGCGGACTCGACCGCGGTCAACGCGTGGATGGTCACGCGAAGGTCGAACGTCTGCAGGCCGCGCCCGCCGGCATCCCGGTCCGCGAAGCGCGTGCGCATCGCGGCCAGCACCGCGTTCCAGCGCGCGATGGACTGCCCCTCGACCAACGCGCGCGCCTCTTCGAGCGTCGTGCGGATCTTCTCGCCGCCGGGAACTTCGCCCACGCCCGTGTGGCCCGCGCTGTCCTCGAGGATCACGATGTTGCGCGTGAAGAACGGCCCGTGTGCCCCGGAAAGATTGAGCAGCATGCTGTCGCGCCCGGCGACGGGCACGACGCGCATGCTGCGCACGACGGGTGCGGCGGGGGCCATCAGTTGGCTTCGATCTTCGCCGTGGTGATGACCCGCTTCCAGCGCGCGAGCTCCTGCGCCTGGAACTGCGTGAACTGCTCGGGCGTGTTGGCGACGATCTCGAAGCCCAGGTCGGTGAGCTTCTTCTTCGTGTCCGGATCGTTCATGCCGGCGACGATGCCGTCCATGAGCTTCTTCTTCACGTCCGCGGGCATGCCCTTCGGCCCCGCGACGGCTTGCCACGAATACACGTCCGCGTTCCTGATGCCGGATTCCGTAAGGGTGGGCACGTTGGGCAGCAGCGGCGAGCGCCTGGCGCTGGTGATCGCGATGGCCTTCAGCTTGCCGGCCTGGATCTGCGTGATCACCGCATTGAGGTTCTGGAACGAGAACTGCACCTGTCCGCCGACGAGGTCCTGGATGGCGGGCGCGCCGCCCTTGTACGGCACGTGCAGGCCTTGCGTTCCCGTCTCCTGCCAGAAGAGCTCCGCCGTGAGATGGTCCGAGGAGCCCGCGCCGGAAGAGGCGAAGGTGATCTCACCCGGCTTCTGCTTGAGCAGCGCGACCAGCTCGGCCACGCTGTTGGCGGGTGCGGAAGGATTCGCCACGAGCACGTTCGGCGCCTGCACCAGCACGCTCAGCAGGTCGAAGTCCTTCGACGGATCGTAGGGCATCGACTTCTGCAGGAAGGGATTCACGGCGAAGGGTGCCAGCGACGACACCAGCAGCGTGCTGCCGTCCGGCGGCGCGTTCTTCACGTACGCCGCGCCGATCGAGCCCGTGGCGCCCGGCTTGTTCTCGACGATGAACGTGCCGCCCAGCTTGTCGTGCAGCTTCTGCGCGAGCACGCGGCCGATCATGTCGGAGGAGCCGCCGGCCGGGAAGGGTACGACAAGGGTCACCGGCCGCGTCGGATAGTCGGCGGCGGCGGCGAAGTTTGCGGCGAGGGCGAGTGCTGCGCCTGCGAGGATGTCGCGGATTTTCATGCGTACTCCGTTTTGTGTTGAGCGAGGTGTTGCGGACCGGCTTTCTGGATGAGCGTGCGCAGCTCGTCGATCTCGGCCGGCTTGAGGTCGGCGAGGGGCGGGCGCACCGGTCCGGCCGGCTGGCCCACGATGGCCGCCCCGGCCTTCACGATACTGACCGCATAGCCCGCGCCACGGTTACGAATCGCAATGTACGGCAGGAAGAAGGTGTCGAGCAGACGCTCCGTGGCCGCCGCATCGCCGCGCGCATGGGCCTCGTAGAACTCGACCGCGGTACGCGGGATGAAGTTGAACACGGCCGACGAATACACCGGTACGCCGAGCGCCTTGTAAGCGCCCGCGAAGATCTCCGCGGTCGGCAGGCCGCCGAGATAAGCGACGCGCTCGCCCAGCTTGCGGCGGATCGCGACCATGAGCTCGATGTCGCCCAGGCCGTCCTTGTAGCCGATGAGGTTGGGGCATGCATCGACCAGCTTCGCGAGCGACTCGGGCGTGAGCCGGCACGCGCCGCGGTTGTACACGATGACGCCCAGCCTCACGCTTTTGCACACCGCCTGCACGTGGGCGATGAGCCCTTCCTGCGACGCTTCCGTGAGGTAGTGCGGAAGCAGCAGGATGCCCTGCGCGCCCATGCGCTCGGCTTCCTGCGCATAGCGGATGGCGAGCGTGGTCCCGCCGCCCGCGCCGGCGATGATCGGGACCTGGCCGCGACACGTGTCCGCGGCGGTCTTGATCACCTCGGCGAACTCCGCCGGCTCGAGCGAGAAGAACTCGCCCGTGCCGCCCGCGGCGAAGAGCGCCGAGGCGCCGTAGGGCATGAGCCATTCGAGGCGGCGCGCATAGGGCTTCGGCGCGAAACGCAGCTCGGTGTCGAAGTCGGTGAGGGGAAAGGACAGCAGGCCGCTGGCGAGGACGCGCTTGAGCTCGGTGGGATGCATGGAGTCATCCCGGGCGCAGGCCGGGACCCAATGGGGAAGCCTCCATTCTGCGCGGTCCCACGATTCATGATCAAATCAAACGCTGACTGGAACGATTCAAGGAATGAATCATGTTCGAGCTGAGCCACCTGCGCTGCTTCGTGGCGGTGGGCGAGGAGCTGCACTTCCGTCGCGCCGCCGAGCGCCTCAACATGACGCAGCCGCCCTTGAGCCGGCAGATCCGCCTGCTCGAGCACCAGGTGGGAACGCCGCTGCTGGAGCGCACCAATCGCATGGTGAAGTTCACCGCCGCGGGCAAGGCGTTCTTTCCGGAAGCCGTGCGCATCCTGCGCCTCGCCGAGGAAGCCGGAACCACGGCGCGGCGCATCGCCAAAGCCGAAGCCGGCTCCATCGCGATCGGATTCACGGCGGCGTTCGGTTACGGCGTGCTGCCGGAGGTCGTGCGCCGCCTGCACAAGCGCGTGCCGGATGTCTCGCTCACGTTGAAGGAGATGGTGACCGGCGAGCAGGTGAAGGCGATCGAGGCGGGCGACCTGGACGTGGGCCTGCTGCGGCCCCACGCGCCACAGGGAAACCTCGTCACGATGCCGCTCGGGCGCGAGGCGCTGATGCTCGCCATCCCCAGCCGCGAAGCGCGCAAGTGGCCGCAGCATCCCACGCTCGCCTGCCTGCAGGGCAAGCCCCTCATCGCTTATTCGCCCTACGAAGCCGGTTACTTCAACCACCTGCTGCAGGCACAGCTGAAGAAGGCGAGGGTGACGCCGGACATCGTCACGTACGTGCCGCAGATCCACACGATGATGGCGCTTGTCGATTCCGGCATCGGTGTCGCCGTGATGCCCGAGGCCGCGGCGCGGCTGCATTTCGACGGCGTGCTGCTGCGGCGCCTCGAGATGACGCCCTCGAAGCCGGTGGAGATGGCGCTCACCTATCGCAAGGACAACGACAACCCGATCCTCGCGGTGTTTCGCAGGGCCGTGTCGGAGGCGTTCGCGAAATAGGACGTGGGAAACGGGACTACCATCGACCTTCGGCTCGAGGCGTCGTGGAGGGTGGGTGACGGCGAAGGCTTCAAGGAAGTCGGCTCATGCGGGCTCGCCCTGGGCGCCGTTCCGCCACCGGGCCTACGCGGTCATCTGGACCGCGACGCTCGTCGCGAACATGGGCACGTGGATGTACGGGTCGGCCGCGGGATGGCTCATGACCACCCTCACGCCGGACCCCTTGATGGTGTCGCTGGTGCAGGTCGCCGCCACGCTCCCGATGTTCCTTTTCGCATTGCCCGCCGGCGCGCTCGCCGACGTGATCGATGCGCGCAGGCTGCTCATCATCGTCGAGGGCGCGATCATCGTCGCGGCGATTCCTTTCGCGTTGCTGGTCGAGCTCGAGCGCATGACGCCGGTGTTGCTGCTCCTGTTCACGTTCCTGCTGGAGGCCGGCGCCGCGATGGGCGCGCCCGCCTGGCAGTCCATCGTCCCGCGCCTGGTGCCGCAGTCGGAGCTTCCCGCCGCGGTCGCCGCCAATAGCGTGAGCGTCAACATGAGCCGCGCGCTGGGCCCGGCGCTGGGAGGCTTCCTCACGGCGGCGGTCGCGATCGCCGCACCGTTCTGGGTGAACGCGTTCAGCAATGTCGGCAGCATCGCGGCACTCATCTGGTGGCGCCCGCAGCCCAAGGCGCGCGACGGCTTGCCGGCCGAGAGGCTCGCGAGCGCGGTACGCACCGGCCTGCGCTTCGCGCGCAACAACCTGGCGCTGCGCGCCACACTCGTGCGGGCCATCGCGTTCTTCTTCTTCGCGAGCGCCTATTGGGCTCTGCTGCCGCTGGTCGCCCGTACACAGGTCGGAGGCGGGCCGGGGCTCTACGGCCTGCTGCTGGCGGCCATCGGCGGCGGCGCCGTCGCAGGCGCCTTTGCGATTCCGTGGTTGCGCGCGAAGCTCGGTGCCGACGGCCTCGTCGTCGCCGGACAAATCGGGACCGCTGTGGCCCTGCTGGGATTCGGCTTCGCACGTGAGCCGGCCTCCGCGCTCGCCGCAAGCCTGCTTGCCGGTGTGTGCTGGATCGCGGCGGTCTCGACACTGAACGTCTCGACGCAAGTGTCGCTTTCGGAATGGGTCCGCGCGCGTGGCCTCGCGGTGTACGTCGCGGTGATGTTCGGCGCGATGACGCTCGGCAGCGCCGCGTGGGGCGAATTGGCGAGCCACGCCGGGCTGAGCACGGCGAACTTCGCGGCGGCCGCGGGTGCCGTCATCGCCATCCCGCTCACGTGGCGGTGGAAGCTGCATCGGGGGGAAGCGCTCGACCTCACGCCTTCGATGTATTGGCCGGAGCCGATCGTGACCGGAAAAGTGGAGGACGACGCGGGCCCCGTGATGGTGACGATCGAATACCGCATCGCGCGCGAGCATCGCAAGGCCTTCCTCGCCGCGAAGGCCGCGCTCGAGCGCCAGCGCCGCCGCGGGGGCGGATATGCCTGGGGGATTTTCGAGGACACATCCGTGCCCGGCCGCTTCGTCGAGACGTTTCGCGTGGAGTCGTGGCTCGAGCACCTGCGCCAGCACGACCGCGCGACCGTGTCCGACCGCGCGCTGGACAAGCGCGTGAGCGGCTATTCGGAAGCGCCGCCCAGGGTCGCGCACTACGTCGCGCGATGACCGGCCTGCTCGTGCCCGGCCGCAACTGCTGGCGCGTCGAACGGGCGCGGCGCTTGGCATTCTTCGTCGACGGCGCGGATTATTTCGCCGCGGTTCGCTCGGCCATTGCGCAGGCGCGGCGCAGCGTCTTCATCCTTGCCTGGGATTTCGACACACGCATCCGGCTCGTGCCCGAAGGTGCCAACGACGGGCTACCCGAGGAGCTGGGTGAGTTCCTGAAGACGGTGGTGCGGCGAACGCCGGACCTGCACATGTACGTCCTCTCGTGGGATTTCGCGATGCTCTATGTGGGGGACCGCGAGTTCCTGCCGCTGTACAAGCTCGGATGGAAGACCCACCCGGTCCCGCGCCTGAGCTTCTACCTCGACGGCCGGCATCCCATCAGCTCTTCGCATCACCAGAAGGTCGTCGTCGTGGATGATGCGGTCGCATTCGTGGGCGGCCTCGACCTCACCCATGGTCGGTGGGATACGCACGAGCACCTGCGCGACCAACCCTATCGCCTGGACGCGCAGGGGCGGCAGTCGCGGCCGAACCACGACGTGCAGGCGATCGTCGATGGCGCGGCCGCAGGCGCGTTGGGCGACCTGTGCCGCGACCGCTGGCAGCGTGCGACCCGCAAGCGGCCGCCGCCGCCGGATGCCGGGCCGCACGGCGATCCCTGGCCGCGCGGCCTCGCCCCCGAGATCGAGGACATCGACGTCGCGATCGCGCGCACCGATCCGGGATATGTGAAGGGACCCCCGGTGGAGGAGATCAAGCAGCTCTACGCCGATGCGATCGCGGGGGCGCGGCACGCGCTGTATCTCGAGAACCAGTACTTCAGCTCGAGCGTCGTGGGAGCGGCGCTCGAGCGGCGGCTGACGGCGCCCGAGCCGCCCGAGATCGTCGTCGTCTCGCGCCTCACCGAGGAGGGCTGGCTCGAGTCGCGCACGATGGGCACGTTGCGCGCGCTGCTGCATCGCCGGCTCGAGCAAGCCGACGAATCGGGCCGATATCGCCTGTATTACCCATACATCCCCGGGCTCGAACGGCCCGACCTGCTCAACGTGCACAGCAAGGTGCTCGTGATGGACGACGAGCTATGCAGCGTGGGCTCGGCCAACTTCAACAATCGGTCGATGGGTTTCGACACCGAATGCAACATCGCGATCGAAGCGCTCGGGGAGGAGCGGGTTCGCCGCGTGATCGCAGGCCTCCGAGACCGCCTGATCGCCGAGCACATGGCGATTTCACGCGAACGCGTCGAGGCGGGTATCGCGCAGGCGGGCAGCGTCATTCGCGCCATCGAGTCCCTGCGCGGACCCGGACGCACGCTCGCGCCGATCGCGCCGGAGGTCACGCCGGACATGGAGGAGCTGCTTTCGGCGAGCGCGCTCGTGGACCCCGAGCGGCCGGCGAGCGCCGACGAGCTCATCGACGAGTTCGTGCTGCCCGACGAGCGCGCGAGCGTCGCGGGGCGGATCGCGCGATTCTCGACCGGTATCATCGTGCTCGCCGTCGCGGCCGCGGCGTGGCGCTGGTCGCCGCTGCATGAGTGGGTCTCGCTGCGCGACCTCGTGGGCGAAGCGCGCGGGTTGTCCGCCTCGCCGGTCGCCGCGATCGTCGTGCTCGCGGGCTACGCGATCGGCGGGCTCGTCTTCGCGCCGCTCGCGCTACTCGTCGTGATCACGGCTTTCCTCTTCGGGCCCGTCTTCGCCGCCGTCTGCGCGATGGCGGGCGCGCTGGTGAACGCGGCGGTCACCTACGGAGTGGGGCGCCTGGTGGGCCGCCAGGCGGTGCGACGCATCGCCGGGCATCGCTTGAACCGGATCACGCGGCACCTTGCGCGCAAGAACATCCTCGCCGTCGCCGCTCTGCGCGTCTTGCCGATCGCTTCGTTCCCGACGGTGAATGCGGTCGCCGGGGCCTCGCGCCTTCGCGCACGCACCTTTCTCCTCGGCACCGCGGTCGGCGTGGCCCCCGGTATCGCGCTCATGGTGACCTTCGTGGACATCCTTCGTGCCGCGGTCGCGCGGCCGGGGCTCGTGACGTATTCGTTGTTGGCCGTGGCCGTCGTCGCGACGCTGCTGGTCTCGAACGACCTGCGAAGACGCATGCGATCGCCGGCGCCGCGTTCCGAATCTACCCCCGCTCGTTCGCGTGCCTTCGATCGTCCGTGAAGATCTGCCATGCGGCGATGAAGAGTGCCGCGATCAGCGGACCGATGATGAAGCCGTTGATCCCGAAGATGGCGATGCCGCCAAGGGTGGCGAGGAGGATGACCCAGTCGGGGATCTTCGTGTCCTTGCCGACCAGGATCGGGCGCACGACGTTGTCCACGAGCCCGATCACGAAGATTCCGTAGGCGAGCAATGCGAGCCCCTTCACGATCGCCCCGGTCGCGAGGAAGTAGATCGCGACGGGAGCCCACACCAGGGCCGTGCCCACCGCCGGCAGCAGGGACAGCCCCGCCATCACGACGGCCCATAGCAGTGCGCCGTGGATGTCCATCACCCAGAAGATGAGGCCTCCGAGCGCGCCCTGCAGGATCGCCACCACGAGGTTGCCCTTGATGCTCGCGCGCACCACGACTCGCAGCTTCTCGATCAGCGCGTCGCGGCGACCGGGTGCGAGCGGGATCGCGGCCCTCAGGCGCGCCATGAGCGGGTCGCCGTCGCGCAGCAGGAAGAAGAGGAGGTAGAGCATCACGAAAAACGCGACGACGAGCTCGAGCGTGCCCTGTCCCAGCAGCAACGCCGTGCCGGCGGCCGTCTTTCCGCCCTGCGCGATGGCGGCCGCGATGCGCGCCTGGACCGCGGCGAAATCGCCCATACCGAAGTGCTGCAGCAGCGCTTTCGCCCAGGCCGGCAGCGTCTCGAGGACCTGGCGCATGTAGCGGCCGAAGTCCAGGTCGCCCGAGCGCACTCGCTCGACCACCCCCGCGGCTTCCTGGACCAGCATCGATGCCACGAACAGCAGCGGCAGGATCACCAGGACGACGACGAGCGCGAGCGTGAGGATCGCCGCCAGGTTGCGGCGGCCGCCCAGGCCGCCGGCGAGGCGCCGGTTCAGCGGCATGAACACGATCGCGATGACCACCGCCCATAGCACCGCGGCGAAGAAAGGCCAGATGATCCACGCGAAGAGGATCGATACGGCCAGCAGCAGCCAGAGAAAGAATCGCTCTTCGAACGTGCGCGGCGGATTGGAGGCAGGCATCGTGCGGGAATCATAGGCCAGCCGCCGGAGTCTAAGGAAATCGATCCGGCGGGGGAGGCAAAGCGATGGCACAGCGCAAGGTGGGCGTGTTGGTCGGCAGCATTCGCAAGGGCTCTTACAGCCGCATGCTGGCCAATGCGATGTGCGGCCTGCACTCCGACCTGCAATGCCGGGTCATCGAGATCCGGCAGCTCCAGCTCTACGACCAGGACCTCGACGAAAACCCGCCGCAGGAGTGGAAGGCGTTCCGAGACGCGATCCGCGCGTGCGATGCCATCCTTTTCGTGACGCCCGAGTACAACCGCTCCGTTCCGGGCGTCCTGAAGAATGCGATCGACGTGGGATCGCGCCCGTATGGCAAGAGCGCCTGGGCCGGCAAGCCCGCGGCCGTCGTGAGCACCTCGATGGGCGCGCTGGCCGGCTTCGGTGCGAACCACCACCTGCGCCAGTCGCTCGTCTTCCTCGACATGCCGGCGATGCAGCAGCCGGAGGCCTACTGCGGCAACACGCCTCAGCTCTTCGATGCGCAGGGCAAGCTCACGGCCGACGACACGCGGAAATTCCTGCAGACCTTCATGGACGCGTTCGCCACGTGGATCGAGAAGACCGCCGCGCGCTGACGCGCTCGCCGTAACCATCTGGAGGCTGGCCATGAACGGGAATGCGCTGCTCGATTTCACCGGCAAGGTCGCGCTCGTCACGGGCGGCAGCGGCGGCATCGGCCGCGCCACGGCGCTCGCCTTCGCGCGACAGGGCGCGAAGGTCGTGATCGGCGATGTGAGCGACGAGGGCGGCCGCACGGTCGAGATGATCGAGCAGGCGGGCGGCGAAGGACTGTTCGTGCGCACCAATGTGGCCGATTCCGCGTCGGTCGCGGCGTTGGTGCAGCAGGCTTTGCGCGCATACGGAGCGCTGCACTGCGCGTTCAACAACGCGGGCATCCTCCCGCCGACCAGGCCGCTGGCCGAACAGGACGAATCCGACTTCGACAATGTCGTCGCGGTCGACCTGAAGGGCGTGTTCCTCTGCATGAAGCACGAGATTCGCCACATGCTGGGCGCGGGTGGCGGCGCGATCGTCAACACGGCCTCGATCGCGGGGGTCATCGCCGATCCCGGAATGGCGCCCTACGTGGCGGCGAAGCACGGTGTCATCGGCCTCACCAAGGCGGCGGCGATCGACTACGCGAAGCAGGGGATCCGCGTCAACGCGCTCGCGCCGGGACTGGTGCATTCGGCCATGACGCAACGGTGGCTGGACGACCCGGCGATGCGTGAAGTCGTCCTCGCCGGCCCGTTGATGGGGCGCGCCGCCAAGCCCGAGGAAATGTCGGGCATGGTGCTCTTCCTGTGCTCGCCGCTCGCCTCGTTCGCCACCGGCCAGACGTTCATCGTGGACGCCGGGCAGACCGCGCATTGATCACGCCCAGGAGAACACCATGACGGATTCCCGCAAGCCCGGCGGCTCGACGTTGAGCACCGGCGCGCCGGCGGCGAG
>Ga0070658_10001403_pt1 | contig 20571 bp, 13 predicted proteins | sample KBSC13metaG_FD_64664 | JGI IMG/M metagenome (GOLD analysis project Ga0070658, IMG submission 64664) | Corn rhizosphere microbial communities from Kellogg Biological Station, Michigan, USA - KBS C1-3 metaG | ecosystem: Host-associated > Plants > Roots > Rhizosphere > Soil ...
ACGAAACCGCTCCCCGACCCTTCCTGTCCTTTGACGATGACGAAAGCGTCGATGTGACTTTGGACCACGTCCGCACTGCCGGCCGACGGCGGCGCGGTTTGCGGGGCGGGTGCAACGCTGGGCGTGGCGACCGGGATCGAGGCGATCAGCGGAGCGGAGGGAGCATTGGAGGCAACGTCTCCTTGGGCCAGAGCCGGTTTCGACTCGACATCGGAGCCGGACCCTTCCGCCCCGGGGAGCCCACTCGGGATCGGCGGCGGAGCCACGGCTTCCACAGCCGTCCCGGACGGCGGCGCCGTCGACAGCCATTCTGCGGGAGCGGCTCGAGAAGAGCCGCCCACGCCATTCTGCGGCGCTTCCGTGACCGCGGCCTTGCGCGACGCCATTCGCGCGTCAATGACTGCGAAAAGGAATGGTACTCCGAGCACCCCGAGCAGCAGGATCGTGCCTGCCATTTCCCGCCGGCGCCGGATGAGAATGACTCCCGCCGCCACGGCGATGGCCAGCCACGGCACGAGGAAGATGGCAGGCCATCTCGTCAGCCCATAGGTAAGAGCGCCCGCGGCCAGGCAAATGGCGCCGGTCTGCACCGATTGCTCCTGGACATTGTGACGCAGCCGAAGCCACGCCAGCTTTGAGATGCATTTCCAATCCGGCGCCACCGGTACCGCCTCCTCTGCCACGACTTCAATGATCTCGGAGAGCGGTCTCCACATCGGTTCGTCGCCCGTCTGGAACAAATCCTCCGGTTTGTAGCGCCCATCGGCCAGGCCCGCCTCCAGGTTGGCCAGGGTCAAGGGACCGAGGGTCTTTCCGGCTTTCAGAATGTAGTAGTCCAGGGAAGTGTTGGGTGATTCCACGATGTTCTCCGATTAGGTGCAAAACGAGCCGGATGAGACGCATGCACCGTCCGGATTCAAGCGGTATTTTGTGAAATTCTCACTTCCTCGTCAGAGGCGCCGGCACCGACGATAACCCTTGTTCGACGGGCCGTTACTACGCGCCCTCACGGGAGTTTTGCCTTCGGAAAGAACCGCTTCGTCCATGATTCGCTTGCGACCATGGCGTGCATTCGCTTTTCTGAAGAGAACCATGAGCGACGCATTCAATACCAAGCAGCAATTCGATTTGGGTTCAGGGAAACAGGGCAGCCTCTATTCCCTGCCCGCTCTGGAAAAACAGGGAGTCGGCCCGATTTCGCGCCTCCCCATCAGCATCCGCATCGTTCTGGAGTCCGTGCTCCGGAATTGCGACGGCAAAAAGGTCAACCCGGAGGACGTGAAGACCCTGGCCAATTGGAACGCCAAATCTCCCAAGCAGGTCGAAATCCCCTTCGTCGTCGCCCGCGTGGTGCTTCAGGATTTCACCGGCGTTCCGCTGCTGGTGGATCTCGCGGCCATGCGCTCCACGGTCTCGCGCCTCGGCCGCGATCCGAAGATGATCGAGCCGCTCGTGCCCGTGGACCTCGTCGTGGATCACTCCGTGCAGGTGGATTTCTTCGGATCGGCCCAGGCGTTGCAATTGAACCTGGACCTCGAATTCAAGCGCAACCGCGAGCGCTACATGCTGCTCAAGTGGGGCCAGCAGGCGTTCAAGACCTTCGGCGTGGTGCCGCCCGGGATCGGCATCGTGCACCAGGTTAATCTGGAGTACCTGGCCAAGGGCGTCCTGGAGAAGGACGGCGTCTATTACCCGGACACCCTCGTCGGCACGGACTCCCATACCACGATGATCAACGGCCTCGGTGTCGTCGGCTGGGGCGTGGGCGGCATCGAGGCGGAAGCCGGCATGCTCGGCCAGCCCGTCTACTTCCTCACGCCGGAAGTCGTCGGCGTGCATCTCACCGGCGCCGTCAGCGAAGGCGTCACGGCCACGGACGTCGTGCTGCACATCACCCAGATGCTCCGCAAAGCCAAGGTCGTCGGCAAGTTCGTCGAATTCTACGGGCCAGGCGCGAAATCGCTCCCGGTGGTGGACCGCGCGACCATCGCCAACATGGCGCCGGAATATGGCGCCACCATGGGCTTCTTCGGCGTGGACGAGGAAACCACCGCCTACCTCACCGGCACCGGCCGCAGCGCCGAATCGGTCAAGGCCTTCGAGAACTACTACAAGGCGCAGGAGTTGTGGGGCATTCCCGTCAAAGGCCAGTGCGACTACAGCGTGGACCTGGAACTCGACCTCTCGACCGTGGTGCCGGGCGTCGCCGGCCCGAAACGGCCGCAGGATCACATCAATCTGCCGGACTTGAAGAAGACCTTCACCGGCCTCTTCACCAAGGCGCTGCCGGATGGCGGCTATGGGAAGACGGCGGAGGATTTGGCGAAGAAAGTGGCCGTGCACATCAACGGCTCCACGGCAAACGTGGCGCCTGAGCCCTTCTCCACCGAGGCCAAGAGCGGCTCCGCGCACATGCAGGAAGGCGCGCCGAAGAATGTCGCCGAGATGATCACGAACCGCCCCGGCCCGACTCCGGCGGACGACATCACCCGCACCTCGTACCGCCCGGCGGATACGCACATCGGACACGGCTCCGTGCTCATCGCCGCCATCACCAGTTGCACGAACACCTCGAATCCGAGCGTGATGCTCGCCGCTGGTCTGCTCGCCAAGAAAGCCGTCGAGCGCGGGCTGACCGTGAATCCCGCGGTCAAAACCTCGCTCGGGCCAGGCTCGCGCGTGGTCACCGACTATCTGAACAAGACCGGGCTCCAGCCCTATCTCGATAAACTCGGCTTCCAGACCGTCGGCTATGGCTGCACCACGTGCATCGGCAATTCCGGTCCCCTGCATCCCGCGCTCGAGGACGCCATCGCCAAGAACGACCTCATCACGGCCAGTGTGCTCAGCGGCAATCGCAACTTCGAAGCCCGCGTGCACCAGAATATCAAGGCGAACTTTCTCATGTCGCCGCCGCTCGTCGTCGCTTTCGCCATCGCGGGCCATGTGGACATCGATCTCACCACCGAACCGCTCACCACGACCGCCGACGGCACTCCCGTCTACCTCCGCGAATTGTGGCCGAGCCTCAGCGACATCCAGTCCGCTATGCAGAGCGCGCTGAGCCCGGATGTCTTCCGGCGCCTCTACACCGATTTCGCCAATCAGAATCCGAAGTGGAATGAAATCCCGAGCACCGTCGGTGACGTCTATAGCTGGGACGAGGCCAGCACCTACATCCAGGAGCCGCCGTTCTTCACCAATTTCGGCATGGAGCCCGGACACATCACCGAGATCATGGGCGCCCGTCCGCTCGGCATCTTCGGCGATTCCGTGACCACCGACCACATCTCGCCGGCTGGCGCGATCAAAAAGACTTCACCCGCCGGCGCCTACCTCACGCAACACGGGGTGGACTACGAAGACTTCAATAGCTACGGCTCGCGCCGCGGCAATGACCGCATCATGACCCGCGGCACCTTCGCCAACGTGCGGATCAAGAACCTCATGGTGCCTGGCGTGGAAGGCGGCGTGACCAAGCACCAGCCCGACGGCACGGTGATGCCGATCTACGACGCCGCGATCAAGTACCAGTCCAGCGACGTGCCGCTCGTGATCTTTGCCGGCCACGAATACGGCACCGGTTCGTCGCGCGACTGGGCTGCCAAAGGCACCCGCCTGCTCGGCGTCAAAGCCGTGGTCGCCCAGAGCTTCGAGCGCATCCACCGCAGCAATCTCTGCGGCATGGGCCTCGTCCCGCTCCAATTCCCGGAGGGCGCGAGCGCAGCCACGCTCAAGCTCGACGGCACCGAGACCTTCGACATCCTCGGCCTGAACGACAACATCGCGCCCATGAGCGACGTGACTCTCGTCATCCACCGCGCCGATGGCACGGAAGAAAAAATCACGCTCAAGAGCCGCATCGACACCGCCATCGAAGTGGAATACGTCCGCCACGGCGGCATCCTCCCCTTCGTCCTGCGGCAGCTCCTTGAAGCATAACCTCGCCTGGTCGGAACTCAGCCGTTAGCGCCAGCGCTTTGGTGTGCGGTAACCTGCGTCCGAATGCTCACCTCACGCGTGCGGGCGGACGGACTGAATTCCCGTTTCCCATCTCCCTAAAGCAACAGCCGATCCAATTCCGACGCATTGAAACCGTCCACCTTCTTGTCACCCACCATGATGATCGGCACGCCATTCGCCCCGAGCTTGCGGTAGGCCTCCTTGCCTTCGAGCGATGTCTCCACATCGACCTCCCGGAACTTAACGCCCTTTTGAGCCAGGTATTGCTTGGCCTGCTTGCAATACGGACAATGCGAAGTGGTGTAGACGACCACCTGCTTGGCCTGCTGCACCGGGCCTGCCGGCGTCGCCGCGCTCCGCGGCATCGGCGCGCCGCCGAGCGAGGTCGCCGCACGATCCGCCAGTTCAAGAGGCCAGTCGGCCCGCGCCAACAAGCCGGGATTCGTGGATTGCGCGTCTTTGTAAAGGGCGACGAATTTCATGTTCAACGCCGAATTGGCGCGGCCAAGGCCCGGGTAGAGCCTCATCGCCTGTGCCTGCGCCTCCCGCGCTGGATGCGGTGTGGCAGCGCTCCTCCCGGAACCAACGCTCGACGCATCGCCGGTGGATGACGACTCGTCGGAAGAGGCATCCGTCTTCCCCCAGAGGCCGCTGATTCTTTCCCGATTGATCCAGCCGGTGATGACCAATCCAACAATGAGAACCAAACTCAACACACTTTTCATGACTCATTCATGACTAATAGGTTCGATTCCGGCGCGCCAGTGATAATAATCACTAAGTGGAGGATCCCTTTCTTTTTCCAAAACGCCTGGTTAAACCCTGTATTGATCGTCTTGGGCGACGTATCACGGTGTATAACATGGGATGATAGCGGACCTGACGGCACACCAAAACGGTTTCGTCCATTTCTGCCCTTCGGCCTAAAAAAACCGGGCGGAAAACCGCAAGTGCCGCAGCAGGCGCGGAGACGGAGAATTCACGCAAATGACACATTCCATCTCCCGGCCGGCGCCACTCCGCGGCCATCTGCGAAATCGGCGGTCGTCGTCTTCGGATTCAAGCTCGTTCGCTCTCCTATTGGGAACGGGCAGAAACAGAGGTTGCTTCGGCAGCGCCAGCGACTACGTTCCCGCCCCCATGCCCAAGCGCCAACCACGAAGAAACGACGCAGATTACGTGCGCTTTCCGCCCTACCACGTTTTCACCTCCCCGGCGTCCATGGCCGCGGGGAACGACCGTCGAAAGCTCTTCTTGTGGATATTTCTAATCGCCGCCGCCCTTGCGGTGTTGGGAGTCGTCGCGTTGCTCGTCTGGCGCTGACCGATTGGATTCACTCCTTCGGTGGGACTGGCTTCATGGGAACGATGCGGAACTTCAGCGCTCCGCGGTGGCCGGGTCTTACTTCACCGCCTTCACTTCCTTCACCGCCCACTTCGTAATCGTGAGCCCCTTGGAGCTACGGCTGCTCACCGGAATTCGGGTCATGTCGAAATCGAGATCCCGGACTCGCGCCCCGCTGCGGCCGTCCAGGGAGACGTGCAGCAGCTTCGGCATGGCTTTCTCCGTGGGGCTGATCTCCAGGTAGACGATTCGGGATTTATCCGACTTCACCAGCGGGTAGAGCTTGTCGCGCGACAGGCCGCCGATCTGGAATTTCTTCGCGAAGGCTTTGCCCGTCTCGCCGTCTTGATAAACCATCGTGTAGAAATTCGTGTCCCCATCTTTCGGCCAGATGGCGATGTGAATGATCTCGCGGCCCATGAAGATTTTGTCGGCCACTTTCGATACCTTCAACGAGCCGTCCTTCATGATCACGAGCACGCTGTCGAGGATGGTGCACTCGGTCACGAATTCGTGCTGGCGCCAGTTGAGGCCGATGAAGCCGTCCTTGCGGTTCACGTAGAGGCGCTGGTTTGCGGACACGACCGCCGAGGCGTCGATCTGCTCGATCTCGTCGTAGCTCGTCCGGCGCTTGATGCCTTTGCCATATTTCTCCTGGAGCATCTCGAACCACGCGACGGCATAGGCGGTCAGGCCCTTGAGATTGGCCTTCGTATCCTTCATCCCCTGCTCGATCTTCTTCATCGCTTCGTCGGCCTGGAAGCGATTGTAGGCGGAGATACGTTTGATCCGGATCTCCGTGAGACGCACGATGTCTTCCTCGGTGACCTCGCGGCGGAGCTGTTTGAGGAATGGCTTCAATCCGCCTCGGATCTCCTCCAGCACGCTTTCCCAGGTGTTCGATTTCTCGATGTTCCGATAGATGCGTTCCTCGATGAAGATGCGCTCGAGCGAATCCCAGTGCCATTGCTGCTCGAGTTCGCCCAGCTTGATCTCGAGCTCACGCTTGAGCAGAGCCTTCGTGGCCTCCGCGCTCGTCTTGAGGATGTCCCGCACCCCGAGGAAATGCGGCTTGTCGTCACCGGTCTGCGGATCGCGTACGATCACGCAGGCCGCGGGATTGAGCTGCACCTGGCAACTGGTGAAGACGTAGAGCTGCTGGATGACTTTCTCCGGCTCGGCGCCCTGCGGAAGGTGAATGAGGATCTCGACCTTGTCGGCAGTGTTATCGTCCACGTGCTTGATCTTGATCTTCCCCTTGGCATTGGCCGCGAGGATGGACTCGATGAGCGACTCCGTGGTGACGCCGTAGGGCAGCTCAGTGACGGCGAGGAGATACTTGGAGCGCGCCTCGATCTTGGCGCGGACCTTCACCTTGCCCCCGCGCTCGCCGTCATTGTATTCGGAAAAGTCCGCGGTGCCGCCGGTCGGAAAGTCCGGGAGGATGCGGAAGGTTTTCCCCTGCAGATGATTGATCGCCGCACGGCACAGGTCGTTGAAATTGTGCGGCAGGATCTTCGTCGAGAGCCCGACCGCAATGCCATCGGCGCCTTCCAGCAACACAATCGGGAACTTGGCCGGGAGCGTGATCGGTTCCTTATTGCGGCCGTCGTAGCTGAGCTGCCAGGTGGTGGTCTTCGGATTGAAGAGGACATCCTTGGCGAAATTGGTGAGGCGGGCCTCGATGTAACGCGGCGCGGCAGCATCGTCGCCAGTGAGGAGGTTGCCGTAGTTGCCTTGCGGCTCGATGAGCCATCCGCGCTGGCCGATGGAAACGAGCGCGGCGCCGATGGAGGCATCACCGTGCGGGTGGAGCTTCATCGTAGCGCCGACGACGTTGGCCACCTTGTGGAAGCGGCCATCGTCCATGTCCCAGAGGGTATGCAGGACGCGGCGCTGGACCGGCTTCAGGCCGTCGTCGATATGCGGGACGGCGCGGTCGAGGATGACGTAGCTGGCGTAATCGAGAAACCAGTTGCGATAGCTCTGGGCGAGCGGGGCCTGCTCATCCTGGACCTTCTCCCCCGGCTTGCGTCCGGCTGGCAGCGCGGCGCTCTGCGTATCCGCAGGCGCATCGGGAGCGGCGCCATTTGTGGCCGAAGCCGAATCAGGCTCCGGCGCGTCGGAAGCGGGTGCAGCCGGAGTGGATGCGGGCGTGGGCGCGGCGTCGAAGGAGAGTTCAGCTTGATCGCTGGCGGGCTTCTTCTTCGATGGACCGTCGTTGGATTTATTCGTGCGTTTAGGCATCTATGAAAATTGGAAACTGCGACCCCTACACCTCCACCAAATCCTTCTCGACCCGCAGATTCTCAATGATGAACTCCTGCCGCTCGGACGTGTTCTTGCCCATGAAGAAGGACAGCAATTCATCCGAGCTGTAAAGGTGATGGAGGTTAATTGGGTCGAGCCTGATGTTCTCGCCGATGAAGTCCTTGAACTCTCCCGCTGAAATCTCTCCGAGGCCTTTGAACCGCGTGATCTCGTGGCTGGCGCCGAGCGCGGTGACCGCAGCCTGCTTCTCCTGCTCGCTGTAGCAGTACTTCGTCACCTTCTTATTGCGCACGCGGAAGAGCGGCGTCTGGAGGATGAAGAGATGGTTGTTGCGGATGACATCCGGGAAGAATTGCAGGAAGAACGAGAGCAACAGCAGACGGATGTGCATGCCATCGACGTCGGCATCCGTGGCGATGACGATCTTGTTGTAGCGCAGACCGTCGAGACCGTCTTCGATGTTGAGCGCAGCCTGAAGGAGATGAAACTCCTCGTTCTCGTAGATAACCTTTTTCGTGAGGCCGTAGGTATTGAGCGGCTTCCCCTTCAGCGCGAAGACCGCCTGGGTCTGCACGTCGCGCGTGGCGGTCAGCGAGCCGGCGGCAGAGTCGCCCTCGACGATGAAGAGCGTGCTGTCCTCGGAGCGCCGGTCCTTGTCGCCGAGATGCAGGCGGCAATCGCGCAGTTTTCGATTGTGGAGCGAAGCTTTCTTCGCGCGTTCCTTGGCGATGTTCCGAATGCCGGCGAGTTCCTTCCGCTCGTGCTCGTTCTCCTCGATCTTCTTCTTCAGGATCTCGCCGACCGCGCGGTTCTTGTGCAGGTAGGTATCCAGGGACTGCTGCAAGAATTTGCCGATGAATTCCTTGATCGACGGGCCCTTGGGGCCGACATCGGTCGAGCCGAGCTTGGTCTTGGTCTGCGACTCGAAGACGGGTTCCTGCACGCGGACGACGATGGCGGCATCGATCGACTGGCGCACGTCGGCGGCATCGTAGTCCTTCTTGAAGTGGTTGCGCACGGTGGCGACGAGCGCCTCGCGGAAGGCGGCGAGGTGCGTGCCGCCCATGGTGGTGTGCTGGCCGTTGACGAAGGACCAGTATTCCTCGCCATAGTGGTTGCCGTGCGTGAGCGCGATCTCGATGTCATCGCCCTCGAGATGGATGATGGGATAGAGCGGTTCGCCGCTGAGTTCCTTCGTGAGTAGATCCTTCAGGCCGTGCTCGGACTTGAAGCGCTTGTCGTTGAGCGTGAGCGTGAGGCCGCGGTTGAGGAAGGCGTAGTTCCACAGCATGTCCTCAATGAACTCCGTGCGAAACTTGAAGTCCTTGCCGAAGAGCGCCTCGTCGGGGGTGAACTCAACGAGCGTCCCGTTGCGGTCCGTTGTTTTGAGAACGCGCGATTGGCTCTTCAGCTTGCCCTGCTCAAATTCGACGATCTTCGTCTCGCCCTCGCGGAAGGCCTGGGCGCGGTAGTGCAAGGAGAGGGCGTTGACGGCCTTCTGCCCGACGCCGTTCAGCCCGACGGCTTTTTGGAAAGTCTCGCTGTCGTACTTTGCACCCGTGTTGATGATCGACACGCAGTCGACGAGCTTGCCCAGCGGGATGCCGCGCCCATAGTCGCGCACCTTCACACTGCGATCGGTGATCTCGACCTCGATCCTCCTCCCCTGGCCCATCATGAATTCGTCGATGGAATTATCGATCGTCTCCTTCAACAGGACGTAGATGCCATCCTCGGCGTGGGCGCCATTGCCGAGGCGGCCGATATACATGCCCGGCCGCAGGCGAATGTGCTCCAGGGAGCTGAGTGTCTTGATGCTCGCTTCGGTATAGTTGGACGCCATGGGTGTGGAGGGCGAAAACAGAGGCAAAGCGAGGCAGGAGGGCAAGGATTTATGATTGATGATTTATGATTTACGATTGGCGTCCCCTCCTGCCCGCGGACACGACCTCCATGCGAGACAGAGTCTCGCTCCAAATTGCGGGCCCAAATGGAGATTGGGCGCGAGCGCGGGCGCCGCGAGATCTGGGCAACTGGCGACGAGCGTCGACGCGGACTTCCAATCAGCCACGCGCACGTTAACACTGCTTCGAAACTCTTCCCCAAACAGTAATGAAACAACTTCTCCCCCTCATCTTCTCTCTCGGCTGCATTTGCGCGGCGCAGGATAAGCCAGCCGAGTCCACCCCGGCGCGCACGCCGGCCGACGGCCCCTTCATTCCCGCGCCCGCGCTGCCCGGCGGCATCGTAATCCCTCTCTATCCGAAGGACTCCCCGCTGCTCAACCACGCGCGCATGCACGAAGCGGAGCGTTACAACACCGAAGGCAAGAGTTCCGGGAAGCTCCTCAACACGCTCAATATTCACAATCCTTCCATCGAGGTGCATCTCGCGCCGGCCGATGCCCCCGTCACGGGCACCGCCGTCATCGTCGCTCCCGGCGGCGGACACAAGATTCTGTGGGTCGGACCCGAGGGCTATGACCTGGTCCCATTCTTCGCGAAGTATGGCGTTGCGACCATCGTGCTGCGCAATCGTCTCCGCGTCGATGGCTACGAGCCGACCACGGATGCCGTGAACGATGCCTTTCAAGCCATCCGCATCGTGCGGAGTCATGCCGTCGAATGGAAACTCGATCCCGCCCGAATCGGGATCATCGGCTTTTCCGCGGGAGGCGAGCTTTCCGCGCCCACCGCCCTCTTCTTCGAGGATTTCGCGAAAAGCAATCAGTCTGCCTCCGATCCGCTGGCCAAAGTCTCGCCCCGCCCCGATTTCGTGGGCTTGGTCTACCCGGGCCCCACTCCCTTCACCAAAGCGCCCGAAACGCCGATTCCTGCCAATGTGCCACCGAGTTTCATCGTCTGTGCGGGATCGGGTGACCAGGTGCACGCCGTGTGGTCCACCGAGTATTTCACGCCCATGTTGAAAGCAGCCGTGCCGAACCTGGAGATGCACATCTACGGCCGCGGCGGTCACGGCGGCTCCATCGGTGCGCGCAATGGCATCCCGTTCGGCACGTGGCCAGACCGTTTCATGGAATGGTTTCGAGACCTGGGCTTTCTGGAAGTCCCCGGCAGCGAGACCAAAGCCGCGAAGGAAGTCACCGCCTACGCGGCCAAGCACGGGGCAAAATAGATCGGGCGCTCGTTCCGCTCGCCACTATCCACCCCCTAAAACCACCAAAATTGCGTGTAAACACGTTGCATTATGCCATTAGCATTTAATGCGATTAATTTTTGTATATAGCTGCATATCAGCATAATGCATCTGCTAATAGGTCATACAATTTGACAAGCTGGAAAAAATTCATACGTTCGTTTCATGCAAACGTATGAGTCTTCGACCCCGGTGGTTCCATCGCAAGATTCGCAGTTTGCCACCCGGACCGCCCTCCTCGACGCGGCCGAGCGCCTCTTTTCCCAAAACGGCATCGAAGGCACTTCCGTCCGCGACATCATCAAGGAAGCGGGCACCAATCTCGGGGCGATCAATTACCATTTCGGCACCAAGGATCGGCTCGCCTTGGAAGTTTTCGCCCGGGCCATCGAACCGGTAAACCGCGAACGCATCGCCCGGCTGAATGCCCTGGAAGCCGCCGTGCATCCGGCCAAGCCGAAGCTGGAGCAAATCCTCGACGCCCTCGTGCGTCCGGTTCTCGAGAGCGAAGGCCGGGGTGTGAAAAACTGCGACGACTTCATGCGGCTCATCAGCCGCTCGTTTCAGGAGTCCAACCGCGAAGTGAAGAAGTTTGTCGAGGAGCAGTTCGCTGAAGTCGTCCAGCGCTTCGACGATGCCATCCTGCAAGTCGTGCCCGGATTGCCGCCGGGTGAACTCTTCTGGCGCATGTGTTTCCTACACGGCTCGCTGCACCACGCGCTCCAGACGTGGCTGCGCTTCGATCTCGTGCCACACACCGTTTTGAGTCCGGCTGCCGCCAAGCCGGATCGAGAGGGCCTTCTCAAGCTCCTCATTTCCTTCATGGCCGCCGGCATTTCCGCGCCCCCCACCGGAACACACTAGCCGCGACCCGCGGCTCCCAACCTTCCGATCTTATGACTTCACCACACCATTTCACTTCTCTCGAGCCCGCGCGCTCGACGCTCCGCCGCATCCTCGGCGGCGCCACCGTCGCCGTCCTCTTCGCAGCCGCGATCACCGGCTGCGGAAAAAAAAGCGGCGGACCACCGGCCGGCTTCGGCCCCGGCGGACCGATGCAGGTCAGCGTGCTCACCATCGCGCCGGCCGCGGTCACGCTCACGCAGGACCTTCCCGGGCGCACCTCGGCGTATCGCGTTGCGGAAGTGCGTGCGCGCGTGAATGGCATCGTCCTGAAGCGCCTCTTCACCGAGGGCACCGATGTCACCGAAGGTCAGGTCCTCTACGAGATCGACCCGGCGCCGTATCAAGCCGCGCTCGATAGCGCCAAGGGCCAGCTCGCCCGCGCCGAGGCCAACCTGACGACCGCGAAGCTGAAAGCGGAACGCTACAAGCAGCTCATCACCGCCAAGGCAATCAGCAGCCAGGACTACGATGACGCCGTCGCCAACCAGCGGACTTACGAGGCCGACGTCATCTCCGGCAAAGCCGCCGTTCAAACCGCGCAGATCAATCTCGACTACACCAAGGTCACCTCCCCGGTCGCCGGCCACATCGGCATTTCGCAGGTCACCGAGGGCGCCTACGTCCAGGCCGGCAATGCCACCCTGCTCGCCACTGTCCAGCAGCTCGACAAAGTCTATGTCGACGTCACCCAGGCCAGCAGCGACATCCTGCGGCTCAAGCGCGACATCGCCAGCGGCCGTCTCAAGGCCGACGAATCCGGCAAGGCCCGCGTCAAGCTCATCCACGAGAATGGCGACATCTATCCGGAGGAAGGCTCACTCGAAGTCTCCGACGTGACCGTGAACGCCCTCACGAACTCCGTGACCGTCCGCGCCGTCTTCCCGAACCCGCGCGGCGAACTCCTGCCCGGACTTTTCGTGCGCGCCCGCCTGGAGGAAGGCAGTTCGCCCGACGCCATCCTCGTCCCACAGTCCGTCGTGAGCCGCAATTCCAAGGGCGAGCCCACGACGCTGGTCGTCGGCGCCAACAGCACCGTCGAACTGCGCGTCCTCCAGACCCCGCGCACCGTCGGCAACCAATGGCTCGTCTCGGCGGGCCTGAAAGCGGGCGACCAGGTCATCATCGACAACCTCCAAAAAATCCGCCCCGGCGCCCCGGTGACCGTCGCCCCCACGCCTCCGCGGCTGCCGGCCACCGCCTCCACCGCGACCGCCCACTAAAATCATCCACCACCGTAAAATTCGAAATCCGAAACTCGAAATCCGAAACAATCTCGAACGGCGAGGAAGAGGGGAAATTAGGAAACGCTCCGCAGCAGCGGTTTCATCATTTCAACCATTCACTTCTTTCGAATTTGTTTCGGATTTCGAAATTCGGGTTTCGGATTTCAGCCATCGCCTGAGCCCGTGACCCGCCCTTCTTTCACAGTCGCGCCTCACTACCAAATTCCCTGATGTCCAGATTCTTCATCGACCGGCCCGTCTTTGCGTGGGTCATCGCCATTCTCATCATGCTCGCGGGCGCCCTGGCCATCAAGGGGCTGCCCATCGCGCAATACCCGAGCATCGCGCCCCCGGCGATCAGCGTCATTACCACCTATCCCGGCGCGTCCGCCAAGACGCTGGAGGACACCGTCACCCAGGTCATTGAGCAAAAGCTCAACGGCATCGACAACCTGCGCTACATCGAGGCGGCGAGCACCTCCACGGGCACGCTCACCCTCACGTGTACGTTTGAAGGTGGCACCAATCCCGACATCGCCCAGGTGCAGGTGCAGAATAAAGTCGCACTCGCCACCCCGCTCCTGCCGCAGGAAGTCCAGCAGCAGGGCGTGCAGGTCAACAAGGCGGTCAATAACTTCCTCATCGTCGTCGGCCTCATTTCCGAGGACGGCTCGATGTCCGGCACCGACCTGAACGACTTCAATTTCAGCGCGATCAAGGACCCGGTCAGCCGCCTGCCCGGCGTGGGCGATATCCAGACCTTCGGCACCCAGTATGCCATGCGCATCTGGCTCGATCCGGACAAGATGACGAAGTACCAGCTCGCCACGTCCGACATCGTGGCCGCGGTCAAGGCCCAGAATGCCCAGATCTCGGCGGGCGCCCTCGGCGATCTGCCCGCCATGTCCGGCCAGCTCCTCAATGCCACCATCATGGCCCAGAGCCGGCTGCAAACGCCTGAGCAATTCGGCGGCATCCTGCTGCGCGTCAATACGGACGGTTCCCGCGTCTTCCTGCGCGACGTCGCCCGCGTGGAACTCGGCAGCGAAGTTTACACCAACATGGCCCGTTACGACGGCAAGCCCGCCAGCGGCATGGCCATCAAGCCCGCCTCCGGCGCCAATGCGCTCGAGACCGTCGCCGCGGTGAAGAAGAAAGTCGCCGAGCTCTCCGCCTTCTTCCCGCCGGGCGTGAAAGCCATCTTCCCCTACGACACCACGCCCTTCGTCCGCATCTCGGTGAAGGAAGTCGTGAAGACCCTCCTCGAGGCCATCGTGCTCGTCTTCCTCGTCATCTACCTCTTCCTGCAAAACTGGCGCGCCACGCTCATCCCGACGATCGCCGTTCCGGTGGTCCTGCTTGGCGTCTTCGGCGTCATGGCCGTGGCCGGATACTCCATCAATACGCTCACGCTCTTCGGCCTCGTGCTCGCCATCGGCCTGCTCGTCGATGACGCCATCGTCGTCGTGGAGAACGTCGAGCGCGTGATGGAGGAGGAAGGTCTCTCGCCCAAGGAAGCCACGCGCAAATCCATGGACCAGATCAGCGGCGCGCTGGTGGGCATTGGCCTCGTGCTCGTCGCGGCCTTTGTGCCCATGGCGTTTTTCACCGGCTCCAGCGGCGTCATCTACCGGCAGTTCTCGCTCACCATCGTCAGCGCGGTCACGCTCTCCGTGCTCGTCGCGCTCATCCTCACGCCGGCGCTCTGCGCCACGATGTTGAAGCCGCAGGGCCATGCCAAAAAGCGCGGCTTCTTCGGCTGGTTCAATCGGGTCTTCGATCGCAACGCCGACCGCTACGCCCGCGGCGTCGCCTCTTTCCTCCACCACAAGGGACGCGCCCTCGTCTTCTACGCGGCCGTCGGCGTCGCCGTTGTCCTCCTCTTCCTGCGCGCGCCCACCGGCTTCCTACCCGATGAAGACACCGGGGTGCTCTTCGCCATGGCCCAGCTCCCGCCGGGCTCCACCCGCGAGCAGGCCGATGTGGTCTTGAAAAAGATGGAGAACCACTTCATGACCAAGGAAAAGGAATCCATGGAAGGCATGTTCGGCGTGCTCGGCTTCAGCTTCAGCGGCGCCGGCCAGAACCAGGTCCTCGTCTTCGTGAAACTCAAGGACTGGGAGTTACGCAAACGGCCCGACCAGAAAGTGAAAGCCATCCAGGGACGTGCCATGATGGAATTCCTCCAGTACAAGGACGCGTTCGCCTTCGCCTTCGCGCCACCGGCCGTGCTGGAACTGGGCAATGCCACCGGCTTCGACATGCGCCTCGTCGATCGCGGCGGCCTCGGCCACGACGCCCTCATGAATGCGCGCAACCAGATGCTCGGCATGGCCTCGCAGAACGCCGTCGTCACAAAAGTCCGCCCCAACGGCCTCGACGACATGCCCGAGTACCACATCGATATCGACCAGGAAAAAGCCAGCGCGCTTGGCCTCTCGCTGGCCAATATCAACGAGTCCCTGAGCACCATCTGGGGCTCGACCTACGTCAATGACTTCATCGACAAGGGCCGCGTCAAAAAAGTCTTCATCCAGGGCGACGCGCCTTTCCGCATGGTACCCGAGGATGTGGATCGCTGGTACATCCGCAACGCCCAGGGCGGCATGGTCCCCTTCTCCGCGTTTTCGACCGCGAAATGGGCCCTCGGCTCGCCCAAGCTCGAGCGTTTCAACGGCTCGCCTTCCGTCTCCATCATGGGTGAACCGGCGCCCGGCCACAGCTCCGGCGAAGCCATGCTGGCCATGGAACAAATGGCCAAGGCCCTGCCGCCGGGCATCGGCGTGGAATGGGCCGGGCTCTCCTACGAGGAGCGGCTCTCCGGCTCGAAATCCACCGCGCTCTACACCATCGCGCTGGCCATGGTGTTCCTGTGCCTGGCCGCGCTCTATGAGAGCTGGGCGATTCCGTTTGCCGTCATGATGGACATGCCGCTTGGCGCCCTCGGCGTCGTCGCCGCCACCAGTCTGCGCGACATGCCGAACGACATCTATTTCCAGATCGGCCTCATCACCATCATCGGCCTGTCGGCCAAGAACGCGATCCTCGTCGTCGAATTCGCGAAGGAACGCTTCGACGCCGGCGCCACGCTGATCGACGCCGCCTTGTACGCCGTCCGCCAGCGACTGCGCCCGATCTTGATGACCTCCATCGCCTTCGGCCTCGGCGTGCTCCCGCTCGCCATCAGCCGCGGCGCCGGATCCGGCAGCCAGAACGCCATCGGCACCGGCATCGTCGGCGGCGCCATCACCACCACGCTCCTCGGCCTCTTCTTCGTCCCGCTGTATTTCGTGACCATTCTCGCCCTGTTCCGGGTCAAACCGCTGAACGCGCCCGGCAAAGAAAAGGCGACCGAATCATCCGACGACGACGATGACCAACCGCCGAAGGACGAGGACCTTTCCGAGGAGAAGGAACTGGCCCGCGTCTAGAAACCTTGTACCTCAAAAGTCAGTGGAAATGAGTCAAGTTCTTAAAAACCATAATTGCAGGGGGTCTGAGGCGAAGCCTCGCTAGTTAGCTAGCTAGAGCGTGTTCTGCACTTTTGCGGTTCACGCGAGGAACTACGCCGAAGGCGTTCAATAAGTCAGCCCAGGGTTGCCGAGCTTGCGAGGCTACCCTGGGTGACTCGACCGCGCAGCGGTCAACCCTGAAATGGGTTTCACGCCGTGTGCGTATGGCTGCACCAGTTATTCCGCACAAGGGCAAGTGGACCAATCGGCGGAGTTCTTCGAGAACCCGCGTGATAATCACCTCCCAATCCTGAAGGGATTGAATCGCTGGCGGTGTGGGCTGATGCCGCACGGATTCGGTTGAACCCTTGACAGGGTTGGGAATCCCGGGGTTGAGCGCGCCCCGGGGCTGATCGCTTTCATCCCTGCGGGATGGGTCGAGCATCGCGGGTTCGCAGTTCAATGCCTCCCGCTTCAGAAACCCGCCCCACGCCGCTTACGGCTGCTTGGCGAAAGTCAGGGGGAGAACGAGCAACAAGGCGCCATAGGCGAGCCCGGCGAATGCCGCGGTCCCCCACCGCTTCTTGTCGGCGGTCACCCAACTGATCTGATCCCGAAGCGTGTACGGCATGCCGACCCAGAACATGGCAAAGACGATCCAGACGTAAACGAGGCCGTTCAGAAAGTAGATCGCCGATTCGGGGCGGAGGAACGAGGACTCGAGCAGCGGTTCCGCCACCAGGAGTGTCAGCATCCCCAGCGCGCGTACCGCCAAAAATTCGTCCACGTACTTGATCGTGAGGATCCAGGCGATGGGGGTCAGGAGGAGCACCCGGACCCGCCAGTTCGTGAATTCGCCCAAGTCCATGACCCACACGAGCACGAAAAACCACAAGGCAGCCATTGTGACCAGGGCGATTCCCCAGTTTTTCGATCTCGGAAAGGCGCGCAGCCACTGCTGGACCGCCTGCGCCTTCACCAGCGCAAACGCGTGCGCCAGAATGAGAAACAGGCCGACGAGAACAAGAGCTGTCTCGAACTTTAAGGGATAGATCATGAGCGGAGCCGGGTAGGAAACCGGCATTCCCCTACTCTCTCAAGCGAAATTGTAATCCACCCCCACCACCGCCGGGTCTCCATACAGGGAAAACCCGCTCGAGCGCGTGATCGCCACCTCGAAGATCTCCCCGATGTGCCGATCGCTACCCTCGAAAATCACAATCTTGTTCCCGGGCGTGCGCCCCGTCAGTCGAGCCTCATTCGTCCTGCTCAGGCCTTCGCACAGGATTTCGACATGCCGCCCGACCAATTCCTCGCCCTTGGCGATGGCCGACTGATCGATGACGCGCAGCAGATCCTGGTTGCGTTCCTCCTTCACCGCGTCCGGCAATTGCTCCGCCATCTCCGCCGCCGGCGTATCGCGGCGCGGGGAGTAGCGAAAGATAAATGCATTGTCGAAGCCGATGCGTTCCACGAGTTCCCGCGTGGCCAGGTAATCGGCCTCGGTCTCACCGGGGAAACCCACGATCAAGTCGGTGGTCAGCGCGATATCCGGCCTTGCGGCGCGCAATTTTTCCACCAGCGAATAGTACCGCTCCGCCGTGTAGGCGCGGTGCATGGCTTTCAGGATGCGGTTCGACCCCGACTGCATGGGCAGGTGCACGTGCGGCATGAGCTTGGGCAGTTCGGCAAAGGCCTGCACGAGATCGTCCCGGAAGCCGATCGGGTGCGGGGAGGTGAAGCGGAGCCGGCGCAATCCATCGATTTCGTGGACCGCTTCCAGCAATTGGACGAACGGCGACTTCCCCTCGCGCCTTTCGAATTCATGTCGCCCGAAAAGATTCACGATCTGTCCCAGGAGCGTGACCTCCTTCACCCCGCGTGCGACCAGGTCCTCGACCTCCCGCACAATCTCCTCGATCCGCCGTGACCGCTCCGCCCCACGTGTGCTCGGCACGATGCAGAACGTGCAGTGCATATTGCAGCCCTGCATGATCGAAACAAAGGCCGAGGGCTGCTTCGGCTTCAGCACATGCTCGCGGATCGTCTCCTGCGAGCCCGCCTCCTCGGCCACGTCCACGATCGAAAAGCGCTCATCGTCCATCAACCGGTCACGCAGGGCCCGCTTGTGCTGGACAATCTGGTCCACGTACTCGGCGACACGGTGGAACTTTTGCGTGCCGACCACGAGATCCACGTGCCCGATGTCGCGCACCAGTTCCTCCCCGCGGCTCTGGGCCATGCAGCCGAGGAAGCCGAAGACCATCTCCGGTTTGTTCGCCCGCAGCCGCCCGAGCAAGCCCATCTTTCCCAGCGCCTTCTGCTCCGCCATGTCCCGCACGCTGCACGTGTTGAGCAGCACCACATCGGCTTCCTTTTCGCTCGGCGTCATCTCATAGCCGCGCGCCACGAGCATCCGGGCGACCTGCTCGGAATCGCGCTCGTTCATCTGGCAACCGTAGGTTTTAAGAAACACTTTGGGCATGGGAGGCCGGGAAGGTAGCCGAGGCTGGCCGTTTGGCAAAACCGGAATCGGGGTGGGTAGTGTTCAGTATTTAGTATTCAGTTTCCCGAGGGGACCCGCACGCGATTGGACTGAACACTGAACACTGAACACTGAATACTGAGCACTGACTGACTGACTACTGATCCAATTGCGCTCCCCGGCACTCTCCGCTACAGGAGCACACGCCATGTCCGAACCTAATGAGCTTCTCGAACGCAACCGCGCCTGGGCGGCGAAAATCAAAGCCGAAGAACCCGATTTCTTCGCCCAACTCGCCCGCGCCCAACAGCCACAATACTTCTGGATTGGCTGCGCGGACAGCCGCGTGCCGGCCAATGAAATCCTCGGCCTCATCCCGGGTGAGATCTTCGTGCACCGCAATGTGGCGAACGTTGTCGTCCACACCGACCTGAACTGTCTCTCCGTCCTGCAGTTCGCCGTGGATTTGCTGAAGGTGAAACACGTCCTCGTCGTCGGCCACTACGGATGCGCCGGCGTGGGCGCCGCCCTGCTCAACCGGCGACTCGGCCTGGTCGACAACTGGCTGCGCCACATCCAGGACATCCGGCTCAAGCACGCCGTTTACCTCGAAAGCCAGCCCGAGGAAAGCCGCGCCGAACGTCTCGTCGAACTGAACGTCATCGAGCAGGTCACCAACGTCTGCCAGACCACCATCGTGCAGGACGCGTGGGAACGCGGCCAGGACCTGACCATCCACGGCTGGACGTATGCCTTGCAGGACGGCCTGATGCGCGAACTCGGCATGAGCATCTCCAACGCCGCCGACGTGATGCCCAGCTACCAAAAGGCGATTGAGATGCTATCGTAGGCGCCTACGATACGAATCCCCATCACCCCCTATTCCGAGGATCCGGATCAGGCAATTTCCCAGAGCGTTATCGTCTGGTCGCTGGGCGAGGATGGAAAGGAAGGCGATCGAGACAATGACAAGCCTTCGCAGCGACGCCTTCCCTTGGAGTTCCGCACAGCGGCTTGTTGCATCACACGAGTCAGCGCGATGACCGAGACTGCTTACTCCCCCCGCACAGATTACTGAATACTTCCCCCGAGCCCCAGCGTCCGCTCCACCGGCCGCAACGCCTCAAGCACAAAGGCAATGTGCTCATCGAGCGACACTCCGAGTTCCTGCACGCCCAGTTCCACATCCTCGCGATTCACGCCGCGCGCGAATGCCTTGTCCCGTAACTTTTTCCTCACGCTCGGCACTTCGACATCCACCAAGCTCTTCGACGGCCGCACCAAGGCGCAGGCCACCAGGAATCCGCACAGTTCATCCACCGCAAACAACGCCCTGGCCACCGGGGTATCCCGCGGAATTCCGGAGTAGGTCGCGTGCCCCATGATCGCCCGGCCGAGATGTTCGGGAAAACCTTGCGCCGTCAATATCCGGACACCCTCCGCCGGATGCTCCTCCGTCGCTGAGCGCGCCTGATTGGGAAAACGTTCGTAGTCGAAATCGTGCAGAAGCCCGACCAGGCCCCATTCCTCCGGGTCGCCGCTGTGTTTCACCGCCATCGCCCGCATCGCCCCCTCGACGGCATACATATGCTTGCGTAGTGCCTCGGAGGGCGTGAACTCGTGCATGAGCGCGAGCGCCCGCTCGCGGGTCCATTGATTCGGGGTGGTCATGACCGGATGTTCTCACAAATCCGGCGCATGCGCCACGAGGGCGCGGTAGTGCCGCAGGATTTCGGTGACGGCCAGGAAGATCCCATCCGCCAGGTCGTCG
>Ga0070658_10001409_pt1 | contig 20543 bp, 18 predicted proteins | sample KBSC13metaG_FD_64664 | JGI IMG/M metagenome (GOLD analysis project Ga0070658, IMG submission 64664) | Corn rhizosphere microbial communities from Kellogg Biological Station, Michigan, USA - KBS C1-3 metaG | ecosystem: Host-associated > Plants > Roots > Rhizosphere > Soil ...
ACGTAGGTGAAGTCGCGCTGCATCTTGCCCTCGTTGAAAACATCGATCGGGCGGCCTTCCAGGATCGCTTTGGTGAAGAGATAGGGCGCCATATCCGGGCGGCCCCAGGGGCCATAGACCGTGAAGAAACGCAAACCTGTGACGGGCAAGCGGAAGAGATGGCTGTAGGTGTGCGCCATCAACTCGTTGGCTTTTTTCGTGGCGGCGTAGAGGCTCACGGGATGATCGACGCGGTCCATGACCGAGAACGGCATATGCGTATTGGCCCCATAGACCGAGCTGGAAGAGGCGAAGACGAGGTGCTGAACGGAGTGATGTCGGCAGCATTCGAGCAGGTTGACGAAACCCACGACATTGCTGTTGACATAGACGTGTGGGTTCTCCAGAGAGTAGCGCACCCCTGCCTGCGCGGCCAGGTTGACAACGACTTCCGGCTTATGGCGGGCGAAAAAGGCCTCCATCCCCCCCATGTCCGCCAGTTCCACGCGTTCGAACCGGAAGTTGGAATGCCGCTGAAGCCGCGCCAAGCGTGCCTCTTTGAGCGTGACATCGTAGTAGGCGTTCAAGTTATCCAGGCCAAAAACGCGCCGGCCTTGCGCCAGAAGGCGCTCACACAGATGATAACCGATGAACCCGGCGGCTCCGGTCACTAATACTCGCGGCACTCGCAGACTCCTCATATCCCGGCCACCAGCACAGCCGACAGGGACCTACTGACGAAAATCAAAGGCACCAATAGACGTGCGTGTCGGGCAGGGAGGTGGGATCCAACAGCGATTTCACGTCCATCAAGACGCCGCCGGGATGGATGGCCTGCGACCAGAACTCCATCGGTAACTGCTTGTAGAAATCGTGCCCCACGGCGAGCACGATACCGTCGAGTTCCTTCATCTCCTCCCAGGAGACGAGATCGATTCCATACTCTTCCTGGGCGGTCTGGGGATCCGCCACGGGATCGTGGACCAACAACTGCACGCCAAACTCCTTGAGTTCGGTGACGATGTCCGAGACCCGGCTATTCCGCAGATCCGCAACATTCTCTTTGAAGGTCAGCCCCAGAATACCGACACGGGAACATTTGACGGGAATATCGGCATGTACGAGGAGTTTGACCATGCGCTGGGCGAGAAACGGTCCCATGCCATCGTTGAGACGTCTGCCGGCGAGAATGACATCCGGATGATAGCCGACGGCTTCCGCTTTGGTGGTCAGGTAGTAGGGATCGACGCCGATACAGTGGCCTCCGACAAGTCCCGGCTTGAATTTTACGAAGTTCCACTTTGTCTCCGCCGCCGCGATGACGTCGCGCGTACGAATTCCCAGGCGATCGAAGATCAGCGCCAACTCATTCATCAGCGCGATGTTCAGGTCGCGTTGGGTATTCTCGATGACCTTGGCGGCCTCCGCGACTTTAATCGTGGGAGCCGGGTGGAGACCTGCCGGAACGATCGCGCTATAGGTCCGCGCCACACGCTCCAGAGTCTCCTCATCCTCTCCCGAGACGATCTTGACGACTCGGGCCAGGGTATGCTCGGTGTCTCCGGGATTGATACGTTCCGGTGAGTAGCCGAGTTTGAAGTCCACGCTCTGTACCAGACCCGATGCTTTGGAGATGGCCGGACCACAGATCTCCTCAGTGACGCCCGGATAGACGGTCGATTCGTAGACGATCACAGCGCCGGGCTTCATGACCTTGCCGATCGTTTTCGAAGCTTGAATCAGCGGCGTCAGGTCCGGACGTTTGTTGCTATCGATGGGGGTAGGAACGGCGACGACGAAGAAGGTGGTATCTGCAAGGTCTTCGGGGTTACAGGTATAGCGGAGTTGCGTAGCGAGCAGAGTATCACGCGTGACTTCACCGGTTCGGTCGATCCCATCATGAAGCGATTCAATTTTTTTGCTGTCGATATCGAAGCCGATGGTACCGGGGAAGCGGTCTGCGAAGGCCAGCGCCACCGGCAGCCCCACGTACCCCAGCCCGATCACGGCGATGCGTTCGCTCATCAAGGGATCCTTTATAGAGATTTGGTGGAGAGAGTGTACCCGATATAGGGGACACTCTGTTCTCGTCTTTTGAGAACCTTTAGCCCCCCGCCTCGCCTTCCAGCCACGCCTGAACCATCAGTATATTCCAAAGGTAGTACTGCCAGTTATGCCTTTCGGAGAGGTGCTCCGCCCACTTTTTGCGAATCGGCGCGGCGTTGAAGACGCCGTGACGTTTGAGAGCGCTTTCGGAGAGCAGAGTTTCCGCCCAGTCGCGCAGCGGACCTCGCAGCCACTGGTCGATCGGAACGCCAAATCCTGTTTTGGGGCGCTCGATAAGGCTCTGAGGCACATGCTTGTACAGCACCTGTCTCAACAGCCACTTGCCCTGCCCCTCGCGGATCTTCATCTCCATCGGCAGTTGCCACGCGAACTCGACGATACGGTGGTCGAGCAGCGGCTCACGGGCTTCCAGGCTCACGCCCATGCTGGCACGATCTACCTTGACGAGAATGTCATCCGGGAGGTAGGAGACAGTATCGAGATACATCATTCTCTGGGTGAAGTCGGAGAGTTCCGCCCACTGGGATCGGTCGGTGAATGGGGTCAGCGGCTCTTGCGAACCGTCCACCAGTTGGGTCGGTTGTTTCCAGTGGGAGATCAGCGCCAGATAGAGCGCGTCCGGTCCATCCGCGCCCATAATCTCCGCCAATTTGGCGATCTTATCACCGGGATTGCGTTGTCTGGCTCCAGCAGGCAGAAGAGGGCCGGCGACGCGGAAGAGAGAATCCCAGACTCCCGGCGGCACGGCATTCATCAGTCCCGCGCCTGCGCCACGCAGGGAGCAGGGAATTCGACCCAGGCGTTTCCAGAGACTTCGCCCCCAGAAGTAGCGGTTGTAGCCGCCGAACAGCTCGTCGCCGCCATCGCCGGAGAGGCTGACGGTGACGGACTTGCGCGCCAGTTGAGAGACGAGAAACGTCGGAATCTGGGAGGGGTCGGCAAAAGGCTCATCGTAGAGAGTAGGCAAGCGGGGAATCACCGCCATCGCCTCTTCGGGCGAGACGATCAGCTCGGTATGATCCGTGCCTAGATGCGCGGCTACGGCGCGCGCATGGTGGGCTTCGTTGTAGCTCTCTTCTTGAAAACCGATGGTGAAAGTCTGTACCGGGCGACGGCTCTGCGCCTGCATCAGGGCGACGACGACCGAGGAGTCGACGCCGCCGGAGAGAAACACGCCGAGCGGCACATCCGCGATCATACGCAGCGCGATGGAGTCGCGGAGCAGTCCCTCCAGATGTTCGGTGGCGTCGCTATCCGAACCGCCGAACGGCGTTCGTATCCCCGCCTCCGCAACGGACCTGGCGCTCCAGTAGGCGATCGGGGTCGCTTCCTGCGGGCGGTCGAGGGGCAGCGTCAGGATGGTTCCGGCAGGGAGTTTGCGGTATCCTTTGTAGATGCTGTAGGGGGCGGGGATGTAGTCGTATCGCAGCATCAGCGCCAGCGCATCTCGATCGATCGTGCCGTTAAAATTCGGGTGTGCCCGCAGCGCCTTCAGTTCGGAGCCGAAGAGCAACGTCTTGCCGGCCCAGCCGTAGTACATCGGTTTGATGCCGAGGCGATCCCGGACAAGATGCAGCGTACGCGCTTCCCGATCCCAGAGTGCAAATGCGAACATCCCTACGAAGCGTTGTACGGCCTTTTCGACGCCCCACGCTTCAAATGCCGCCAGCATTACCTCTGTGTCGGAACCGCCCCTGTAGTCGGGACCGAGGCCGGCAGCGTCTAACTCCTGCCGAATCGCGCCGAAGTTATACACCTCGCCGTTGAACGCGATGACAAAACGCCCCGAGGCCGAGACCATCGGCTGGTGACCGGCAGGGGAGAGATCGACGATCGCGAGCCGACGAAAGCCCAGCGAGATCCCTGTCCTCTCATCGGACCATTCGCCGCCATCATCCGGGCCGCGATGCAGCAGGCTGGCGGCCATACGGCGCACGACGGTGCGCTGGGCATCGCAGTCCAACCCGGCGGTCAGATCGAGAAATCCGGTTAGTCCACACATCGGTGCAGGCCCCCCTTATGATCGTGTTGCGTGCATCCAGGAGCGGAAGACGCAGAGCAGGTTCGGGGGGCGTCCGATGGAGTGGCGAGTATTCTTGGGGGGAAATTGTCCGTAGAATCAACCATCTGCCATCTCTTTGAAAAACTGTTCGTAGCGCGTGACGATCGTATCTAGCGAAAACTCAGTCTGCACCCGGTGACGCGCCTGCTCCCCGAGCTGACTACGGTCTTCCGACGACAGCGCCAGAAGTCGCTCCCATCCCGCCTGAAGCGCGACCGGAGCGCGTGGAGGTACCACGATGCCTGTGTCCCCCACAATATACCCGGAATCGCCGACGTCCGTCACCACGCAGGGTATTCCGCACGCCATGGCTTCGCCGACGACGTTAGGAAACCCTTCGCCCGACCGCGAACTTAGTGTCGCGATGTCCAGAGCCGCGGTCAGATGTGGGATGTCGGTGCGCGGACCAAGGAGATGAAAATTGTCGCAGAGTTCGGTACCGCGCAGTTGGCGCGCCAGGTCCGGATTCTGCCAGGTCATATTCGATCCGGCGCAGACAAAGTGGACGTCCGGGCGCGTCTTTTGGAGCAGGGCGGCAGCCTGAATCAGGTTCGCGTGATCCTTCATCGGATTGTAGCGCCCAACCATTCCGATGAGCGGGGTATCTTCGGACAGACCGAGTTCATCCCGAAAGGATTTCCGGGCAGAAGGGTCTGGGTGGAAAATATCGGTGTCAAATCCGTTCGGGATGATCTCCATCTTGGTGGAATCGTAACCCAGCTTCCGATGTTCTTCCAGGCCGGACTTGGAGCAGAAAAGGATGCGGCGGGGGATCGTGTGGGAGAGGCGGCAGCACAATCGTCCGAGCAGGAAAGTAGAACGCTTGAGAGTCTCTCGATCCATGAAACTGCGCCGCACATTCCAGGCGAGCGGAAAGTCTCCGGCCAGCTTATTGGCGATGCCGCCTACGACATCCGCGTGATAGAGCCAGGTGAGGACGACGTCGGGCTTGTGCTGGCGCAACCATCGGGCCAACTTCAGGATAGGACGTGGATCGAGCCGATTGGGGCGCATGTTCAACGAAAGAACCGTGATCCCCGCCTGTTGGATACGCTCTCCGATCGGCCCTATCTGCCCCAGAGAGATGACCATATGGGTCACATCAGGCGTGTTCAGGCAGGTAACCAACTTACACAGCATCGTTTCGGCGCCGCCGACCTTCAGACCGGTAATGATGTGAATAACATGGATCATATTTCTCTTGCTTCAGGGCGCATGCATTTGGACCTTCAAGGCTGCGTAAGCTGCCCAACAATATAGACGAGGCTAACGACCAGTTGTACACATCAATTTACCGAACTATCGTTTAATTCCTGCTGCACACCAGTGTGGAGGGTGATCGCTGAAGGTGATATCCTGTAAACCGGCGGCTGTCATCATCGATTCGATCTGTTTGCGCGTAAAACGCTTCTCCAATCGGGTCCCGAACCGATCCAGTGCGTCGGTTCGCATCACATAGAAAGCGCGATGCCGATAGTACGCCAGCGGATAGGCTTCGACCTTTCTGCCGCGCTTTTCGGCGAAGCGAGCCAACCGTGCCAGCGGCCAGTAGATCGTCGCCGCGATGACCTGGCTGGCAGCGAAACGGAGCGAGTAGGGCGAACGTGAGAGGAGGAACCGACCCGCTTCGGTGGTGCGCCAGAGCAGGCGAAACCACGCAGGGCGATTGTCGAAGGCGTAGTAGAGATAGACGAGAAACGGAGCGCCGGGCTTCAGTTTGGCGACACACGCTTTCAGGCCCGCCTCCGTATCGGGGATATGATGCAAGACGCCAAGCGAATAGCCGAAATCGGCGCTCGCATCCGGCATCGGCAATGTATCGACTCCGGCAAGGTGAAACTCACAGTTGGGGTAGGCGGCCAGGTTGCGGCGGGCGACATTCAGCGCGCCTTCGGCAGGGTCGATACAGTGGAGCGTGCCGACCTTCGGAGCGACCAGAGTCGCCCAGCGTCCGCTGCCGCAGCCCATATCGAATCCGGAAGCGTTGGGCGGCAACAGGTGCCAGGGAAAGACGGCGAAGTACTCGTTGAACATCGCCTCCCGGTCGGATTGGCTCAAGTCCGACTGGTCGAAGCGGGTCCACTCATCCCCAAAACCCTCGATGACCTCATGATCTGCGTTTTCAGGCACGACTCATATCCTTGTAAAGCTGTTGATAGCGACCGACGACGGCGGGAAGCGCAAAGTGCGTCTCCACGCGCGCTCTTGCGGCCAGAGAAGTACGTTCTCTCTCATCCGAGGAGAGATCCAGGAGATGTTTCCAGGCTTCCGAGAGCGATTCCGGCGCTCGGAGGGGAACGACACGGCCTGTGTCGCCAACGATCATGACGGAATCGCCCACGTCCGTGACGACACACGGTACGCCGCACGCCATCGCCTCTCCGATGACGTTCGGGAATCCCTCTCCATAGAGCGAGCAGAGCGTCCCGATCGTCAGGGCCGCCGCGACTTGCGGAATGTCCCGCCGCTGCCCGAGCAGATGGAATCGATCGCACAGGTCCGCCTGCCGAATCCGGTCGGCGAGGGCCGTGTTCTGCCAGGTGACATCCTCACCGCAGCAGACGAAATGGACGTCCGGGCGCAATCTGTGCAGGAGGGCGGCGGCCTGAATGAACGTGGCGTGATCTTTCATCGGATGAAATCGCCCGATCAGTCCGATCAAAGGCGCATCCGTCGGAATCCCGAGTTCGTGCCGTATGGCGCTCTGTGCTTCTTCGCTTGGATGGTAGGCGGTCAGATCGAATCCGTTGGGAATTACGAGCAGTTTGTCGGCGGCATAGCCCAGTCTGGCGTGCTCTTCCCGGCCCGCCTCCGAGCAGCAGACGATCCGCTGTGGCAGCGAGTGCGACAGGCGCGCACAGGCCCGCCCGATCAGAATGGTCTGGCGCTTGATGGTCGCCGGATCGAGATTACTGTGGCGGATATTCCAGGCCAGTGGGATGCGCCCAGCACGGCGAGTGGCGATCCCTCCCAGGAGGTCCGCGTGGTGCAGCCAGGTCTGAACGACCTGGGGACGGCTCTCGCGCAGCCACTGCGTCAGGCGGAGCAGCAGGGCCGGATTGGGCAGGCCAGGGCGCATATTCAGCGCTCTTACGGGAATGTCTGCCGCCTGCATCTTCTCTCCGATCGGGCCGATCGCGGAGAGCGAGATGACTTCGGGGGTGAATTCGGACCGATCCATCCCCGTGACGAGCTTGAAGAGCATGTTCTCGGCGCCGCCGACGGAAAGCCCGGTGATGATGTGTACAACGTTGATCATCGCTCTCCTGTCGCCTGGTCCAGCGCCTGTTTGAACGCGCCGAAATTCTGGTCGTAGTTACATTTTTCCAGGAGCGCTGTCCGGCCCTGCTTGCCGATCGCCACGCGACGCGCATCGTCTGCCAGCAGAAAACGCAGCTTCTCGGCGAGACTCTCCCAGTCGCCCTGGCGCGCCTCCATACCGGAAACCCCGTCTACGATGACGTCCGCGGAGGCGCCGACCGCATCGGTCAACACCGTCGGCACCTCCAGACTCATCGCCTCGTTCACGGTGTTGCCCCACATCTCGCAGTTGACGATCTCTCCCGGCATAAAGCGGGAAGCCAGCACGAAGATGTCGGAGTTCAGATGATAGTAGAGCGATTCGTCCGAGAGGCAGCTTCCCAGGAAATGGACACGCTCACTGAGGTTCAGGTCACTCACCACCTGCGCGCACTTCTCCTGAAAGGGTCCTCCTCCCACTACAATCAGGCAGGCGGACTCGGGAACTGCGGCCATCGCGCGGATCAGCACGTCCAGGCCCTTGTATTCGACGATCCGCGCCAGATAGAGAATCACCTTGCGACCGTGACTCACGGCTTCGATGCGTGCCTTGATCTGCTCCAATTTGGCCGGATCCCGCGGTAATGCTCCGAAATCTACGGTCGAGTGGTAGGCGACGGCTATCTTCTCCGCGGGCACCTGAAACTCCTGCGTAAACATGGTCTTGGAGTTGCTGCTCGCGACGACGAACGAGGTCACACAGCGCCGGACGAGGAGACGGACATAGCCGAGAAAAGGCTTGTACCGCTTGACATCGTAGGGATAGCGCCAGGTCTCATCGAAGAGCACAACCTTTTTGCCGAGGAGTTTCAAGAGCAGCGCGCACAACAGAAACGGGATCGAGGTGAGGTAGGAGAACATCACCACATCGGCGCGAAAGACGCGCCAGAGGTCGAAGGAGAGGTTGCCGAACGGCAGGCCCTGTATCTCTCTGGCCTGATGGTAAGGGTAGTGAAAGCGTGAGAGCACCTGCGCGGTCTCGACGCCCATATGGGTTTTAGGATCGTTGATCGTGCTGAAGAAAAAATGGACGCCATACGCGCCAAGGCGATTGAACAACGGCTCATGGTAGATTCGGATGGCCGGATGGACGAACACGATTTTCATCTAATGCCTCAACAGGTTTTTGGGTCGGACGATTCAGGAACGGGCGCTCTCCGACGAGGGAGAACAGCCAGGCCGCCGCGGTGATCAAGGGAGCGCCGAGGGCCAGCAGCAGCAGAAACGACTGCGCATTGTTTCGATGCATGGGCGCAATCCCGTACTGCCAGATCACCTGGATCAATGGCGCGTGGATAAGGTAGAGACTGTAGGAGAACCCGCCCAATGCGGTCGCGGGTTTCCAGTCCAGTGCGCTTCGTATGAGATTGGGGCCGGGGCGAAGGGCGTGCAGAATCAGGGCGACCGTGCCGATGCCGACGAGAGGCTCCAGATAGATCGTGATGCCGTAGATCGCCTGCCCTTTGGCTCCTATGACACCGGTCAGCAACACGGCCAAGATCGCCACTCCACCCCACGAGACGCGGTCACGAAGGGCGATCCAGCGCGGATCCTTACTGAAGGCAAAGGACGCGCCGAACATGCCGAGGATGAACTGCCCCAGCATCTCGATATGCCAGTTGTCGTGGTGCCGTATGGTCCACACGCTGGCGACGTAGGCAGCGCCGACCCCCAACAGGGTGGCGCGCCCGCTGCCCAGGCGGCGAAACAGCAGCAGCAGCAGCGGGAACAGAAAGTAGATATGCCACTCCGTCGCGACCGACCAGAAGACGTGGTTGATACTGGTGCTGTCGAAATAGTCCTGGAGCAGCAGAGCATGGGTCAGAAGAGATCTGCCGCTCACATCCACCGAACCGTCCCACCAGGTGCCTGTTTTGGCGCCGATCAGGGTGGCAATGAGCAGCAGTGAGAGAGCCGTCGCCAGGTAGTACGGTGGCAGGATGCGCTTCGCGCGGCGCTGAAAGAATCGGCCGACCCCGCCGCGCAGAGTACCATCCCCGCGCACGACGGGCAGCATCAGACAGAAGCCTGACAGCACGATGAAGACGCTGACGGCATAGTGCCCGAAGCTGAGCAGAAGCGCGAGGATGCGTATGGGGAGGGGCGCGGTCACGAGTGGCAGATGTTTGGCGATGTGGTGGCAGACGACATAGAGCGCCGCCGCGCCGCGCAAGCCGTCCAGGAAGTTAAGATGCGCATGAGAACGAGAGGTGCTTTTCGCCGTGGATGTCAGCCCACGCTCCGTCTCCTCCTGCGTGGGATCGCTACTCATGGGCGGAGACCGCTCCGTTCCCGTTTTGTCGACGGGCCGGCATCAGCGCATCGATGAGGCTGGCCATCGTCAGAATGATACGCAGACTGCCCCAGAGGACAAAAGCGAGGTAGAGCACGCCGAAAAGAAACTGTCCTATGGAGCGCATATAGAGCAGTGGGTTGAGGCCCAGGATCGCATACAGGATCATAAAGAGAATACTGGGCCAGTTGACCTCACTGTCGTAGATCAGTTCCAGACTGCGCACATACAGGTATTTGAGCCACGCTCCGAGCGTGAAGAGGATGATCATCACGCCGATGGGTCCGAAATTGAAGTAGGACTCTCCCCACGCTCCGACCGGATAGGAGCTGGTAAAGAGGCCGCTCTCCGGAGTCAGTTCCGGCACGACGAGATCCTGCACGCGAAAGACGCCGTATTTGATGGGCTTATCCGGAAATACGGCGCGAGGCAGATAGGTGTAAAAGACGTCCTCGACCCAGGACCATCCCCATTCATATCCAGTCGCATCCGTCTTTTTGATGGTCTCCTGAAAGAGTTCGGACATGTCGAAGGTGACGGCAAGGTAGGCGATCGGAGCCACATAGGGGTTCAGGGGAAGTCTCGACTGGTCCTCCTGGGGAGGAGCCCCGATATAGCGCGCCAGACTGAGGGCGACGCCGACAGCGGCGATGCCGCCGAACCCGACCACGAGTTTCAGCGCCGAAACTTTACGCCGTTTGCGATTTTGCAAGACGAAGTAGATGAAGAGGCCGATGAGCAGTTCGGTGGCAATGAAGGAGCGGTTGGTCACCAGCACATTCGAGACGAAATAGACGCCGACGGCCAGAGCGCCGAGTTTCCCGAGGCGATCGCTCCATCGGGTCATCATCATGCCCATATAGAGGAAGATGGACGCGAGTCCGATGACCAGCGTGATCTGGCCGCCCCCGACCTGGATCATACTGTAGTGCGCCCGATTCTCGCCGAGGCTGAGGGTCAGGGCGTCGTTCTCGGCCAGAATGGCACAGAAGATCGCTTGAAACGCCAAGGACAACAGAAAGGCAGCGCGCTGCGCCGGAATAGCGGCTTCCGACCGGACAAACTGTTTCGGGGGCGGGGTCGGCATTCCTTCTTTTCGGCTCTTGACCAGGCTATATCCGAGGACAAAGAGATAGACGGAGACGGTCGCCAGGGTCTGCGCATAGAGGAAGTTGCTCGGCTCGTACTCGGTGCTGGGATAGCGGAGGCCGATCTCGGAGTCCAGAATGGGGCGAATCACGAAGGCGACGATAAAAGAGAACCAGAAGATCGGCAGAGGTGAAAAGACCCACATGCCGAAGCCGGTCTCCCGAATCGTCTTCCGGGAGTACCAGAGGATCGGCAGGCTGCTGAAGAGAAGGGTTAGTAGAGAGATCGTAACCTGGCTCATAGCTCTGTTGTCCCGGCGCTACAGGCTGGACGACTGCGGTCGGCGCGAACGACTCAGGCGTTTCAGACGTTGGGGCAGGCGCAGGAGCTGCCCTCCTAGATAAGAGAGGCGTTTGCCGGTGATGCCGAGGCAGGCGCGAAACGCCGCCCACGGCGAACGGCAGCCTTCCCATACGGCGATGGGCACTCCGATGATAAAGCCCAGTTCCAGCGCGAGCGAAACCCGCAGCGGATAGCTGCGGTTGCTGTCCTGATCGGGATGTCGCCGGTAGAGAAAGTGCGCGTTGCGATTGGTGCGGATCTTCCCGACCGAACCCAGGAAGTAGAGCACCGGATATTCACAGTGCCGGGCGTAGTTCTTGGCCAGTGGCAGGGAGCGCATCCCGAAGCGCCGCAGGACCTCTGTGCGAAACAGGCCGTAGAACAGCAGGCCCATGTAGTGTCGCCAGGCGAGCGGCAGAATGCGACCGAGCCGCGAATCGCGCTGCATCTCCTCGAATACGTCCGGGGCGGTCAACGGCTCGTCGTCGGGGCCGATGATGAGCCAGTCGCCCTGCGCTCCCACGCTGTCCGCGTTCTCCACCAGGGTCTTGTGCAGCTCTTCGACGAAGTTCGGACTCCAGCGGTCATCGACCGGCGCCCACATGAAGTACTCGCCCTTCGCCTCGTCCAGCAGATAGTTATAGTTCTTAAACGGCCCCATGTTGACGGGCTGGCGCACATACCGGATCCGCGGATCACGAGCGGCATACTCCAGGCAGATCTCCCCGGTGCGGTCGGTGGAGCCATTATCGGAGATGATCAGTTCGTAGTCCTGATAGGTCTGCGCGAGCAGGGCGTCGATACACCCTGGAAGATAGTGTTCGCCGTTCCATACCGGCAGTCCTATGGTGACAGACGGCCGATTCGGGCTGACATCTGTGTTCAATTTGAGGTCTCTCCTGCTGGGGAGCGTTGCTTCCGCAGCGACATGGCCCTGGGTGAGACGAGCATCGCGGCGCTCATCGCAAACAGCCATACGACGATAAGCTCTAACGCGAGGCCCATTCTGCTCGCGGTGATTGGGAGCGCCACACGAAATAAAAGTATGACGAGACCGGCGGCGATCGCCGGAAGCGCCAGGTCCTGAAGATACCAGCGCACCAGTTCTCCCTGCAGCAGGCGCCGATGCACGAACGGCACGATCGTGAACAGATGGCTGAAGTTCATCAGGAACCAGACCATCGCTGCGCCGACAGGGCCGAACAGATGCGTTGCCAGCAGCAGCAGCGGCACGATCGCGACTGCCCAGACGGTGCTGACGATCAGGGTCAATCGGGTCCATCCGGCCGCGGTCTGCAGCGAGAACGGCAGGGTCATCAGGCCGTTGCAGACGAATCCTGCGGCCAGCCAGGCGACCATCCCGGCCGTATGCGCCGCCGTGACCGGATCCCGTGTCCAGACCAGCATCACTTCCCGCCCGAAGATCGCCATGACCATGCCGACCGGAAGAATGATCACCGACATAGCTTGACAGCCCGCGTGGTACAGCCTTGCCAGGGCCGCCGTGTCCTTCTGCGCGAACATCTGTACAAAGCGCGGAAAGAGCGCGTTGTTGAGCGGCGCGACCAGGTAGTAGATGGCGCCTGCCGCTCCGAGCGCCAGCGTATAGTAGCCGAGCGTTGGGAGCGTAAAGACGCTGCTGAGTACTCCCTTATCGGCCTGCGTGATGAGCAGGTTCACGGTCGAGATTCCCGCCATGCCAAGCGCGAACTTCCAGAGGCGATGCAGCACGGTCGGATCGAATCTCGGCTTTGCAGGCGACATCGGCAACGCACGCCAGAGCGAGACCCAGACCGACCCTGTCATCACCGTGCTCACGATGACCTGCCACAGAAAATAGGTGACGATCGACGGTGAATAACGCAGCAGGATCAGCGGCACGACGTTGCGCAGGACGGCAACCAGAATGGAGATCCCATTCAGCAGGACTTGCCGCTGCAAACCCAGCAGCCCGCCTTCATACAGCGTGAACGGCCACTGCAGCGCCAGTGAAAGCCCCATGAGCATGATCGCATGCTGCACCGTGATCGGATGCAGCTTCTGCACATGCACCCAGTGGTGCGCCAATAACGGAGCCAGCGCCGCGATCCCCACGGCGATCAGCAGACAGATCGGCCAGTAGATCCGTTCCAGCGTTCGCACCAGGGTCCTGGCTTCGACAGCCCGTTCCGGCGGTATCTGAACGCTCGCACCGCCGGCGGATCCGGCCAGCGGCACGGTCAGATGGGCCATCTCGCGATTCATCGTCGCGCTGAACCCCATATCGAGCAAGTTCAGCGCGGCGTTCAATGTGACATTGAACCCGATCAGCCCGTACGCCTCGATGCCTAAGATGCGGCTGAAAAGCGGCGTAAAGGCGAGACTCAGGAGCGCTGTCAACATTTTCCCGGCGAACGACGCAAGGACGTTTCGCCGGGTGATGGAGAGACTTGCCAGACGCGTGAAGAGGTTCCTCACGGCGTCTATTTGAGGCGCAGCAGGTAGCCCATCGGATTATACGTGATGATGTATTTCTCGCGGGTCCGGTCGATCACAAAATCCTCGGTATGGGCGGCTGCGAACTCCTTGACGGCATTGAGCGGGCCGGGGAACGGCGGGACTTGAAGGAACTCGACCCAGGTGTCCTCGACCAGGAAATAGCAGTCCGGCGCGACGAACTTGTAGTAGAGTTCCAGCAACTGCTTGGTGATATGGTACTTGTGCTCGGAGTCCTCGATCACCATGCCGCGCTTGTCGCCGACGAGTTCCGCGACTTTCGCGACCGTTGCGGGATCGGTCGCCTCGCCATGCACCCAGTGGATGCGGGGGTGGAGTGCTTTCTGACCGCCGGGCACCTTGGAACGGTCTGCCTGATCGACACAGATCACCTGCGCATCGGATCCCATGTTCTCCAGGTAGTGCGCCATCCAGAGCGCCATGCCGCCCTCCCAGGAACCGATCTCGATGATGACTTCCGGTTTGGTGTCGAAGATCACATCCTGCATCACGATCCAGTCGAAGGGCGACTTCAGGACTTTGTAGCCCAGATAGTGGGTGTAGTGCCGATGCATGACATTGTGATAGAGGAACCACTCGCGGTAGGTCGTGGTCAGGCAGTTTTCCATGTGTGGGAACATATCGTATCTATTCAGACTCAAGGGTGATCTTCCTTCGTTGGGTTGTGATTTCAGTATACCTGAATTCTTGCGTGACTTCCGGGTCATAGCATGTTCCTGAGCGTCCGGGCAACGACCAGCGGCGCGATGCTGCCGAAGGTGAAGCCTGGACGGTAGTGCAGTTCTTGCCTGGCTTTCTCGATGGAGATCGTCTGAAGCGAGAGCGGAGCAGGCTCCGCCGGGACCTGAACGGAGACAGCGCGGGAGTAGGTCACCGCCGCGACCATCTCGGCAAGTTGGCGTGACGAGAGATGTTCTGCCGAGCCGATGTTGTAGGCTTCACCCGGCTTGCCGTTTACGAGCGCACGCAGAATTCCTTGAGCGATGTCGAGCACGCAGGTCCAGTTACGGGTCGAATCCGGATTCCCTTTGAGGGCGATGACGCCGGTCTGCGCTGCCTGGCGTGCGAAATCGCTGATGGCGGTTTCGGAGCGCTGGGAGTCCTGCGCGCCGTAGATATTGCTCAACCGGGCCACTACAGCGGGAGTGTTGCCGGATCGAGCGTGCCAGAGACAGAGACTTTCGCCCAATCGTTTGGCCGAGTCGTAGACGTTGTCGGTATGCATTGGTGGAATGCAGGCGAGCGCCTCTTCAACAATCGGAGCGCCGTCCGAAATACGTCCGTATACACGCGTGCTGCTGATGTAGACAAAACTTCGGCAGCCTGCATAGCGTGTCAGGAAGGCTTCCAGTCCGACGACCTGGGTCGAGATGGTCTCCACACGGCGGCGCAAGTAGTCGCTGGCGGTGCCCGCGACATAGATAACAGAGTCGAAATCGGGCAACGCGGCGACCGCGTCAGGGGCGGAGACAGACATCGGTAGGAAGGTATAGCCGGAGGCGATGGAGGCGGGAGCGGTGCGCGCAATGCCGAACAGTTGGATCGGGTTGTTTTCCAGGACAGAGGCGTTGGCTTGCAGGAGAGTCTCGATCAGTACGCTGCCGATCTGCCCGGTGCTGCCGACAACGCAGATACGGCGGCCTGCAAGCGTTTTTAATTCAGGCAGTTGGGTGAGCGCTTTTCGTCCTTCGTTATAGAGAAGCTCCGCCACCTGCAGAGGGCGCAATGGGGTTGTCATTCGGTCGCCTCCGGGCGATCTTTGAGCTTGCGGGCCGGGACTCCGCCCCAGATCTCGAAAGGGGGAACGGTGCCCGTGACGACGCTGCCGGCGGCAATCACTGCGCCGCGGCCGATATGCGCTCCGTCGATCAAAACGCTGTTCGCGCCGATCCAGACATCGTCCTCGATCACCACACCTCCACGGGAAGGCATGAAGCCCTGGAGCCGAATCGGCACGTCGCGGCGGGCGAGGGCATGGTTGGCGGGCGCGATGACGGTACCGGGAGCCAGGAGCACATCGTTGCCGATACGAATGCCGTTGCCGGAGTAGAGGACGCAGTGCGGATTGAGGTAGCAGTCGTCGCCGATGACGATATCGCCCGCGCCGCCGACGCATTTGACCACCACGAACTCCATCACCTGCGTGCGCGCGCCGATGACCATACGCGTGCCCCGCACGGATGGAATCAGATGCGCGAGCGGACTGATAATCGCGTCGGAGGCAATCTCAGTGTTCGCGAGCGTCACGGCACAAAGTCCTCATGCGTACGATCGCGGTCGGAGAGCACGGCGTCGGCAATGGGCCACTCGATACGAAAGGCAGGATCGTTCCAGCGATAGCCGAGTTCGAACTCTTTCGAGTAGAAGGCGGAGACCTGATAGAACGCCTCCGTGTCCGGCTCGAGCGTCTGAAAGCCGTGCGCACAGCCGCGGGGCACGTAGACGGCACGCCGGGATTCCGCGTCCAACTCTACGCCGACCCACTGGCAGTACGTCGGAGACTCCTCGCGCACATCGACGATCACGTCGAACAGGCGACCACGGGTGCAGCGGACCAGTTTGGTCTCCTCATGCGGCGCACGCTGGATATGCAGGCCGCGCAGAGTTCCTCGCTGAATACTGTATGAGATATTGCACTGTTCCACCACGGGATTTAACCCGTGTGCTTCAAACTCCTTCATGCAGAAACTGCGCGAGAAGAAACCGCGCTCATCGTGGCGCGGCTCCAACTCCACCAGAAATGCGCCAGGGATCTTGAGTTCGGTAAACCTCACGAGAGCGGCTCCTCCGTTTTTTGTTGGTAACGCGCGATCTGATTCAGGGTCAAAGCGCGGGCATCCTTCCCTTCGGCTTGCTCGCGATACCACTCCACGACCCAGTCCAGCGTTGTGGCAAGATCGAGGCGCGGCTGCCAGCCCAGGCGCATCTTCGCTTTCGAGGCGTCCAGTTTGAGGTAGTGGGCTTCGTGGGGGTGGGGGTTCGAATCGCGTTGCCATCGCGCGCGCTCTCCCCACAACGGCGTCATCCGCTCTACGATCCACTCTACGGGGCGAGCATCTGAATCGTTCGGACCGAAGTTCCAGCCTTCGGCAAAAGCCGGTCCGTGCTCCCAGCAGTGTTCTGCCAGCGTCAGATAGCCGTTCAGGGGTTCCAGGACATGCTGCCAGGGGCGAATCGCATAGGGGCTTCGGATCGAAACGGGGCTATTCTCCTGGAGCGCGCGGACAATATCCGGGATCAAGCGATCTTTGGCCCAGTCGCCGCCGCCGATCACATTTCCTGCCCGCGCAGTTGCGACGACCGGCCCTTCGCCCTCCGCTCCGAAGAAGGATGCGCGGTAGGCGGCGGTGATGAGTTCCGCACAGCCTTTGCTGCTGGAGTAGGGGTCGTGGCCGCCCATCGGCTCGTTTTCACGGTAGCCCCAGGCCCACTCCCGATTTTCATAGCACTTGTCGCTGGTGATGACAAGCGCGACCTTCACGTCGGGCGTTCGCCGCACCGCTTCCAGAAAATGCACTGTGCCCATCACATTGACGCTATAGGTTTCGACAGGATCTACGTACGACTCGCGAACCAGCGCCTGCGCCGCAAGATGCAGTGCAATGTCGGGCTGAAACTCGTCCACGATGGCCAGAAAATGGCCCTCTTCCCGCACATCTCCGATGACCGATTCGATCCCCTGTTCCACGCGGGCGAGACGATAGAGCGAGGGAGAGTCGGAGGGAGGGGGAAGTGCATAACCGAGGATCTCTGCGCCGCACTGTTGCAGCCAGAGTGTCAGCCAACTGCCTTTGAAGCCGGTGTGGCCGGTGATCAGCACCCGTTTTCCGCGCCAGAATGTAGGATTCATCGCCAGACTTTCCAGGGAGCGTGGCCGGTGTTCCAGAGCTCTTCCAGGTGAAGTTTGTCACGCAGGGTATCCATCGGCTGCCAGAAACCGGTGTGTCGGTAGGCGGCAAGTTCCCGGCGACTGGCCAGCGTCTCCAGAGGCTCACGCTCCCAGAGAGTCGCGTCTCCGTCGATCAAATCGATGACGGACGGTTCGAGGACGAAAAAGCCACCGTTTATCCAGCCGTCGCCGCCGGGAGGCTTCTCCTCGAAGCGGTTGATTCTCTCATCGGTCATGTCCAGCACCCCGAAGCGTCCGGGAGGCGTCACGGCGGTGAGCGTGGCCAGCGTCTTGTGCTGCGCGTGAAACGCGAGGAGGGCGGAGATATCGACGTTGCCGAGGCCATCGCCATAGGTCATGCAGAAGGTCTCGTCGCCCAGATGCTCACGAACGCGTGCAAGACGACCTCCGGTCTGCGTCTTTTCGCCGGTATCGACGAGAGTCACGGTCCACGGCTCCGCGTTGTGCTGGTGAACGGTCGTGGTGTTTGTACGGAAGTCGAAGGTCACATCGGACATGTGCATGAAGTAGTTGGCGAAATACTCTTTGACCACATACCCCTTGTATCCCAGGCAGATCACGAAGTCCGTCAGGCCATAGTGGGTATAGATTTTCATGATGTGCCAGAGGACCGGTTTGCCTCCGAGTTCCACCATCGGTTTGGGGCGTATCGTCGTCTCTTCGCTTAAGCGGCTGCCCAATCCGCCGGCCAGAATCACTACTTTCAAGCCTTAGCTCCCACTCTGTCTGTCGCCGACGGCGGGTTCGACGGTATGGGCTGCGAGTTTCGAGGTGAGCATCCCGTATTCGACTCCGAACCATGCGAGGACGGCGAGGATCGCGAGAAGTCCACAGACCAGCGTCGTCATAAGAACACCGGGCCGACTCCGCGCCGGTGGGCGCGCCTCATCGACGACCGCCGTGCGACTGCCACCGGACTCCGTCTGGATCTGGAGTTCCGCCCGGCGGGTTGCGGTCGCTTCCAGCACTTTCAGCGCCAGCTCGACCTCCGCGTGCAACCGCTCGAAACTCGTCGCCGCGGCCTTACTGACCTCGATGGAGCGTTCTACCTGCGCGATCTGAGAGACGACCGTCGCATACTCGACGTCCAGCGCCTGTCGCTTGATGTGATCGGAGGTGTGCCCGGCCAGGATCGCTTGCGCCTGCTGATGCATGTGCGTCTCCGCAACCTGCAGTCGCTCTTTTGCACGGCGAATGGGGGGCGACTCTTCCGCATATTGAATCCGGAGGTTCTGCAGTTCGCGCTGTGCCTCTTCGTAGCGGCGGCGGGTTTCGGTCAGCAGGGGGTCTTCCGTGGGCATCTGTGCGAGCGTAGAGGTAGAACCGCCGACAAGATTCTTAGCGGCTGCGATCGCGGCATCCGTCGAACGGACCTGAATCTCCAACTGACCGCGCTTGATGAAGAGCGCCTGCAACGCGGCGATCTCCGGTGACTGCGCGCTGCTCGATCCGCTCATTCCCAGGGACGTCGATTTGGTGTCACGGACGAAATTGATCCACTTATTCACCGCGAAATCGTAGGAGGCCCGATTCTGCTTTAGCAGTGTATCCGCAGCCTTGAGGAGGACCAGCTCTTTGTCGTTGTCGTTGTTGATGATATAGTCTTTTAAAGCGACCCCATAGGCGTTACAGACGACGGCCGTTACGTTTTGGACACGCTTGCGATCCGCCTCGCTGTTTGGCGCCATCTTGGCGGGAGCGTCCAGTGTCATCGTGATATAGAGCAGGCCGTCGGTGGCGTTGTCATCGAAACGGACGCCCCGCTGCAGCTTTTCGACGGCTTCGTCCTCGTTCGCCAGATGGTACAACTCTTTGAGATGCGCTTTTTTCTCGACCTGCTCCGCGAATCGCCGGCTCTTGAGAACGCCGATATACTTCGCTTTGCCGCTGCCTGCACCTGCCAAGAGCGCCAGTTGAGACGTGGCGCCGCTGGACGAGGAGAGCTGAAGTGATGTCGTGGAGGTGAAGTTCTGAGGGTAGACGAAGAGACCGATCAGATAGGAGACGACAAACACAGAGATGGCGAGGACAATCCATACCGGACGTCGTTTGCGGTAGATGGCGAGGATACGATTGCGTGATTGCTGAGCCGAATGGTTGCCGGGAACTGATTCGGTCGGATTGCCAGTGGTCATCGTTGCCTGTAGACAGTGTTCGGACGGTGTCGTCACGGACCGGGGACTGCGTTCACTGTCAGAATGAGATGGGAGCGGCGGCGCAGGGGAAAACCGAAACTCCGCAATCCGGCCTCGCCTGTGAACGAGACAGTGGATTGCGGAGAGTATAGCAGACCTGAAAGATGCCTGTCAAGAACAAGCGGTGATCGGTTTTCAGGCGATCGGCGTGACTGTCGGCTTCGAGGCCGGGTTGGGAATATGTTTGCACAGCCCCATCTGATAGAGCGCGATGGACAGGCTGGAGACATCCGCTGCCAGAAAGCCATTTTCGGAAGTCGCGATCTCATCAGAGCCTTCGCGGAGATTGGCTGCCGGTACGGTGAGGGAGAAAGCGGCTTCCAAACGCTGCATAATGTGCGTGAAGTCAGGTTTTTTGAGGCTCATGGATGCGTGCTTCCTTTCGTCGTGAAAAGTTAACTGGAAGACGGGCGCGACGGGTCAATGTTCCCGCGATTACGTCTCAATTAGTAGCGCTTTTACGCACTTCGGATTATCGGGAGGAAATCGGCCTGTCGAGTCGGAAATAAGGGCGGCAGGGTCGTTCGCTTCACCTCGTGGCGAAGCGGCCACAACGCACGGAAATTGAAGGAGACCACCATGTACGTTGGCATTTTAACAGGGCCGTTCAGTGGCGAACCGCTGGAGGTTGTCGCCGCATTCGCCGGTCAGTACCGCTTCGGCGGTCTCGAACTCGCGACGGGACCCGGCAGTAAACATATCGATACCAACACCTTCGATGCAAAGGCTGCGGATGAAGTGATGAATCTGATGATCAAGCGTAATCTGCAGATCTCAGGCCTTGCCGCGTACACCAACGTGACCGACGGT
>Ga0070658_10001411_pt1 | contig 20536 bp, 15 predicted proteins | sample KBSC13metaG_FD_64664 | JGI IMG/M metagenome (GOLD analysis project Ga0070658, IMG submission 64664) | Corn rhizosphere microbial communities from Kellogg Biological Station, Michigan, USA - KBS C1-3 metaG | ecosystem: Host-associated > Plants > Roots > Rhizosphere > Soil ...
TTCGATTATCCTCGTTGATTTCATCGAGCAGCGTGTTGCCGAGGGTATGCCGCTCGCCGAGGCAGTCGTCGATGCCGGCGCGGTGCGCTTCCGTCCGATGCTCCTCACCGCACTGGCCGTCGTCGTTGGAGCGAGCGTCATCCTCGCGGACCCAATTTTCAAGGGCCTCGCCATTGCGCTTATGGCCGGGGAGATCGCCTCACTTCTCATTAGCCGCATGGCCGTGCCGGTCCTGTACTTCATGGCAAAACAGCATGACAAGCCCGCATCCGGTCACTGTGGAAGCCCATGATGACAAACTGATTCTCAGTGAGGGTGCGATGCCGCTCGTTCCAACAATTCCCGTTGTGCAACTGGGGCATGTTTTTACGCTGCGCGACATCCCTGACATGGATTGGATCTTGGCATCTGTGAACGGGAGCAAGCCCCGGCAGGCGGTTGTCATCGGGGGGGCATTGGTCTGGAATGGTGGAGGCGTCTCACCACCGCGGTATTCACGTCACTGTCGTGGTGCGAAATCCTCACAGCCTCCCCTTGCTCGACCCGGACTTGGCGGGCTATTTGCAAAAACAAATCCGTGCGGAGGACTTCGATTTCAAAGTGGACGCCACGGCTTTCGCGTTCACCCCGGAGGGTGTCGTGTTCTCCGACGGCAGTCGCTGGCCGCCGGTCGGAGCGGCGTTCGGGCGTTTTTTGAGATCGATGACATTAAGAATGGATGAAGCGGACATTAAAACGTCCCCGAAACATTGACGGCGCGCCTTGCAATTTAGAAGATCCTGGCCATAAAAGCTTCGCTCGCTTTCCGCCCCCGTCCGCCCGGCGCATCCGTGGCCGGTACCCGGTCCACAATTCTGACGGAGTTGCCAACGGCTACATCGATCCATCGCTGCCCAAATCTCCCGGTTTTCTTTGAGGTCGCAGGTGTCACCAAAGTTGCCGTGGGAATCGACCCATTAACAAAAATCAATCCCCCCAAAGCTCCTTGATCTTGAACGCGAAACTTAACCCACCCGTAATCAGCCGGGCGCACGCGGAAACGCAGCTCGTTCTGCCCGTGTCCCAAACCATTGCTCCCCAGGTCGATGGCCCTCGCATCCCATCGCAGGGTTCCCGCTTTGCCCGTTGCTTATGTGGAATTTTCCTGCTGGCTCCTATGGTGCTGCTGCTAGCGGCAGCAGCGCCATTGCACGCCAGACTCGGAGAATCGCCGGACCGCATTCAAGCAAGATATGGAGCGCCAATTAAAGTCGAAAACGGACAGTATAGCCGGGATTTTTGCTTTACCTACAAGCACGACGGATTCATCATAGTCGTGTGCTTCCTGGACGATAAGAGCCAATGCGAACGCTATTCGAATGAGAGTGGTGAGCCACTGGCGGACGAGGAGATTCAGAACCTGATGGAGATAAACGTTCGCGGTGGCAGGTGGAATCTGAAGAAAGGTAGCGCGGCATCCAAACAGTGGGTTTCGGATTCCGGAGACGCTTTCGCCACCGAACGGCGCGAGAATGGTCATTCGTTGGAAATCATGACGAGCTGGTGGCAGCATTTTATCGACCGGCACCCGTCGAACGCACGGCCTGGAATAAAGGAGCGATTGAAGGACTTCTGAACATCTTCTTCATATGCCCAGCGCCAAATTAACTGCCATCAAAATCCGTGTCCGAGTCACGCGCGGAGAGGAGGATGCGTTTGGGCCGGGCAAGGCCCAGCTTCTGGAATCGCTGCTTGAGACAGGCAGCCTTAATCGCACCGCAAGCCTGATGAAGATGTCGTACGTCAAAGCGCTCGCGCTCGTCCGTGCGATGAACGCGCATTTCCGCGAACCGCTCATCAAGCTCTCGCGCGGCGGCAAGCAGGGCGGGGGAACGCAGGTGACGGACACGGGGCGAAACGTGCTGGCCGAGTATCACGCCATGCGCGAGGCCAGTGAGGCGGCGGCCTTGCCAGGGTGGAAGCGCTTGCAGCGGCTGGTGAAAGAGTAGCGGTGCTACGGAGTTGCGGGCCGGGGCTCCTGCGGCACGCTCACGGGGTAATAGAGCGGAATGCCGCCGGGTGACTTGCGGCCGTAGTCGAGGATGAACCCCTGGCCCTGTTCCCCGACGAGCCAGTCGGTCAGCGCGCGCGCGCCGGCACTGTTCGTCTTTGGAAATTTGGCTGCGTTCGCCTCGATCACGACGTACGGCCTTCGCATTTCAGGATCGCCCTGCACCAGCACCTCCATGGAGCCGAGCGCCATTTTTCCGTTTGTCACCGGGATGCGGCCCACCACCACGTAGGCCCGTTTTTTCTCCGCAAAGGCCACGATCTCCTGTGGTGAGCCGCTTTCGTCCTTGATCACCCAATCACCCTCCGGCTTCAACTCCGCCCGCTGCCAGAGCTTGTGCGTGAGTTCGCGGCTGCCGGGGCCGTAGAAATCGACGAATGGCGCGTGGCTTGCGGCAATTTTCTTCAGGGCTTCGGCGCCGTCCTTCATTCCGCGGATGCCGGCCGGGTCGGACGGCGGCCCCACGATCGTGTGCTCATTTCGCGCCCAGGGGCGCAGGTTTGTGCCGAAGCCGTTCGCGACCAGGTCGGTCGTCTGATCGCTGCTGTGCATCGTCAATACGTCCACCTCCCCGCGTTTGAAGGGCTCCGAGATCACGGTCTTGGGGCCGGTAATGACCAGCTGCGTTTTCCAGCCCGTGTCCGCTTCGAATTTCGCCGCCAGCTCCTGCCAAAAACCGGTCATCGTCATGCCGCCGATCACCGCGACCCGGATGACTGGTTTGGATTCCGCAGTTGCAGTTCTTGGGGAGCAAGCAGCCAGTCCGGAAAACACCGCGCCGCAGATGATAGCCGATAGAAGGGAACGCATGAGGTCAGTATTTCGAAGCTTCAGCGTCGCTCGCGGTCCCCGTGAGCCAGCGCACATCGTCGCGTTGCGGATCGCCTTTGCCAACGCCGAGATACGCGGCGTCGAACGAGGTGACATGGCCGTCGAGAAACAGGACATTGCCCTTTCCGTTGAAAGGCGCCTGACATGTGTATGGCAAGGTCGACGGATAGGTGCTCGCGAAGGGGCCGGGACTCTCGGCGAGGAAGACCGTGAGCGATGGTCGCTCGATCTGCGACAACTTGGTCGGCACCGGAAGATTCCAGGGCGAGAGGTTCATGTTCATCGCGTAACTTAGGAAGGCAGCGGCGCCCGGATCCTTGGCTCCCGGCCGGACGAAGATGGAATGGTCACCGGCCCTGGGTTTCTGGCCGGTGCTCACAAGCCGCCCGTAACCGGGCGAGCCGAGATAGGGCGGCAGCGCATTGAACCAATCCTCCGGCCGGTCGAGCTGGCTGACCTCCTGCACGCCTTGGCCGCGGCGCGGCAGGTCACCATTGTTATCCGTGACATAGGCGCTGAGGGCAGTTCCCCACTGGCGCAGGCGCGTTGCGCTCTCCGTCCGGTTGCGCATCGCATTCACGCTTCCCAGAACGCTGAAGATGAGGCCCGACAACACCGCCATGATTGCGATGACCACGAGCAGCTCGATCAGCGTGAATGCGTCAGGCCATCTGCGCATGCCGCCGTCTCCTGGTGAGCCCGAGCATCGCCGCAGACGCGAGCAGCGCTCCCGCGGCGGGTTCCAGCACGGCCTGCGCCGTGACGACCAAAGTCGGCTTATTGGAAGCAAATGAGTGTGCGTTGAAGAGGAACCCCACAGTCGGGTCGGCGGCATACCCTCGCAGACTCACATCGCCGCCCGCCATGATGTCGGCCACGAAGCTGGAGTCGAGGGCGAGGGTGTATGGCACCGCTGGTCCGGTATTGGTTCCCGGAGGAGTGTAAGTGTTGGTCCCGAGCGATCGGTCAGCCGCGCTCTCGAGGGAAGACAGAGAGTTATAGGTCACTCCATCCACAGGCGGATTCGTTGGAAACGAAGCATTGTTCGGTATGCCGGTGCCTTCTCCCCAGTTGTCGTTCGCCATCCAGTCGAATCCAAACAAACCTCCTTGGGTCGTGTTGAAAATCAGGTTCATCGGCTGAGTCCCCGCCATGCCCATATTGGTTCCAAGCTGTAGCTTGACCCCGGTAATGACCCACCCTCCCGGGAAGGCGGAGTTGAGTGCCGAAACGGTGGTGCTCAGATTAAATTTCAGTAGGGACTGAATCTCGCCCTTGGCCGATCCCGCCGGGGAGATCATGAGAGCGCCCGCCGCACCGTAGTTGGCGTTCGGCAACCCCGCATTGGGATCAGCGCTGCCCGCGGTCACGAAGGCGTCCGCCGTCGCGACCTGGCTGGAATCCAGTGCGGCGGCGGTGATCGGGGCCAGCATTGCCAGAGCGTGCAGGGTGCGTGGCAAGAAGGTGGACACGTTCATGGTGAGTGAGCGTTATATCACAAAAGATAGAACGCAATCCAAAATCCACTCTGCCGGAGTAAAGCGGTAGATCGTCGTAACGCGGAAAATCCTGTCCGCCGTCACGCGGCATCCCTGCGATCAGGCGCGTGTGTGCCGCCCCCTGGCTCACGTTGCCCCACCGTGAATCGACTACGGCCAGTTCAAATGCCGATGCAGGAACTCGAACGTGCCCTGCCCATTGATCGTATGCCCGCCGTTGAAAAACTCGATAGCCGTCCGGTCTCCCAGCCCGAATTGATCATAAAACCAGCGCGTCTTCGCGTATTCCGAAGCCACCCACGGATCAAGAGCCACGCCATCGTGATGCCCACGTTCCACCATGAAAGGGCGTGGAAAGATCAGGTAGCTCAGTTCGGCGTAACTGAACGTATTGCCCATGTTGAAGCACGCGATCTCCCATTCGTCGCTGAACATGAAACTCTTCCGGTCATGCGTGGAAGCCAACTTGCGCGTCCAGTCGTTGAAATCGCCGGAGCAAATCGAGAGCGCGTAGCCATCCAGCAAGGTCGGCAGCCGCATCGCCGATTCGCCGCCAAAGCTCAGCCCGTAAAACCCGATGCGCTTCGCATCGACCTGCGGCAGGGAGGCCAGCCAGGCGAGCCATTGCTGGTGGTGCCGCAAGATCACCGACCAATGCGTCGCCTGCACCGCGTGCCCCTTGCGCGCCAGCATGCGGTAATATTCCTCTTTTTGGTAAAGGTTATGCGGTGCCAGCACGATGAATCCGCTCTCCGCAAGCCGGGCCGCAAAATTGCGATAAGCGGGCTTGTCGCCCTCGATCGTGTCGCTGGGAATGCCGTGCCGCCCGTGCTGGCAGACCACCACCGGTCGCCGCTCACCGGGCTTCATTCCCTTCGGCAGGAGCAGAACACCCCACGCAAATCCTTCGTTTCCCACATCGAGGACGACTTCGTAGCCGGTCCATGTGGGCTGATCATAGACCAGGCGTGCCCGCGGGTTCAGCGCCGGCAGGGGATCGTCGAGTTTTCCGAGAATGTTTTCCCAAAACATCCGCTGGTAGTCCTTCGCACCCGCCGCGAACGCGTCGGCCGATTTCAATGGAAACGTGAGGTTGTAGTTCCAGGGCACGTTGGCGAACTCGGGCAACAGCTTGTGGAGAAAGAAGGCGTCGCGTGTTCGGTCGGAATCGCGCACCAGGAGTTGGGTGTAGTCGTTCAACTCGCGCACCTGGCGGAGTTGCCGCTCCACGGGGTCGAACGCTTTCCGCTCGTCCTTCGGCTTTTCTGCGGCCAGTGGCATCGGCGACTCCACGCCGAGCATTTTTGCCAGGGCGGACACCGATTCTGCAGCGTCGTTGTGGACGAGTTGGCGAGGCTGCAGGGAGGACGGCACGAGCGTGCCAAGGCGGGCGAATTCCCCCGCCACCTCGTCGAAGTCCGGTGTCGTCAGCCGCCCCGGCGCGGCCATGTTCTTCTGCCCCTCCAGCGGCGACGGAGGCCCGTCCACCTGCGGCTCATCCCGGTAGGCCACGACCAGCCCGCGCGTAGCCACGAGGGAGGCAATTTCCGCATCCCCGAACTCTCTCAACAATCCCCAAACATCGCGATAAAGCGGTTCCTGCCAAGTCTGCTGCCGCGATTTGAAATAACCACTGACCAGAGTCGCGGCGATCCGCCGGTCCGCCGCCGCGGCATAGAGCGCGAGCAGGCCGCCTTCGCCATAGCCCGCAAGGCCAATTTTCTTTCCCGGGTGCTGCTTTTCCGCCCAGTCCACCGCCGAGAGTATTTTCTGCACTTCGTAGCCGATGATATGGCGGCCCATCGTAAAGGCCTGCCGCTCGATCCATTCACGATGCGGAATATTCGTCATCAGGATCGACGGATCGCCCGAACCGCGAGCGCTGCGGTCGAGCAACACCGGAACCACGACCACGAACCCATTTTCCGCCAACCGCCGGGCCATTTGTGATTCCGCCGGCAGCCCCGGGGCCGGCGCCGGAGCCAACCCCACGAATTGTTCGGGCGTCTGGTCCGCATCCGGCAGGGCCACGACGACACCGCGCACCGCCTGCTTCGGCTCCAGCAGCAGGCCCTCGCTGTGGACCGCCGGCAGCACCGGCCACCGCACCTGCGACACGCGAAACGAGGCTGTCTCGGCGACGAGCGCCGGGTTCGCTTCATCGCCAAAACGCTCCATCGAGACCGGCACCCGCGTATCGGCCAGCCCAATGATTTCCCGAAAGTGCGCGCGGTTGCCTTCGATCGATCGCTCGTATGCCTCCGGCGAACTGATGTCGCGATGCCAATACCGGCCGCGCGTGCGAAGCGAGTCGGCAATCTTCGCGTCCATGTCCCGCAGAGCCGCCTCGTGCATCTGAGCGGAGAGATCGCCGCTCATTGTCAGCGGTTGGGTTTTGGGAAGCGTCGCAGGTTCGTCGGCGCTTGCGGTGATCGAGAGTAGAGCGAGCGCCGCGGCGAGGAACCGGTCTGCTTGGAGGAGGGGAAATCCAAATTTCATGGGTGGGCCTGCGGAAAATTGCAGGCTGCGAGTATTGGCAGGGCGGGACTTCATCCGCAATCGCAAGTCAGCGTGCGCCGTAATGTTCCGTGTGCGCCTCCGAATTGCGTGGCAACTTGAGGAGGATCGCATTGGGGCCGGGTTTCACGCTCCTCCCCGAAGTCATCTGAGCGGAGTTCCAAGCGGGCGAAGGCGGGATGGAACGTAGTCGAAGAAGCTCGTGGCTCTACCAGCAATTAGTTCTCGTGATGCGACGGAATTCTTCGACTGCGCTCCGCCCACTTTACCGCCTCCGCTCCGCTCAGAATGACGCTGGATTTCGGGTGCGCAAAGAGGCGAGATTCAATAACAGTCTCACCGTCATGGACAAAGCGCAGCCAGTTTGATTCGCTGTCCCGCGCTTCTCCTCCCGCATCCCCACGACCATGAAAATCCGTTCCCTCGTCCCCCTCCTTCTCGCCGTCACGGCGTCCGCCACGATCGCCGCCGATGGCCTTTTCGTGGCCGTCGGTTATGGCGGACGTCGCATGACTTCCCGTGACGGCCAGACCTGGGAAAACGTGCAGCAGTGGGCCGACAAAGGCGCTGACGATTGGAACAACCTCATGGGTCTGGCCTATGGGAAAGGTAAGTTCGTTTGCGTGGGCGGCGGCGGGTGGTCGCGCGAGACGCAGGCCGGACACATTCTCGTTTCGACCGACGGCAAGGATTGGCGCGAAGTCGCAAAGTATCCGTTCCGGGTGAACCCGGTGTTGTTCCTCGGCGATCGATTTGTGGCGGGCGGCCCAAGCAAGCAGTTGCTCTGGTCGGTGGACGGAGAAAAGTGGAACGAAGGTGAGACGGCGAAGCTGCCGCCGGAAATTCCTGGCTGGGCTTTTTGGTTCCGCAGCGCCGCCGCGGGAAATGGCGTTTATGCCTTCATGGGCAATGCGAATAAAGACCAGAAGACCTGGTGGTGCCTGACCTCGCGCGATGGCGAAAAGATCGAGAGCCTTTCGCTTACCTCCCAAGGCCGCCGGGGTCTCGCCTTTGGCGCTGGAAAATTTATCGCCGTAGAACCGGACGGCCTCTTCGCCTCCGCCGACACGAGGACCTGGCAGCCCGTTGCCGGCATTCCGCAGGACGAGTTGAAAGGGATCCTGTGGACTGGCAAGGAATTCCTGCTCACCGGCAAAGCCGCGGTTTACTCTTCGCCCGATGGCGCGACGTGGAAGCCATTTGGAAAGGCTCCTCCCGGGAATATCATTAGCGCCAGCGAAAAAGGCTTCATCGCCACCGGTTGGCCGGGAAAGATGTTCTTCTCCACCGATGGCCAGACGTGGAAACCCGCGGGCCAGCCCGAGCCGGCGATGGGAATCAACAAAGTAGTCTACGGCGCGGTTGGGAAATAGAGTGACGCTCCGCATTCTCTGCATCGGGGATTCGATAACGCAGGGGGGCGTCCAGGGTCGCGACGAGTGGACCTATCGCCATCCGCTCCAGGTGATGTTGCGCGACGAAGGTGTCGCCTTCGATTTCATTGGCACCCAGGCCACAGGTGTGCACCCGAGCGTGGCATGGCCCGCCGTCCGGGGTGAGCCGTTCGATCCGGAACATGAAGGGTACTACGGCTGGACGACAGCCGCAGTCTGCGAGCAACTGCGTGGGAGTCTGACCCGGCTCCCGCCGCCGCACGTCGCCCTCATCCATCTCGGGACGAACGACCAGCAGGCGGAGGACTTCCACGCCGCGATCATGGCCCCGCTGGAAAGCATCGTCACGCAATTGCGGTCACTCAGTCCCAAGGTGGCTGTTTTCATCGGGCACCTCTGTTTCGACTTCGGACCCGCATTGGAAATCCGGCCCCTCGTGGGAGCGATGGCGGCACGACTCGACATGCGCGAATCGCCCGTGACGACGGTGCACCATTACCGCGACTGGAGAGAGCATCCGGGCAAATCCAGCGCACACACGTTCGACTGGGTGCATCCAAATCCCGCCGGCCAGCGCCGCATGGCGGAAAACTGGCTTGTGGCCATGAAAGCGCGCGGGCTCATCGGGGCAAAACTTGCACTGTGACAAACCGGCTTGTCGGGCCAAGCGCTCCACGCTTCGATCGCCGAAACAGGAGCGTGTCCTCCCGGTCCGAGAGACAATTCTCCGTCGATGGGAACATCAATTCACTCCCACGGGTCCGCGTTACATCCAGATCTCGATTTCCCAAGTGCCCGAAAAAAATCTCGCCGGTTTTGTCCAAACCGGCGCGGCTCATTCGTCGATGGTTTGAAACCTGCCCATCGACCATGATCGCCCTCGCACCGCACTCCACAGACCGCACCGACAGCGGTTCCAGCGAGCCCCGACTTCCGGTGCTCAGTCCGGTGGGTGGCGACCCGGAATGCGACTCTCCGGCAAGCGCGCGCACGGGGACTTCCTACCGGCGGCCAGAGCGCCGTTCCCGTTGGGCGATGATTTACGCTTCCCTGGAGTTGAGTCCCGGACGGCTTTAGGACGATGCTGGACGATTCGACCGACGCCTTTTGCTCGACAGGCGTCGCCGTGCAGTGTCGCGTGTCGTGATGAAATCCCCCCAATTTGGTGTGTTGTGCGTGCTCTTAGCGAATCTCGCGGTTCTCGCGCTGCCCACGGTCAGTCTTTCCGCGGCTGAACCCGTCACGAATGAGACAAAACCCTCGAACGTGAGTCCCGCCTCGGTCAAAGGACAGTGGGAACCCATTCACGAGGGCACTGGTGGTGTGGCCGTGGATCGTTCCAACGGCGACGTCTATCTCGTCGTCACCGGCAAGGAGATCTTCAAGGAGAAGAGCCAGGGCATTTGGAAAAGCGCGGACCGTGGCGGCACGTTCGCGCGTGTGGATGGGGAGGTGATCGGTGGACGTTGCGAAACCGCCTACGGACTGTGCCAGGACCCGAAGGGTCAGCGCATGTTCTGTTTCATGCTCGATGGTCCGAGCGGTTACACCCTCGACGGCGGCAAGACGTGGCAGAAGATCGCGAAGCTGAATCGGGGCTGGGATTTTGCGGCGGTGGATTGGAGTGTCGAGAAGCCGCAGGTCCTTTTCGGCTTTGAACACGAGAGCGGCGGGAAGCTGCACCTCAGCACCGATGGCGGGAAGAGTTGGACGAAAATCGGTGAGAACCCGAAGGATACGAACGGGCGGACATTTGGTGTCGGCGTCGTTGACGCGCATACGCTCGTGCATTGGAGTGGCAGCGCTGGCGGAGTCTTGCGCAGCGTGGATTTGGGTGCCACTTGGAAGATGGTCAGTGAAGAGATGCCGGCGGGACACGTGATGACAGTCTTCAATGGGGTAGGCTATTGGGTGGGCTCGAAAGGCTTGCTAGTGAGCAAGGACAAGGGCGCGACGTGGGCATGGCAGGGCCAGTCCGTGCCGGCGGCCTGGGGGCCGTATTTCGGAAAGAGCGAGAAGCAAATCGTGGTTGTGGGAAAGACTGGAGTTTACGAGACGACCGACGGAGGCGAGACGTGGACCCTCATCACGCCGTTGCCGGACCTGTTCAAAAATCCTCCTGGGCCCGGCTGGTACCTGAACTTCGCCTTCGATCCGGTGAACAACGTCTTCTACACGTCGTGGATGGGAAAGCCCGCATTCCGCTATTTGCGGTAGGATTTCTGTGGAAGGGCGGCAAGGATGGCCAGGGCGGTGGCAAGGGATTGCTGCTGCGCGACGGTGGAAATGCTGAAAAGGCATACGCCGGTGGCCGAAACGATTGTCCGGCCACCGGCGGTGTGCTTGCCCTAAGATGCCCTATGACACGGCTGTGTCTGGGAGGTGCTATGCCGGCCGGTTTTTGCGACGGCGAACGGCGAGGAGCATGCCCAGGCCGCCGAAGAGACCGGCGCACGAGGCGGGCTCGGGGACGACCGTGACGGTCACTCCAGTTGGTGAGGGTGCCACGCTTTGGAACGTGGAGACGAGGATCGGATCCACGCCGGTGTTCGTGTGGATCTCAAGCTGAGCGAGCGTGCTGTTTGTCGAATCCGTGGTGAAAATCGGCGCCACCGTGTTATCGAGGATCGACACGGAGAAGTTGTCCGGGGTGCCGCCCGTCACGGTGGTCGTATTCAAGTCGAACTGGATGTCGGTCGTCCCGTTGGAGAACGCCTGGTAGAAGTCGTTGAAAGCGTTCGTTCCGCTGGTGAGGGTGAGGGTTCCACCGAAGCCGCCAGAGGCGCTGCCGGTGGGAGTGGCGCTGCCCGTGGCGTTGCCGCCGGTGAACACGAAATTCGAGAGGGTGACCGTATTCGAAAACGTGCCGCCGCTGATCAACGTAAAATCGAGCGAGAATGGATTGCCGGGATCGTTGGTGAGGACGCCGGTGCTGATATCGAAATGATAGAAGGCCGCTTCGGCCTGGTGCGAGGCGACTAAGCTCGCCGCGGTGAGAATGGCGGCGGAGAGAATGAATTTGCGATGGAGGATCATGATGCGGTGTTTTGGAAATGGTGGTTGGATGAATGAAAGAGAGTGGGTGGACCGGGGCGGCGTGCCGCCCCGGCCCAGCCGGAGTGTTTGTGTTGCTTACGGATGGCTCGTGCCGAGGACCGTGCGCGGGCTGTAGTTGATCGAGCCGCTGGACGGCATGGTGAACGTCAGGGTCACCGTGACCGAGGCGCCCGGGGCGAGGTTTCCCGACGTGGCGACTACATAGGGGCTGCCATTGGGAGCGTTGTTCGTCGTGGTACCAGCGCTGCCGACCAGCGAGGTATTCGAGCTGAGACCATCCAGGACGAGGTTCACCGGGCCGGCGATCGTGGACGACGTCTGGTTGGTGATAGTGACTGGCTGGGTGAATTGGCCGGTGCGGCGATTCAAGGTGTAGCCGCCGCGGACGACCTGCAGTGTGGTGAACAAATCGGCGAAGGTCGGGGCAACCTGGTCGCGGGTATTCAGGGCCGGCAGGCCAAAGCGCTGCTCGATCGTCGAGAGAATCGACGTCGTGTCGCGCTGGGTGTGGTCGACATTGCCGCGCTTCGCCAGCGGAGAGATGACAATACAAGGAACGCGCTCGCCGGGGCCCCAGATGTCGCGCGTCGGAGGCGTGACGTGGTCCCAGCGGCCGCCGTGCTCGTCGTAGGTGATGATCACCGCGGTGTGTGCCCAAAGCGTGGGATTGGCCTGGAGAGCCTGGATGATGGAAGCGACGTGCGCCTGGCCGGTCTGGAGCGCGGCGTAGCCCGGGTGCTCGTTGTTCACGCCCACGGGTTTGACGAACGAAACCGCGGGCAGGTTGCCGTTGGCGACATCCGTGAAAAAGTTCGTTTCATCCTGAATGTGCGCCGCGGAATTCTGCGCGCGGGTGACGCCGGACTGATGAGGTGTCAGCGCAAGGGATTGGACCCCGGCGAAGCCGCCGACATAAGTCGTGGGCACGGTGTTTGTCGTGTCGAACGGCGCGTAGTTATCGAAATACGCGAGCGGTTGGTGGTGATACTGGAACTGCTGTGTCGCATTGACTGAACTGTAGGTAGGGCTCGTCGTCGGGTTGGGGTTCGATCCGCTGTAAGCGAGGATCTGAGTCCAGCCGCCCGAGTACCATTTCCAACTGACGTTGTTCGCGCTGAGGAGATCGCCGATGGTCGGGATGTAGGGACGCGTGTCGCCGTTCGCGTTCGTCGGGTTGCTGTCGTTCTGGGACGGCAGCAGTGAGACCTGGTAAGGCGGAGTGAGTCCGTTCTCGCCGTTGCCGGCGAGGTTGACCGAGCGGGTGGTGTTCACGACGTAGTGCTTGTCGAACGTCGTGCCGCTGGTGCCGGCGTAGGCCTCGGTATTGGCGGAAGTGAGCGTGACCGGCGTGGAGACGCCGTTGAGCGTCACGGTGATCTGATCACCGGCAACCGGAGTGATGCTGCCATCACGGGCGTATTTGCCCGCGTTGGATCCGCTGGTGTTCATCACAAATACCCCCTCGGAGTCGAGGTAGGCAATGGCGCCGTTGTTCGTCGTGGGCATGTTGGTATAGACCGGCGGCGCTGCGGCGACGAGAAACTGGTGGTTCAGGAACGAGCCTCCAAAGGCCGAGTGGAAGAAGTTGTCGCAGATGGTGTATTGCTGCGCCAACAAGCCCTCGGGGAGATTCGTCGCATCGTAGTGGCTCATCACCAGGCCCGGGTTGTCGCCCCAGGTAACGAAACCGCTGTTGTTCCCGGCTTCGGTGGCCGGTTGATTCGGGACGGTGACCGTGCCGTAGATCTGGAACTGCTCCTGCCAGTAGCGATGATAAATGTCACCGGTGGTGAGCGTCGGATCGATGTAGCTGCCGAGGCTGTAGGGTTGCAGCGTATTCACGCTCGACGAGACGCGTGTATCGGCGATGCCGGCGGCCGCATCGGTCGTGAGCGGAGGCGGAGGGTTGGTGGTCTGGGCGGCCACGGTTCCAGCGGCGCCGGAGGGCGCGAAGGCCGGGTTGTTGTACGACGTGCTGCCAACGGTGGACTGCGCATTGCCCGTGAGACGGTCGATCTGCGTCAGTGAAGCAAGGCTGGCATTCGCGATGCCGTTGGCCCCGGGGAAGCTGCCGTAGAGGCCGTCGAAGGGCCAGTTCTCCTGGTAGATGATGACGAAGTGGTCGATGCTATTGAGCGCGTTCTGCGCATCGAAGGTCTGTGGCTGGAAGTCCGGCACGTCCGACGGATCGACGGCGAATGCGAAGATGTAATTCGGATGGCCGCTGCCGGCGGCGCCGCCGGGTTGCACGAAGTCGTTGTCATTCGTGGCGAGGAGGAGATGGCGGCCGTCCGGAAGGTCCGGGCCCCAGGCGTAACCTTCGATCTTGTCGGGCAGGGATGCCACACCGTCGACCGCCGAGAACGGGGACGGGGAAGCGCTGTTCAGGATCTGGCCGATATCCGCGAAGAGCGTCTTTTGCAGCGGGACGACTCCGGACGGCGTGCCCGTGGCCGGTAGGCCATTGCTGGCCGTGGTGCCGGAGTAAGCGCTCGTGGCAAGGTCGGTTGGAGGCGGGGCCTGATTGAGATCGAATTGGTAGAGTTTCTTGACGCCCGTCGGCCCGGCGGTGCCATCACGCTCATCAACCAGGAACTTGTGGCCGTTGATGGCGAGCAGTTCGCTGATCGGGGTGCTCTTGGAGTCGAGTTGATAGAGATACTGCTTCGGCGCCGCGCTCTGGTTGGTGAGATCATAGACGACGATGCGAACATTCGAGCCATTCGTGTCGCCATCCTGGGTCAGCGGTCCTTGCATCATGCCTGCCAGCGTCTTGCCGTCGGGCGAGATGACCAGACCCTCCATGCCCTTGTTCGTCGTGCGCCCCGTGGTATTCACGGCTTCGGCAGTCGCGGTGGCGCCGGGAGTCGCGATTTGAAATCCGGGCGGCAGCGGGAGTGAGCCGATCTGCTGGCCTTGCTTGTTGAAATGCAGGATGTAGGGGCCGTATTCGTCGGAAACCCAGATGGTGCCATCCGGCGCCACGCGGATCGCTTCCGGGTCCAGGCGATGATTCGGAGTCGTGCTGAAGCCCGTGCTGATGCCCAGATACTGCACGCCGGCCGAGTTCTTCAGCAGGGTCGTTCCGGTGTTCGTGGCGTTGACGGTGTAAGAAGCGTAGTGGCCACTGCCATCAGGGCTGCCGACCGGGCTGAAAATGATGTTGAATTGCTGGAAGCGATTCGGGTAGCTCGTCGTGTTGTCCACGGCCGCGCCGTTGGCGTAGGCGACCTTGTTCGGACCGCGGTCGGCGAGGCCGTAGAAGACGTTTCCGCCGGCCCAGGCAAATCCCGAGCCGAATCCGTTCAGGGCATTGTTCGGTGAAACGCCGTCTTCGAGAATGGAACCATCGAGTCCGGACAAGTCGGTGCCATTGCCGGGGATGATGGCATCGCCAATGTAAGTAACGGCGGCCTGCGAGGGCACGAGCGCTGCCAGGGAGAGCAGGCCCGCGATGCTCGCAGCGAGGATGGCGGGACGAAGAGACGTTTTTGGGTGACTCATTGAATTCGCGTGAGTGGGAGTTGGTTGGTGTGGGTTGTTGTCCGGCCGACCCGCCCAGGCGCACCCGTGAGTAAGTGCAGACAAAGCGCATCGCCGAATGACACGCATGGTCTGCGGTGGGAATGTTACAACCGCACTACGTGAGGACAGATATTGGGTGATATCCGCGTTACGGATGTGCGCGGCACAGCCGGAGAGCCTCTGGCTGGGCTGGAAAAGTAATCAGTAATCAGTGGGGCCAGTAACCAGCAAAAAGGGGCGCTCGTAATCCGACCGATCACTGCCGACTGATTACTGATTACTCGTGGGCAGCGCCGCGTGGTGCAGTTCCGCGACCAACTCCTGCGGGGTCCACGCGTTGCCACGGAAGATGTGCTGGATGTGGCCGCTCGCATCGACGACGACGGTGCGGAGATTGTGATTGATCTGCTCGCCGGCACGTTTGAATTCCAGGCCAACCGAAGTGCCAAAACTGCGCAGCTGCTCCTCGGGAGCGGTGGCGAAGGTCCATAGTTTCTCGTCCGCTGAGCAGCCGCGGGCGTAGGTGGCGAGCACTTCGGGGGTATCGTTTTTGGCGTCGAGGCTGATGGAGAGAAGGTGGCAGCTTTCGGAGGCGCCGAGACGAGTGAGCAGAGATTGCGCGGTGTCGAAGTTGCGACTGACCAGAGGGCACAGCGTCGCGGAAGAGCACCGGCTGTAAATGAAAGTAAGCGCCAGCGGCTTGCCGTGGAAGGCACTGACCCGGATGGGTTCCCCGCGTTGATTGACAAGTTCGAGGTCCGGCAACAGGTCGCCCTCGTGTAGTTCCCGCGTGGAATCCCGGGTAAACGAGTCTTCCGCGGCGGCGCATGCGGCGGAGAGCGTTGCAGCGAGTAGTATTGGGCGCAGGAAGCGAATCGCGGATAGCATGGGTGCGCAAGAGTTTGAGAACTCGTTGTCACACGCAAGCAACGGAAACGTTACAATCTGCATCTTGCCGCAAGTTCGCGCGTCGGGTCGGGTGAGGAGATGCACCCCGCGCGATTCTTTGCCCGCATCGGCCTGTCCGTAATTGCAATCGCCTGTGCGACCTCCGTCCTTCGTGGACAAACGCCTGCGCCGGTGCCTAATGCCGCGGCGGCGGCTGCGGTGCAGCCCACCGTGACCCCGGAGATGGGCGATCCCGGCGGAAAGTTTTTTGACCAGGAGCCCGATTCAAAACGGACTCGCCATTACTACATCGCCGCGGAAGCGGAGTTGTGGAACTTTGCACCGGAGGGCCAGGATCCCATTTGTGGGAGAGTTTTCCCTGCTTCGCTGCTCTTGAATCGTGTGTCCTGGAAGATCCGTTATGTCCAGTACGCGGATGCGGATTTTTCCGCGCGCGTGCTTCCTTCGGAACGTCTGGGAATCCTCGGCCCTGTCCTGCGCGGAGTCGTAGGGGACTACATCTCGGTCACGCTCCTGAACCGGTCATGGATGCCGGTCTCCATGCATCCACATGGAGTCCATTACGACAAGGACAGCGAAGGCTCCTACTATAAACCGGCGCCGGGGCGCGGCGCGGCCCTCGCCCCGGGAGCAAAGTTTACCTACGTGTGGCATCTCGACGAAATGTCGGGTCCGCAGCCCGGAGAACCGAGTTCCAAAGCCTGGCTCTATCACAGCCATGTGGCCGGCGATGAGGAGATCAATCTCGGTCTCTTTGGGTTCTTGATCGTCACCGATCCCACCCGAGCGCGTCCCGATGGTACCCCGTGCGATGTGGATCGCGAGATGGCGGCGCTGTTCACCATCTTCGACGAGAGCAACATGCCGGACTCCGACGGCGAGGAACCGGATGAACGGCCCGCCAATGCCGTTGAAGGCCCGATCCAACGGACCTGGGCGGAAATTCAGCAGTTTGCCGAGGAAGGCGAACGGCACACCATCAACGGACGCACCTTCGGAAATCTCGGCGGCTTGGAAATGAACCAAGGGGAAAAGGTGCGTTGGTATCTGTTCGGATTGGGCTCGGAGAAGGACTTCCACACCGCGCACTGGCACGGCCAGCGTGTGATCGAAGACGGCCGGCGCGGGACGGACGCGGTCGAGCTCTTGCCGGCATCGATGAAGATCGCCGACATGCGGGCCGACAATCCGGGATCATGGCTCCTGCACTGCCATGTGGCCGATCACATGAGATCGGGCATGTATGCGAGATTCCTCGTGCATCCGGCCGCCGATGCGCGGGCCTGCCGCGAACCGGAGGCGGCGTTTTTCGGCATGCCCCAGGCGTTGCAAACGCTGCGGATCGATAGCGCCGCCGTATCGACGGTGAGGAATGAGATCGAACTCGATGGGCAGGTGACAGTTCCTGATCCTTTTCCCATCGCACGTAACAAGTTCACCGTGAAAATTGGCGGGCAGACGATCACGCTTCAACCCGATGGGACGGGGCTCAGCGTGTTGCCGGAAGGAATCTTGCTGGTGAAGAACGTCGCTCCTTACGGCAACGGTAATATCCAGGGCGGCACTTTGAAGTTCGAACTGACACTGAAGGGCGCTTCCTGGCTGGCGGAACTCCAGAAGCTCGGAATGCTAAACGGCGCCACGTTGCAGGCGAAGTCCGAATTACCGATTTCCCTGCAAGTGGGCGCCGCAAAGCATTCCGCCACGGCGGCGGTAAAGATCGCTGGCGAGTAAAGGCGGTACTGACATTGGGGAAGGACACTGCTATGCGGTAGCCGTGCCCCCGCAGACCACAAATCCCCAGCCGGCTGACGCTGGCCGATTTGAACAGACTCGATGGAGTGTAGTGGTGGCGGCGAAGGCAGGGGAGTCCACCCAGGCGCGCAAGGCCCTGGAGCATTTGTGCGCGACTTATTGGTATCCGCTCTATGCCTTCGTGCGGCGCGAGGGGCATGAGGCCGCCGATGCCCAGGATTTGACGCAGGAGTTCTTCGCCCGGCTGCTGGAGAAGAACTGGCTCGATGCCGTGGATCGGGAGAGAGGAAAGTTCCGCTCCTTCCTGCTCGCGGCGATGCGGCACTTCCTCGCCAATGAATGGGACCGCGCCCGCCGTCTGAAGCGCGGGGGCGGACAAGCGATACTCTCACTCGACGCCGAGTCTGCCGAATGCCGCTACGCCCTGGAGCCGGCGGACCCCGTGACGGCGGACCGCATTTTCGAACGCCGCTGGGCGCTGACGCTGTTGGACCAAGTGCTGACGCGGCTGCAAAAGGAGTTTGTTGCCGCGGGCAGGGGAAAGCTCTTCGATGAACTCAAATCGGCGCTGACTGGCGAGAAAGTGCCGTATGGCGAGATCGCCGCGCGGTTGAATCTGAACGAAGGCGCGGTGCGCGTCGCGGTGCATCGCTTACGGCTGCGTTACCGCGACCTCGTCAGGGCGGAGATCGCCGAGACGGTGGCGACCGAGGATGAGGTTGATGCGGAAGTGCAGCATCTTTTTGCGGCCCTGGCCTCATGAATCTTGAACCCTCCCGGTAACAAATTTCGCGGCGCGCTTCTGTAGCGGGTGAAACCCACCTTTTCTATGGAAACGATCCGCACCTGCCCCCAATGCCAGCAGCCGCTTTCCGCGGATGCTCCTGGCGGCCTTTGTCCGCAATGCCTGATGAAGGCTGCGTCCGGGCCGCTCCCTACGACCGCGGGGGTGGGGTTGCCCGACGACATCATTGATATTGGCGACCCAGCCGAGGTGGCGAAAAAGCTGCCGCAGTTCGAAATCCTGGAGATGCTTGGCCGCGGAGGCATGGGCGTCGTTTACAAAGCCCGCCAGGTCCAACTCGACCGCCTCGTGGCATTGAAAATCCTGCCGCCGGTGGATGCGCTGTCGCCGGATTTCGTCGCCCGCTTCACCCGCGAGGCGCGGGCGCTGGCGAAGCTCAATCATCCGAATATCGTCAACGTCTACGACTTCGGCGAGACGGGCGGCCTCTATTATATCGTCATGGAGTATGTGGAAGGCGCGAACCTCCGGCAGTTGTTTGAAGCGCGGAAACTGACGCCTGCCGAGGCGCTGGCCATCATCCCGAAGATCTGCGATGCGCTCGAATACGCCCACGAAGAGGGGCTCGTGCATCGGGACATCAAGCCCGAGAACCTGCTCATCGACAAAAAGGGTCGTGTGAAGATCGCGGATTTCGGCCTGGCCAAGCTGCTGCGCCGGGAACCACTGGACATGACGCTCACGCTCTCCGGGATGGCGCTCGGCACGCTACGCTATATGGCCCCGGAGCAAATGGACAAACCAGAGTCGGTCGATCATCGCGCGGACCTCTATTCGCTCGGCGTGGTCATTTACGAAATGCTCACCGGCGAGACGCCGGTCGGGCGCTTCGAACTTCCATCGCAAAAGGCGCAGACGGACGTGCGATTGGATCAGATCGTGCTGCACGCTTTGGAGAGGGAACCCGCGCGGCGCTACCAGCATGCGAGCGAGGTGCGCCAGGATGTGGAGAAGGTCACCAGCGCGCCAGGACCGTCGGCAACCGCAGTGACCCAAATCGCTCCGCCGGTTGGTGCTGGCGCGGGCGATGCCACGCCTGTCCAACTTTCGCCCTTGCCGCGGTTCTTCTGGCTCCGATCGTTTGGGTTGCTGATGCTCGGGTGGGGCGCGGTTGGGGCGCTCTGGAATTTCGGAGTAGCGGGCTTCCTGCTCGGGTCGGCGGTGATGGCTGCGATCGTCCTGGAGATGGCGCGCACCCATGCCAATCGCAACCCGCGCTGGGTTGCAAAACTGCGGGCACGCGGGGTCGTAAGCCGGTTTGCGGCTCTGTTCATGAACCTCGCCGTGCTCACCTTGGTTTTCATCATTCTGCTCGGCGGTCTGTTTACCCGTTGGGATTCGGCGGCGATGGGTGGGAATTACTTTTCGCCGACGAGCGAAGAATTCGAGGCGCGTTACAAGGGCAAGGAATACCAGTTGATTCGCCGGCTTTCCGCCTTTCAGGAACAGGTGCCCACGGTCGAACTGGTTCGCGACGTCGGCGTCTACTCCCCAGGTAGGATGGCGACGACATTCCGGGCCTGGTGGTTCATAGGCTGGAGCATCGCATTGCTTTTCTTCATCTTTCAGCAGGCGGCTGGCGAGGAGGGGCGCTCGATCTGGAGCGTTCGCCGGGGAGGGATACGGCCGGCCTTGGCCTGCACGGGCATGCTTGTGGGCACGATGATCTTCGCCTACGCCGCGCTGTGTGTGTGGACGCTGGTTGGATCGACCGGGCGCTCCGGACGCTCCTTCACGACCGTGAACAATACGGTGGTGGTCCAGGCCAACCTGAAGCAGGCGTCGGACGCCCTCCACCGCTGGGCCGCCGAAAACGGGTACGAAAGCGAAAGCACGCGGTGGGGGGTGCAAACCGTGCCGAAAGGAGTGCAGGTCGCCCGTGTCGAGATCTTCGATGCCTGGAAAGACTCGCCGTTTGAACGCTGGCGGATGTCGGCTTCCGGACTAAAGCGGCCCTTTCCACACATCACGGCGGAAATCGATGGAACAGATAGCCCGGCGCAGACCGAAGTCATGCTCTACATGGGCTATATGGCCGATGGCGGCATGGTCGAAATCGGATCCGCGAAGGCAAAGCAGTGGCGCGCGATCGTGAACAGCTTGTCCGAGGCCGTGGCGAAAGCGGCGAGTTTCGACCCCAGCAATTACATCCAGAAACCTCCGGTGAAGCGTCCGGACGGACGCGGCGATTGGC
>Ga0070658_10001412_pt1 | contig 20535 bp, 21 predicted proteins | sample KBSC13metaG_FD_64664 | JGI IMG/M metagenome (GOLD analysis project Ga0070658, IMG submission 64664) | Corn rhizosphere microbial communities from Kellogg Biological Station, Michigan, USA - KBS C1-3 metaG | ecosystem: Host-associated > Plants > Roots > Rhizosphere > Soil ...
GGCTACGATGGAATTCCTCGCGCCCGATCGGGCGACCATCTACTCGTTCGTGGAAGCACTGCCACCGGCAATGACGGAAATGCTGAAGCGAACGATCGACGCGACGCGAAGCGGTGCATTTATGCCAAGAAGGGTGGAAACAATCTCCGACGCACCTCTTTCTAGGGAAGCAGAACGACTCATCGCTAGTATAGAGTCTGGCCTGCGTTCTCGGACAGAACGGCTGAAGAATGCGCCCTTCGTCTACGGGTATTAGAGAGCCCTCGGAGCGTCAGAGCGATCTAACTGTCGCTGCAGCCGACGAGCGGCTGCGGACGCGCGCTGCGCGCGCTACTATTTGACCGCTCGCAGCTGAGCTTCGGCGTTAGGCGGACTTCTATACGTGCGGAATGGGGACGATGTCAGAGGAGCCGAGATCACCGAAGCAGCTGACGTTCATCCCGGAAACGCACACCGGGGTTGTTATTGTCTGGGCGGGCAATCCGTGGATCAGACGTCTCGCGCAGGCGATTGGCATCGTGAGTCGTCCTGTCATGTCCGTGGTCAATCGCTGGCGCCACCGGGCGCGTAACGCGACCAAGCCGCCTAACGAGCGCTGCACCTGACGGGCGTTTGCGGACGCTCGCTTCGCTCGCATCTTATGAGGCCGCCCGCAGGTGAGCTTGGGCGTTAGACAGCCACATACTTCCTCCATCAACATGGATCGGAGGGTTTCCTATGTCGTGGGCGCTGATCGCAGCACTTTCACTCGCGTACTGGGTTATCCTGTTCCTCCGAATGCGGGCACGCGGCCGGCGAGAGCTGAGTCAAGCGATTCGCCAAGCGGCAGCGACCCACGCGCCCGGCGAGTCCTTCGAGGTGAGTGTGTCCGCGGAACTTCGTCCATTCCGCATGGCCGGTGTCGTACTCGCGATTCCGGTCCTCCTCGTTCTCCTGCGACTGCTTGTCGTGCAGCGTGCTCATTGAGCGGGGCGCTCGACATGTCTCGTGGGTCGAGCACGAGCGATGGTCGGTCATTGCGCCGGCTGTCTAACGTGCGCTGCACCTGACAAGCGATTCATGGTAGCGGCACCTGCGGCGCCGCATTCCATTTGCCTCGCTTGCGGGTGAGCTACAGCGTTAGAGCGCACGAGCGGTTTCTTGGCGGCTTCTCGCGCAAGGCGGTCGCGAAGCACTGAGGTGACGCACGCGCGGGCCCCGTCGGCGAGCGAATGTGCACCGGCCCGGGTGCGCGGGCCCCCGCGCCGATGAAAGGCCCGAGATCTCGACAGGCACCCGATCGAGGGCTAGCTGGCCGCCCTCGAGCGCACCACCGTCGGTTATGCGCCGTGGCCTGGCTACGAGAGCAGCCGACTCATTATCGGGAGTGCGTGGATTCAAATCCCACAGGTCGTCTTGCAGACTTGCCACCGACAACCATTTGCGTGTGCGGAACGCGCAATCGTTGCGCAGCACCCGGACGGGCGTTGCTCACTTTGTTGCGCACTCGCGGAAACGACACTGCGCGAATCCACAAGCCAGAGGGTTTGGGGCGCGCTTAGAATAGCCTTCTGAGTCTACACACCAGCGTGTCCGCCACATTCGAGGGGCCGGACCCATTAGGAAGTTCTCATGTACCCCCTTGCGCCAAGACAGACTGACTAGGGCATTATTGCCTTCCCCCTTTCTAAGGAGCACACGCTTGTCCACGTCTGGCTCCAACGATATCCAAGTGGCGATTGCACGGGCCGCCGAGCTGGTGGAGAAGGTACCAGAGGATCTGCGACAGATCGCGTTCTCCAAAGCATTCGACGCGCTCATCGGTACCGAATCATTTGGTCCGGCCGCGAGTTCCGGACCCGCCCCCGCCGCACAACGGAAGGCGGCTCGTCCCCGTGGTGGTGCTCAACAAACTATTGCAAGCGACGCGGTTGCTATCGCAGCGGCTTTGGATAGCACGGCGCATCCCGAGATTGCGTCTGGTAAGCCGGCGCGCGAGCTAGCTCTGCGAGTACTCAAGGCGGCGCGCGAGGGCACGGAGACCGAGTGGCTTACTCCAAACGATGTTTGGACAATCCTCCGTGACAAGTTCCGTGTGTCGGTCAAGCTTAACGCGATCAACATGGCGCTCTTCCGTGCAGGTACGCTGATTGACCGACGGAAGCAGGACGACACATATGTGTATCGCATCATGGGCGCCGGCGAGGAGTATCTCGCGAAGATCGACACTGGTGAAGATGCGAGACCGATCGCGTCCAAGCGGACTTCCATCAAGCCCCGCCAGGCCTCGAAGCGACCTAAGAAGGACGCTGCCGCGAAGATTGCCGACGCTTCTGGCGCCATGTCGACCATCTCTAAGGCGCGGTCGTCCGGCCTACCAGGACCTAAAGCGACGCTGGAGTCGCTCATTACGTCTGGGTACTTCGATGAGCCAAGAACAATGTCAGACGTGATCAAGCATGTCCAGGTGAAGCAAGCGAGAGCATTCACCGCATCAGATCTTGGGCCGACATTTGTTCGGCTGCAGCGTGAAAAGAAACTCGACCGGGAGCGGAATGGCGAAGGCCAGTACGAGTACAGGCGGCACCCAGACCACGCTTGAGGCAGCGCTCGGACGCATCGCGCCAGATTTCCGACGTCGGATCGTTACGAAGTACCTCGACGTAAGATCCGCGTTCGCCTCTGGCAATCACGACACCGTCGGCTTGCGAACTGGCGTGTTCTGCGAGGTAATACTGCGCTTCCTGCAAGAGCAGTTAACAGGGTCGCATACGCCATTCGGCACGAAGATCACAAACTTCGCCGACGATTGTCGCAAGATCGAGCTTCTGCCGAGGGGAACTGGAGACGAAAGCCTCAAGCTAATCATGCCTCGCGCCCTCCTGTTCGTCTACACGATCCGGAACAAGCGGGGAATCGGCCACGCAGCCGGAGACGTCGATGCCAATGCCATCGACGCAGCTACGTGTATGCGGGTCGCGGATTGGTGTGTGAGTGAGTTGATCCGACTTTTTAACTCACTTTCGTTAGAAGAAGCTCAAGAGATTTTGGATGCAATCTCGATCAGACAATTGCCGGAAGTGTGGCTCATAGGAGGGGTACGCCGCGTCCTTGATCCGTCGCTCAACTACAGGTCACAAGTTCTTCTATTGCTTCATGGAGACGTCGACGCCGCTGTACCAGCGGAGGATTTGTGCGCCTGGGTCGAGCACCCTCGGGAGCGAGAATTCCGCTCTGCCATTCTCGGTCAGCTCCACGACGCTCGGTTGATCGAGTACGATCGCCAGAATCAAGCAGTCACCCTCTCACCAACTGGCGCCAGAGAGGTTGAGGACAAGATCCTACCCGCGCTCCGCGAAGAGCAGGGTTAGTCCCTGCCGCCCGCAACTCTTGCGTGTTGCGCCACACGTCAGTCGGTGTTGCACTTATCGTTACGGATGGCACGGAAGTCGGCCGACAAGACCGGGTAAGTACGAGCGTTGTCCTGTGTTTGGGGTATATGTCGCCGCGGAAGGCTGGTCTCATAGTTGGGCGAGCACGCGTTTAGATGTCACAGGGCTCATAAGCTCGTCATCCTGGCCCACGCGACGCCGCTCGACTTGGCAAGCCGCGCGCTCTAACGAGGCGCTGAAGCTGACGAGTGTCAGGCATTCTAAGGCTCGTTGGCGCCCGTCGGGATCTCGACGTAACGTAGGGTTGCGAGCCGGCGTGGCTCGCAGCTTAGCTTTGGCGTCAGGCCGCGACCCTCCCCCTCGGTTGAGGCGATGACACGCGCGCTGTAAGGCGTCCGCGAATCGCTCGGAGACTTTCATCCGCGTCCGCCCCAGGCCGGCGACGAGTTCGATGTCGTGATACTCGTCTCCGCTGCTGCTTCACTACTCATGGGCTGTGGCATGGACGAGCCGCGCGCTCAAGATACTTGGCGTCGGGTGGGCGGTTGTGGTCGAGCGGGAGACAATGCACTGATGTGTCTCCCGAGGCACCGCTCGCTCCCGCATTCCAGCTCAAGCCCTGGGTGTCATCCTCCCGAGTTTGCCGCCCCGCCCGCTCGGCCCCCATCTTGTATTCACAGTCGGGTTCGAAGTCGAGCTCGAAGGGCAACATCATTCGACATCTGTCCTTATGCTTGCACGGACAAAGTTCAAACGCGTCGGCGTCCTGCGCGCAGGGCTGACCATTCTCGCATCTTGCCTGCTCGCTGCAGTCTCGTGTCAGGACTCCACGAGATCGGTCGGCGCGCACAGCGTCACCATCGTACGCGAGTCAGGTTTCATCCGCGAGATCGGCGACGTCATGCAGCTCCGCGCCGAAGCACTCGGTGCGGATGGTAGCGCCATCGCTAGCTCGGCTGCGAAGTGGACGTCGTCCGATTCGTCGGTCGTTGCTGTCTCCCCTGATGGCCTGCTCACGGCGCGAGGGTATGGCGCTGCGATCGTCACCGCGCAGGTGGACGACGCGAAGGCGACGTATGACGTCACCGTTCCGAAGATCACGTCCTTCTTCACTCCGGATAAGGTGGAGGTCGGCATCGGCGACACAACCATGCTGCGAGCCACGGTTACTTACTCCGACGGCCCCGCCGGATGGTCACACGGAGCTACCTGGACCGTCCGCGACACGAGCCTGGTCAGTGTGGACACGTCAGGTCGCATGGTCGGCAAGGGTCGCGTCGGTAACACCATCGTGATCGCCTCCTTCGATGGATTCGTCGATACCACGCTCGTCGTGGTGTGGAACCCGGGCTTCTATATCTGGCCGGATACCAGCCTGGTTCCAGCCGGCGCGACGCGAGGGCTACGCGTGCAGCAGTTCGCGGCCAATTTTGGCGTCCACACTCTCTCGGGCGCCTCGTGGTCGTCGAGTGATCCGGCCATCGCGAGCGTGGACGCGCCCGGGCTCGTGACCGCAAGGCAGGCGGGCCATGCGACAATAGTGGCCACACGGGACGGGCAGCGCGCCGTCGCCGAAGTGTACGTGCCGAGCTACGATCACCGCTTCAGCTTCTCCAGCGTCAACGTCGAAATCTCCAGTACCTGCGCCCTCGATAATGGCGCTGAGTACTGCTGGGGAGACCTTGGCCAGATGCTGGACGCCGCGCCACAAGCGGACCGGTGCGAATTCGTATCGCCACAGCTGGGCGGATTCTCTCGAACCTGGAGACGGTGCGCGGGCTCACCCGTCGCCGTACCGACCACGCTGCGCTTCACGTCGCTTTCCAAGGGACATCTCGCCCTCACCGCGGACGGAACGCTTTACCTGTTCACTCCGGGCGGCCCGAAGGCAGCGGCTCCAGGCTACCAGTTCCGCCAGGCGAGCGGGGGCTGGCAGATCTGCGCCGTCGCACTCGACGATACGGGCTACTGCTGGGGGAGCAACTGGGATGGCCTGCTCGGCATTGGGACCGCCCAGCCGCTCGGGCCCTATCCCACCACGCCGCAGCGTGTGTCGGGAGACATAAGGTGGAGCATGATCGAGATAAGTTCGCAAAGTACGTGCGGCCTGTCGGTTCTCGGAAAGGCGTATTGCTGGGGCCCAAATCGAAGCTTCCGGCTCGGAGTGGGGCCCGACTCCACCACCCGAGACGGGTGCACCGGCGCATGCGTCCTCGTCCCGACTGCCGTGCTGACCGATGCGGTGTTCAGCACCATGGCATCACGTATGTTCGACACCTGTGCGCTCACGGCGGAGGGCTCGGCTTACTGCTGGGGTGTCTCTTCTGCCGCACTTCCGCCAAGCGCCGCGGGCGTTCCGGTGCTCGTCCGCACTGCTCCTGTGCTCCGCTCCCTGACGACGACCTCGGAGTCCGACATTTGCGGCGCATCGGACGACGGGGGCGTGTACTGCCTGCGGCGAGATCCCACTGCAACTGATCCTTCCGCCCTCTACTCATTCGTGCGACAACCGCTGCCCTTCGCTGTGCAAGGACTCAGTATGGGCGGGGTGTCTTCGTGCGCCTTCGCGGTATCCGACGGACGCCTCTACTGCTGGGGAACGGGATCCCTCGGAGGACTCGGCGATGGTCGTTTCATGGACGCGCTCATCGAGAGCCCGACCTTGGTGGCGAATCAGTAGATCGGGTTCGCGCAGGCGAGACCGCAGCCCGGCCGCGACTTTGTCGCGTGTGAGGCCTAACTGTCGCTGCACCTGCCAAGGGCCGCTATTGATGGTAGCCGCTGCGCGGCCACATTATGAGACGCCCTTGCAGGTGAGCTTGGGCGTTAGCCTGCGCAGTGTACGAATCGAGGAGTCGTCCGAAATGCGCGCTTGGCGGCGAATTACCGCGTGGCTACTCTGGCTCAGCTACGCCGGGCTGTATTTCATCGCACTCTTCGGCGTGCCGTTTTTCGGGTCGGCTATGCCAATCTTCATGGCCGTCCCCCTTCTCGTGGTGGCTGTTCTGTTTGCGAGCATCTACTGGCCGGTGCGACCTCGTCTCGCAGTCATCATTCCGGCGGTGGCCACAGGCAACCTTGTTGTCGCTCTGTTGCTAGTGGGCGGACCTGGGACAGAGTGGAGTCTCGCGGGTTGGCGTTGGACCGATCCGCCCGGGCTGCCAAAGGGTGTTCTCGCTGCGGCTGTCATTGTAGGGTTGGTGATCCCGCTGTGCGTGACGGTGACCGTTATCCGCGCCCTGAGACGTGACCGGACGACCCTCATGGTTGAAAGCGCAGGCTAACTGTCGCTGCAGATGACAAAGGATGATTATTGAACGTGCGGCCTGGCGGCCGCACTCTTATTTGAATCCTTTGCAGCTGAGCTTTGGTGGAATACAGCACACACGCTTCTATGATTTGCGGAGGATCGGGCCTGCATGGAAATGGCGTATCGAGAGCGGTGGCAGGCAGAGATCGCGGCGATGCGGCGCGTGCTCGCCGACTTGGCGATGAGGGAGGAGTGCAAGTGGGGTAAGCCCACCTACACCGTCGATGGAAAGAACATCGTCATCATGCAGGGCTTCAAAGAGTACTTCGCACTCGGCTTCTTTCAGGGCGCCCTACTGAAGGATCACAAGAAGGTATTGGTGCAGCTTGGCCAAACCCAAGCCGCGCGCGTAATGAAGTTCACCAGCGCCAAGGAGATCAAGGCACACGCGGCAACCATTCAGGCCTACGTGCGCGAGGCCGTCGCCGTCGCGAACGCGGGGCTGCGAGTGCAGCCGAAGGGGACCTCAGATTTTCCGGTTCCCGAGGAGCTGAGCGAGCGGTTCCGAAGCGACCCGCGGTTCAAGCGCGCTTTCGATGCCGTGACGCCAGGGCGGCAGAGGAGTTACCTGTATCACATTGCGGCCGCCAAGCAGTCCGCGACGCGGGAAGCGCGCATCGACAAAGCGACGCCCGCGATACTCGCAGGCAGAGGGTTCCTCGAGAGACGCTGAGTCGAGCGGGCGTCCGCGACGAGCATCAGCAAGGGATCGAGCTCTCGCCGGTTTGGTCTCTACTCGCGTGCCGGATAACGAACGCTGGAGCTGACAAAGCATCGCTATTGATGTGTGCGCGCTCCGCGCGCACTCTTATTTGAATGCTTTGCAGCTTAGGTTGGGCGTTAGGCCGCACAATTCCGGATTTGCTGCATGCGCACATTTCAACTGCTGATGCTAGCCCTCTGCGCGGGTCCGGTGGTCGTTGGTGCGCAGGATACGACCTCCGCCGGATTGCCTCGTGCGTTCGGGGCTCCGGAGTGGACGGTGGCAGAACGCGCACAACGCGAGGCCGCGCTGAACGCCATCTTGGCATTCCGTACTGATCTGCGGGGCGACTCCACGCGGGTCGCCGCCTGCGCACTGGACACACAGGTGCAAGACACAGCCGCCGCGCGCTGGGTTCTCCCGGCGGTGCGACCTCTGCTCATCGGTCCGCTCGTGACCCAACACAGCCGACAGCTGGCATGCAGCGTGGATGCATTCTCGAAGCCGGGGACCCGCGTGCTCTTTCTCGCACGACTGACGGAGGTGCGGCGTCGCGGATTCGCCGCCGGGGGTGGTTCCGCGGCCGGGCTGAGCTTCGAGGCAGACTTCCAGTGGCTGGACGGCGGGGAGTACCGTCGGTTCGAACACTACGAGGTGCGCCCGCGGAGCGCAGACGGCCGAGTGTGGCGCGTGGTGCGATACGAGCTCCAGGGCGAGGAGTTCATCGACGATGTCGGCGGCGCCGCGAGACACCCCTAGACGCTTGTCCCGATTCGGGCGGCCGGACTCCGGAGCGCGAGCGGCCTAACGAGGGCGGCACCTGACGGGCGGTTGCGAAGACTCGCTGCGCTCGCATTTTATTGGCTCGACCGCAGCTGAGCTTTGGCGTTAGATGACCACATGACCTACATGAGGTCGGGAATGAGGATCCGTAGGGTCGCGCTGGGCGTTGCCGTCGGGGTGCTGGCGCGCGGGGCACACGCACAATCGCCGAACCCCGGGCCGTTGACACTTGAATACCGGTGGGTAGGGCTCGGCATCGCCGGCCCGACACACGCCGTCCTCGACGCCCAGACGGGACGGACGCTCGCCGTGAGCGACTCGGTCGTGCTCGATCTGGCGGGCGTCTCACGCGCCGAGGTGGTGGGACGAGGCGCGAGGCTCGCTGGCTGGGACGTCATCGCCCGCTTGAGGCCTGCGGCGGCGCGCGCCTTTGCAGAAGCCACCGCCGCCCACGTCGGCGACGATCTCGGCATCCTGCTCGACGGCCGAGTCGTTCAGGTTGCACACATCGCGTCGCGGCTTGGGGCGGTCGCGGGTATCGTCTCGGGCGTTCCACGTCCCGTAGCCGATTCCGTGGCGGCGCGAGTCAATCGCGCGAGCAGCGGGCCAGCACCCGATTAGGCGACGGTCATCTCACATGCGCTCCAGGCGGCGAGCGATCTGCGGAGGCTCGCTGCGCTCGCGTCTTGTGAGTTCGCTCGCCGCTGAGCGTTGGCGTTGACCCGCGATCGACAGCAGAGGTCGAGATGCTGAAGCTTCAGGTTCAATTCACGAGACGCACGGACGGCGGGGCCATACTTCGCTGCGTCCGGACCGACGGCTCGATAACCTGGCAGAAACAAGAGGGGCGGCAGGGCGCATTCTTCCCCCTTCACGACCTGACGCACTTTGCGGTAGAGATCACACTCGGGTTCCGGCGCGGCTTCTTTGGACTCATTGCCGATGGGTGGGAGATCGACGAGACGACCGGGAAGGGATCGCGTGGACCACTCCCTTCAGAAGCGCTCCTCGTCGAACACCTCGTTGGCTTCCTCGATCTCGAGCGGGCGACGGTCCATGAATGGCCGGCGCACGAGTATGCAGCACAACTGGCGATCAAAGGCCTGATTGCCACTGATTCATCGCCCACATGGTTGACCGACGCCGCGTTGAATCGTGTGCGGGCCCGGCGACACGAGCTGTTTGCGGCATGGGCGGCGGTGCCTGCAGCGTCGGCGCTCGATCTCACGTTTCAGCTTCCATCACCCGCGGCCTGACGATCGCTGAAGCTCGCGTGGTCTGCCCCGCCCCTCGGCCGCCGCCATCGTGGCGTACGCCGTGGTGATCCGCTGTCACCGCATCGACGTCCCCACCACATGCAGCGGCATCATCGCGTACAGGCGGAAGCTGCCCGTCAGTCCCACCGTCCCGATCTCCAGCCGGAGGTCGCCCGGTGCCTCTGGCGTGAGCTCGAAGTCCGCCGTCTCCCCACTCGCCACGCGCTCGCTGCTCGGTCGCACCGTGGCTTGAATTGCCGGCAGGGTGAACCCGTCTTTCGCGACGGCGCGCCACGTGACGAGTGAGCTGTCGCGGTAGGCGAGGTCCGACGCCTGACGGGCGACACGCGCGAGCATATTTGCCTGGAAGATCGCCACGTCGGCGACGCGGATTCGATACGTGGTGCCCACGTGAAGCTCGCGCGCGGGAGGCGACGCCGAGCCGTCGATCACCGGCGCGCCGTGGCCTTCGTCCGAGATGACGACGAGGATCTCGCGCGCCGCGTTCCACCGCTGGCCCGGCTCGAGCACGACGAGCGGCCCGACCAGCCCGCCGAACTGCTGGGTCATGTCGTTGAAGTGGGTGTGATACATGAACGTGCCGGCGCGCTTCGGCGTGATGTGCACCTCGAAGGTGGACTCGGGGCGAATCGCGGGCTCCGTCGCGCGCTCGCCGCCGCTCCAGCCGGCGACGCCGTCATAGAAGCTTTCCAGCTCGATGCCGTGCCAGTGCACCGACGTCGCCTGCGGCGTCCGGTTGGTCACCCGGATGCTCGTCGGCTCGCCGCGAGTGAGCAGGAGGAGCGGGCCAGGGCTCTCGATGGAATCGCGCCGCGGCTCGGCGCCGCGCTGGAGCACGTAGCCCCATCGCCGCACCGAATCGACGGCCGTGGAGTCGGACTGCACATATAGATGTAGCCGCCGAGCTGGATGCCACACGCTTCCCGCCTGCGACGCGCCGCCGCGCGTGCTCACGGTGATGCCGAGCACGAGGCCGTTCATGCCCGTCATCGCATGCTGGTTCGGATCGCCGTGATCGTGCATGTCGGGCGACGCGAGGTCGCCGGGATCATCGATGCGCGGGATGGGCGCGACGTGGCTCGCGAGGTGACAGTGGAAGATCCAGTTGCCCACCCGATCGGGTGACCAGGTGAGCGTGATCGCGTCGCCGAACCTGATTGCCTCGGTGACGACCATCCGCTGCCGCTCCGGCGGGTAGGTCTCGCCGGTGTTCTTTCCGCCGTCGGTGTGCGAGTCCACACGGAAGTAGAAGCCGTGGAGATGCATTGGGTGCGACTGGACCGACCCGTTGACGATCCGCCAGTGAATCGTGTCGCCGAGCGAGTAGTGCAGCCGCTCGGTGTACGGCCACGAGCGTCCGTTGAGCGCCGTGAACTCGCGGTACGGGTTGCCGGCGCGGGCGAGCTTCACCGGAGGCGCCTGGTCGACGAGCATGGTGATGACGAAGATCCGGTCGGCGGGTACGGCGCCCGCGGGATCGACGACGAACGCGCCGACGAGCTGTGAGTCGAATCGTGGCCGCAGCATCCCGTGGAGTCGCGCCACCGGCGGCACCTGCCGCTGCGACTCGGCAAGGGTAGCCCAGTACTGGTAGGTGCCGGCCTTGCCGCGCGAAAAGACGACGTCGCGCGTTGCATGCGGCAGGAGCACGAGCGAATCGACCGTCGGCGCCCGATCCGTCAGTCCATGCACGATCAGCGTGTCTTCGAAGCTGTTCCGGATGGTGACGTGGATGGGCGTGCCGACGCGGACGCGGAGCAGTGGCCCCGGGATCGTCGGCGACCTTCCCTCTTCGGCGAAGGCGGCGGCGGTGAACGCCGGGTGGCTGTCGCCGATGAGATGCCAGGCGGCGGTGGTGGCCGTGAGGCTGAGCGCCAGCGTGTCGCCGACGTACCGTCCCGCCGGGCCTCGGTTGTCGTTCGGCACGACGACCGGGTCGGTGGGCGCCACGCGTGGCGCGCGAGCCGTGGACGCACCGTGGTGCCTGGGCGTCGAGGGGAATGCGGTAGCCACGGCCACCGCGACGAGCACCGAACCGAGTGGGCGCATCGCTTGCCTCCTCCGAATCGGCTGAACATACCCGCCAGCCCTGCGAGCGCCAGTTGCGGGCCGGAGCGGCAGTGGGGCCAGATCGCGTATGTCCCACGGGTTCGATTCTGTCCGTCGCAATCCGATCCTGCTCGGGCCTGTCAGGCTTGCACGGCGCACGTCCTCGAACGCCCGCGACTCCGCCCGATAGCCCCGGCGACTGTGAGCCGGGACCATCGGACGACCGACAACGATAGCTGCGTCCCTACTTTTGTCCCGAGCTCTCGCCCAGCGCGACGAGAAGCTCGTCCAGCTGGTTGAACTGCTCGCCCATTGCATCGACCGCTCCGGTGCCGGCCGCGTCGAGCGCTTCCTTCGACGGATACCGTTCGGTCAGGACCACCAGCGTCCGGTCGCCCTGTTCCTCGAAGGTCACCGTGGTGACAGACCCGCCCTCGCCACCTTCGTCATTGGTCCACGCGAGGCGCGAATTCGGCTGCACTTCCACATACGTGCCGTAGAACTCCATCGGCTCGGGACTGTGGTCGAATACCAACCGGTACTTGCCACCGACCCGGGCATCCAGCTCGCAAGACAGCAGCTTCATTCCCATCGACTTCGGCACCCACCAGCGCTTGAACAGGTCGGCCCTGGTGAACGCCTCGAACACAATGCGCGCCGGGCCGTTGACGGTGCGCGTGACGACCACCTCGCGGTCAGACTTTCGTTCCACCGTGGTGCGGCTCTTCACGGCGCCGAGCCTACTTTCGTTTCCTGCGTTCATCGCTCTTCTCCTTTCGGGTGAGTTCCTCGACAACCTTGTCCAGCTCATCGAAGCGTTCGTCCCACAGCTGGCGGTACCGCTCGAGCCACGCCGCCGCTTCCTCCAGTCGCCGCGGGCCCAGCTGGCACGTCCGCACGCGTCCGATCTTCTTCGTGGTGACGAGCCCCGCCTCCTCCAGCACGCCGACGTGCTTCTTCATGCCGGTGAGCGTCATGCGAAACCGCTCGGCGAGGTCCGTGATCGAGGCGTCGGCTCGTCCGAGCTGCTCCAGAACGCCGCGCCGGGTGGGATCGGAGAGCGCGGCGAAGGACGTATCCAGTCGGGCCGTCGTATACTGAACCATATGGTTCAGTATCTAATGCAAACGTTCGTGACGTGCAAGGGGATGCGCGTTTTCCCGGGCCCGCTGTGAGGGCGCCTACCCTGAATTTCGCGCGCGCCGTGCCGCTGCCGGACTCGTTTCGCTAGTATACGCCAACCGCGCAGCGTGATCCGCACATGACCACCGCTTTCCTCGTCCGCCGAGCCACGCTCGCCGACGTGCCCACGATGGTGCACCAACGCGTCGAGATGTTCCGGGACATTCACGGGCTCGCCGACGACCAGTGCGAGCTGATGGCCGCCGCCTCGCGCCGCTTCCTCGAGTCGGCGCTCCCTGCGGGTGAATACCTCGCCTGGCTCGCCGCGCCGCATGCGTCACCCGACGAAGTCGTCGCCGGGGCCGGATTGCAGCTGCGACACGCGATGCCCAGAGTCCGGCGTCGCGCGGAGAGCACCCAGGTCGTGTCCGGCCCTCAGGGAATCGTCCTGAACGTCTTCACGGAACGGGCCTGGCGGCGGCGCGGCCTGGCGAAGCTGATCTTGAAACACGTGATCGCCGGTGCCCGCGCGGCCGGTGTGTCGGACCTCGTGCTGCACGCATCCACGGAAGGCCGACCGCTCTACGAATCGCTCGAATTCCAGCCGACGAACGAGATGCGCTACATGGGAGAGCTGTGACCGGTCCGTGAGCAGCCGCAGCTCATCGTCCTGCGCGTTCGTCGGCGACGCGGACGCTCGCTCCGCTCGCATCTTGTAGATTCGCCCGCGCGTGAGCTCTGGCGTCACGCCGTAACCGCCGGCATGGTTGTCCCTCATGAAACAGGGAGCCTCGATGTCAAATCGTTGGGAGTACATGGTGCTGGACTCGAGCGTCAGCAACTGGTTCGTGCCCAAGCTCGACGGAGCCGCGCTGACGAATCAGTTGAACGAGCTTGGAAAGCAGGGATGGGAGCTGGTGGGCATGAGCCCGATGGAGGGGATGCCCCGCGGGAGCACGCGGGACCTCATCCTCGTGCTCAAGCGCGCTACCATATGAGCAGTCCGAGGTGCGGTGTCACGGTCACGTGCTCGCGGAGATCGTTCGTCGCCGCGATCACCGTGCTCTTCGCGGCTCCCGCGCCGGCCACGCTGGCCGGCCAGTCGCCGGAGACCCGCATCGTGGTCCTCGGCAGCAACGGCGGCCCCCTGCTGCGCGAGGACCGCTCCGAGCCGGCGACGCTGCTCATCGTCGACGGTCGGCGATACCTGATCGATTGCGGAATCGGCACGGAGCGGCGGCTGCTCGAGGCGGGGATCGCCTCGGAGTCGATCGGCACCATCTTCCTCACCCATCTTCATCCCGATCACGATCTCGGTCTCGCCGACGTGCTGGCGAACGATTTCCAGCAACGCGATCAGAGCGCGCCCGGTCACACGATCAACATCTACGGCCCACCGCAGACCAGGGCGCTCGTCGACGCGGCCTACCAGTACATCAGGATCCCGTACGCCATCCTGACGGCCGAGGGCGGCGGCCAGCGCGGCGGCGTGCCCGCGACGACACCCTTTGCAACGCACGAGATCAGCGACGGCGTGGTGTATCAGGACGACAGGATTCGCGTCGTCGCGGCGGAGAACACCCACTACGCACTCATGCCGCAAGGCTCACGCGCGACGATGAAGTCGTACTCCTATCGAATCGAAACGCCGCACGGTGTCGTCGTGTTCACCGGCGACACCGGGCCGAGCGACGCCGTGGTCCGCCTGGCCCAGGACGCCGACGTGCTCGTGTCGGAGGTGTCGGACTTCGTGGCCGTCCTCGCATTCGTCGATACGATGGCGGCGCGGAATCACTGGCCACCGGCGCGGCGGACCACCTTCAAGGCGCACATGACCCAGGAGCACCTGGACATCAAGGACGTGGGACAGATGGCGGCGAGGGCGCACGTCAAATCCGTCCTGCTGAACCACTGGAGTCCCGCGGATCCGGCCGTCCACGTCAGGGGTGTGTCCCGGTATTTCTCCGGTCCGGTGTTCGGCAGCGCCGACCTGCAGCAGTACTGCCTCGGCGACTCGGCCGCCGGGCGCGGCGCTCCGCTTCATCCATGTCACTGAACGAAGGCGGCGCGCCCGTGTCAGCCACGATGGCGATTCACCCGCCGAATGCGACGCGCATCGCCACACTATAGGACGCACACTCAGCCGGCCCGCGCGACGCGCGGGTAAGTTTGAGCGTGATGAAGCCCTACGAACGACTCGCCGAGGCGCGGACACCGAACGGAACGGTGATCGCGCTCTATCGGCACGACGGCGCGTATCTCCTCCGCGCCGATGGCGTGGAGTTGATGTCCACGCGCCGCCACCTCTCGGAGGACCGGCTTGCCGAGCTCGCCTGCGCTCCGCTCGGCGACACCCCGCGAGCGCGGGTGCTGATCGGCGGCCTCGGACTCGGCTTCACGCTCCGCGCCGCGCTGCCGCTGCTGCGCGACGACGCCGAGGTCGTGGTGGCCGAGCTCCTCGCCGAGGTGATCGAATGGAACGCCGATCCACGGTACGGACTCTCTGCCGAGGCGATGAGCGATCCGCGCGTCCGGGTGGTGCACGACGACGTGTTCAACGTGCTGCGGGCGAATCCCGCTGGCTTCGATGCCATCATGCTCGACACCGACAACGGGCCGGACGGAATGCTGATGACCGAGAACGCGCCGCTGTACGCGACGCGCGGTGTCGGCATCACGGTGGCTGCGCTGCGGGCCGGCGGCTCGGTGGTGTACTGGTCGGTGGGCGACGACCGCAAGTTCGCTGGTGCGCTGCGCGGCGCGGGACTCGACGTCAGGTCGTTGCGCGTGCGGGCGCACGACACCACCGGTCCGATGCACGTCCTGTACGTGGCGACACCGCGTGCTGCCGCAGCCCGGAGAAATCGCCGCGATTCGACACACGCGGGTGGGGAAAAGGAACGGGGGTGAGGTTTATCTTTCCCTGACGCTTCCTTCCAGGCTTCTTCCATCTCCGCGTGACGCTTCTCTCCCTCTCCAACGTCGGCATCTCCTTCGGCGCTACCGAGCTGCTCAGGAACATCACCTTCACCGTCGCCGAGGGCGAACGGTGGGGCATCATCGGACGCAACGGTGCCGGCAAGACGTCCATCTTCAAGGTCATCACCGGCGATCTCCAGCCCACCGTGGGCAGCGTCGCGCGCAAGCCGGGACTCCGGCACGCCCTCCTCGACCAGCATCGCGCCTTCGAGGGCGCGACCACGGTCTGGGAAGCCGGCGCCGCCGCGTGGCGCGACGTCATGGCGCTCGAGCAGCGCATCGCCCAACAGGCGATCGAGCTCGGCGAGCTCGGCGAGCGCGTCACCGACGAGTTCCTCGAGAAGTTCGGGCGCGATCAGGAGCGCTTCGGCGATCTCGGTGGCTACGTCTACCATGCCCGCGTCGACGCGGTGCTCCAGGGGCTCGGCTTCGACGCGGAAGAATCGAAGACGCGCCTCGTGTCGTCGCTCTCGGGCGGCGAGCGTGGGCGCGTCGGCCTCGCCGCGCAGCTCATCGCGCCCGCCGACCTGCTGCTGCTGGACGAACCGACCAATCACCTCGACCTCGACACCACGACATGGCTGCAGGAGTGGCTCGCCGAGGCCGATGAGACGGTGATCGTGGTGTCGCACGATCGGGCGTTCCTCGACGCGATCTGCACGAACATCCTGCACGTGGAAGCGCGCACGAGCGAGGCGTACAAGGGGAACTACAGCCAGTTCGTGCCGCAGCGCGCCGAGCGTCGGCTCACGCGCGAGCGCGAGCTGGAGAAGCAGATCGCGTACGTCAAGAAGGAAGAGGAGTACATCCGGCGCAACATCGCCGGCGTGAACTCCTTCCAGGCAAAGGGCAAGCGCAAGCGGCTCGAGCGCCTGCCGCGCCTCGCGCCGCCACCGGGCGATCCGGCGGCGATGACGCTGAACTTCGAGGTCGCCGAGCGTGGCGGCGACCAGGTGGTCGCGATCGAGGACCTGCGCGTCGAAGTGCCGGGCCGCGTGCTCGTGGACGACTTCACGGCCGTGCTGCGACGCAACGACTTCGTTGCGCTCGTCGGCCCGAACGGCGCCGGCAAGTCGTCGTTCATCTCCACCCTGCTGGGCGATCGCGCGCCGGCAAGTGGAAAGGCGCGCATCGGCGGCTCGATCACGCCGGCGTGGTTCCGGCAGGATCTCTCGGATCTTCCGCTGCGAATGTCGATGTTCGACGCGATCATGGAACAGCGGCCGCTCTGGAACCGCGGCCAGGTGCAGAACCACCTCGGCGCGTTCGGCTTCAGCGGGGAGGAAGTGTTCCGCGAGGTCGGCACGCTGAGCGGCGGTGAGCGCGCCCGCATGGCGCTCGCGCTGATGACATTGAAGCGCGCCAACCTCCTCGTGCTCGACGAGCCGACGAATCACCTGGACGTGGAGAACATCGAGGTGCTCGAGGATGCGCTCGACGAGTACGAAGGTACGGTGCTGCTGGTGAGCCACGACCGCGCGTTCCTGCGCGAGGTCGCGACGCGGGTGTGGGCGTTCGACGGAGATCGCCTGACGGACTTCGATGGACCGTTCGTGGAGTGGGAGGAGGAGCGGGAACGGCGGGCGTGACCGTCACTCCACCCGCAACGCCTCCATCGGCTCCACGCTCAGTGCACGCCTCGTCGGCACCACGCACGCCATCAGGCACACGCCGAGGATCACGAGCCCGTACACCAGCATCAGTCCGAGGCCCGTCACCGAGATCGTGCCGCCACCCATCTCCGTGAGCATGACCAGGCCGGCCAGTACGCTCCCCAGCGCTACCCCGATGCTCACCTGTGTGAGCGGCTTCCGGAAGATCGACAGCACCATCGCTCGCGCACTCGCGCCCAGCGCCACACGAATCCCGATCTCGCGCGTGCGACGGGCCACCGTGAACGACATCACGGCGTAGATCCCGGCGAGGGAGAGCAGCAGCGCCATCGCCGTCAGTCCGAGAGTGATGCGGATCCACAACTGGAGGAACCACAGGACGCCGTTCGTCACCTCGTTCAGCCGCTGCAGCTCCGCCAGTCGCAGCGCGGGATCGACCGCCGCCGCGACCGCACGCACGCGGGGCACGAACGATAGCGGATCGCCCTTCACGTGCACGGCCATGTACATCGGACCGGAGCGTCCCAGGTCGGCCGGGAAATAGATGCCGGGGTCGCGGTTGCGCGAGGTGACCGACGTGATGCCGAGTTCCTTCGCCACACCCACGATCTCGTACCATGCACTCGGCGCTTCGGGCGACTTCGTCTTCGACGTGGAACGCGGGACGAAGCGCACACGCTGGCCGATCGCGTTGCGGCCATGCAGCACCTGCTTGACGAACACCTCGTCCACGATCAGCACGGGCGCGTTGGACGACACGTCGCCGCTGTTGAACGCGCGTCCGGCGAGCGGAGGCGACTCCAGCACGTCGAAGTAATTGGGGTCGATCGTCGCTTCACTTACCCAGCGCAGCGAGTCGCGTGAGACCGCCAGCGACTCGGCTCCGGCGGCTGCGATGCGCGTTGGATCCTCCAGCTCGGCCAACCGATAGCGATGCTCCGTGCGCGGCAGCCGGTCCACGAAGGTCACGCCGCTCACGCCAGGCTCGTCGAGCAGCCGGCGCCGCATCTCCTCGAGCGCGGTGGCGTACTTCACGTTGCGGGCGGTGTCGGCGGTCGCACCATCCGTCCCGGCGTCCATGGCGACGGCCACGGCGAGGTAGCGCTCGGAGGGGAAGCCGACGTCGTACGCCTCGGCGCGCCACAGCTCGCGCTGCTCGATGTACGTCACGACCGGGAACGCGGCCGTGATCGCGACCTGGGCGACGATCACCGCCGTCCAGATGCCGCCGAAGCGCAGTCCGGCACCGGCGGTGCCGTTCCGCAGCCGCGTGCCGAGCCCCTTCGTCGCCTTCATCCCCGGCAGCACGCCAGCGATGGCGGCGCCGAGCACGGTGAGGCCGAGTGCATAGAGCACCGTCGTCACCGAGATGTGGGGATCGTACCAGAAGGGGAGGGGGCTCATGTTCTCGGCGAGGTACCGCTTGCCCCACTGATTGATGGCGAAGTTGGCGGCGGCGAGGCCGATGGCTGCGGCCACTCCGCCCAGCACAAGCGCCTCGGCGAACAGCTGGGCGACGATGCGGCGGCGGCTCGCGCCGAGCGCGCTGCGCACGACGAGCTCGGATTCGCGCGTCGCGGCGCGAGCGAACATGAGCAGTGCGACGTTGCTGCACACGAGACCGAGCAGCATCACCGCGAACAGCGGGATGGAGAGCATGAGCCACATGTCCTGTGGCCTGGGCTCCATGAACATCCGCGCATATGGCTTCACCTGCGTCACCAGGTGTGCGTGGGTCTGCGGGAGCTCGGCGGTTTCACGCCTGCCGAGCGACGCGAGCTCGGCGCGCGCCGCGTCGAGCGACACCCCGGGTGCGAGTCGGCCGAAGACGGTGATGGCGGGGCCCTCGCGCGGCGACAGGTCGGCGACGTCCGGCCTGAACGGCATCCACAGCTCGTGCGCCACGGGGAACGCGTACCCCTCGGGCATCACGCCCACCACGGTCGCGAAGCCGCCGCCGATGCGGATGCTGCGACCGATGATGTCCTCGCGGCTGGTGAAGCGGTTGTGCCAGAGGCCGTAGCCGATCACGACGACCGGCGGCGCACCGGGCGCCTCGTCGGCCTCGGTGAGGACGCGACCGAGTAGTGGCTTCTCCGGTGCGATGCGGAACGCCGACGCGGTCACCTCGGCCACGGCGACGGGGCGCGCCTCGCCGTCGTCGGCGAACACGTTGCGCGTGGCGTCGCTGAACGCGCCGATGTCGTCGATCGAGCGGGCCGACTGCCGCCAGATCATGTAGTCGTGCAGCGCGCGCGGCTCCGACTGATTGGCCTCGGTGTCCCAGAGGCGGAGCTGCACGATGCGATCGCCGCCGGGCAGCGGGAGCGACGGGAAGACGACGAGCCGCACCATCTCGAACGTGAGCGTCCCGAACCATATGCCGAACGCCATCGCCAGGCCGCCGACGATGGTGAGGCCCGGATACTTGCGCAGCATCCGCCCGCCGAGCCGAAGGTCCATCATCATCCCGGGGACCCACGACAACCAGCGTGCGTTCCGCGTCTCGGCCTTGTACTGCCGAGGCGCGCCGAAGGCCAGCCGCGCCTTCCGACGCGCGTCCTCGGGGGTGAATCCCTCGCGCACGTACTTCTGCGTCTCCATCTCGAGATGGAACGCCAGCTCCTCGTCCAGCTCGCGGTCCACGGCGCTGGTGTGCACGAGCGCGCGCAGGCGCTTCCGCCACCGATTCAATAGATGCGTCACGGGTGTCCCTCTCGATGCTCAGGTGCTGCGGAGGATCGCCTCGACCATGTCCACGTAGCCGTGCCAGCTCGCGACCTCGTCGCCGAGGGCGCGGCGGCCGACGCGGGTGAGCTCGTAGTACTTCGCGCGGCGCCCCTGGTCGGTAGCGCGCCACTCGCTGTCCACCCAGCCCCTCTCCTCGAGCCGCTGCAGCGCGGGATAAAGCGATCCCTGCCCGACGCGGAGCGCGTCGCGCGAGAGCTGCTCCAGCCGCTGGGCGATGGCCCAGCCGTGCATGGGCTCGAGCGAGAGCGCCTTCAGGATCAGGAGATCGAGCGTGCCGCGGAGGACGTCGGACTGGGAGCTCGCCATGTCGGATCGTACGGGGAAGGGTAATGTCGGGTTTCGACACCACCGTACGCGGCGTAGTGTCGGATGTCAACAATAGGCGGGAGTACCCGGTCTCCTCCTGGCGGCGGGGGAGCCGAAGGCGATACCCGCCGGTCCGCGCTCGGTCCGCGATGTTTGAAGCGGGGGCGACGAATGGGCTGACCATCTACCGCGCGGGATCACGCACGACTGTACGTGGTATTGAGTTGTGCGTGCTTCACCCACACTCTTACCGGGAGCTCGATCTCGGTCA
>Ga0070658_10001415_pt1 | contig 20524 bp, 17 predicted proteins | sample KBSC13metaG_FD_64664 | JGI IMG/M metagenome (GOLD analysis project Ga0070658, IMG submission 64664) | Corn rhizosphere microbial communities from Kellogg Biological Station, Michigan, USA - KBS C1-3 metaG | ecosystem: Host-associated > Plants > Roots > Rhizosphere > Soil ...
GTCCCCATCGCCGCGGCCCAGTTCGCCGTCCCCGACCTGGGCGCGGGCAGCGACGACAAAGCGGGCGCCAAAGGTAAGAGCAAGGCGGCGCGGCCCGCCAAGCGCGGCAAGGAAAAGCCGGCGGACGCGACCGCGCCCTAGGCCAGCGACGGAGAACATCCCTTGCCGCGAAAGCTGATCCTGTGCCGCTGTGAGGACGTGACCGCCGAGGACGTCGCGCACGCCGTGGCGGCCGGGTTCCAGTCGCTGGAGGAGGTGAAGCGCTACACGGGGTTTGGCACCGGGCCCTGTCAGGGGAAGGAGTGTCTGGTCCCCGTCGCCCTGGCCGTGGCGCGCGCCAGCGGGATCCCCCCGACGGCGCTGCGGCCCTTCACCGCGCGCGCGCCGCTGGCGCCGACGGAGTTGAAGCAGTTCGCGGGGCTGGAGGAGGAGCCAGGGCCGCGATGACGGCGTCACCGAAGCGGCTGGCCGGCGGGCACGGGCCGCTTCCCGCCACCGCAGAGCTGGTCATCGTCGGCGGCGGCATCATGGGGCTGGCGCTGGCCTACAACCTGGCGGTGCGCGGTCAGAAGGGCGTGGTGGTGCTGGAGGCCAGCTACCTGGCCTCGGGCGCGTCGGGGCGGAACGGCGGTGGCTTGCGCCAGCAGTGGTCGACCGAGATGAACATCCGCCTGATGCAGGAGTCGCTGGAGATCTGCGGCGCCTTCGCGCGCGACATGGGCATCAATGTCTGGATGCGCCAGGGCGGCTACCTGTTCCTGATGCGCACGGCCGAGACGCGGGCGCAGATCGAGCGCAACATCGCCCTGCAGAACCGCTGCGACGTGCCCACCCGGCTGATCACCACCGACGAGGCGCGCCGGCTGGTTCCCGAGCTGGCGGCCGACCAGTTCCTGGCCGCGTCGTACAACCCGACGGACGCGGTGGTCTTTCCCTGGCCCTTCCTGTGGGGCTACGCCGGCGCCGCCAGCCGACACGGGGTCAGCATCCACACCGAGACGCCGGTGACGGCCATCGAGCGGCGCGGGCGGGACTACCTGCTGACCACCGCGCGCGGCACCGTCGCGGCGCCGCGCGTGGTGAACGCGTCGGGAGCGTGGTCGCCGCGGGTGGCGGCGCTGCTGGGGCTGACGCTGCCCGACTGGCCGGCCCGACACGAGATCCTGTCCACGGAGCCGCTGAAGCCGTTCCTGGGCCCGATGGTGTCGGTCCTGGAGAGCGGCCTCTACGTGTCGCAGTCGACGCGCGGCGAGCTGGTGGGCGGCATCACCATGCACGAACCGAGGACGAACGACATCAAGCTGGGGTCGCGGCTGTCGTTCCTGGGCGCCATGGCGCGGGGACTGATCGAGGTGATGCCGCTGCTGGGCGACGTGAAGGTGGTTCGCCAGTGGGCGGGCCCCTACGACCTGACCAGCGACGGAAACCCGATCGTGGGCGAAGCGCCGGGCTGGCCAGGTTTCTTCCTGTGCTGCGGCTTCATGGGGCACGGGTTCATGATGGCGCCCGTGGTGGCGAAGTATTACGCGCTTCACCTGCTGGGCCGCGAGACCCATCCCCTGTTCGAACGCTGGCGGCTGTCGCGCTTCGCCGAGGGGGGCACGGAAGCGGAAAAGATGATCATCGGCTGACCGGCCTCGGCGCGGTGCCTGCGCTCAGGGTTCGCCAGACACCAGATGCGCGTAGATCAGCTGGCCCAGGCTGCCCACCATCATCCTCTCGACCTGTCGTTCGAACGTCGAGCGCTGCTCGGGCACGTCGTACACGAAGCGAATGCCCATGCCTGCGTCCTGGCCGTCGCCGGCGGGCGCCGGGATCGGTTCACCGGCGCGCACCACCCAGCGCACCTCGCCGCGCAAGTCGATGGGCTGATCGGCCCCGGGGACGCGCAGCTTGAACACGAACAGCGTACCGATATCCAGGGGGCGATCGGTCTTGATGAACGTGCCCCCCTTGGAGATGTTCTTGGTGTAATCGTAGAAGAACGTGTTCAGCCGCTTGTACTCGACCTTCAGCTCGATGGGAGCCCGGTTCTCGCGGCGGCGCTCGTCGTCACTGTCCCCGTTCATGACTTCGACAGCTCGTGAATCATGCTAGGCGGCGCGTTTCGGGCCGTCAACGCGCGCCTGGGCAAGCGCGCCCTGATCTGGGCCGCGGGCGCGGCCGTGCTGGCGATCATCCTGAACTTCGTGCCGCTGTTCGATCTACTGGGGTACGACTTCTCGTTCGCCATGGGCCTGCTGGCGGCGCTGGCGTCGGTGGACCTGGGCGCGGGTGTGGTGCAACTGGCGCGACGGCGCGGCCAGGTCTGCGTACCCCGCGCCTTCGTCACCGCGGCGGCCGCCTCCGCCGCGCTGCTGGTGCTGCCGCTGTTGCTGTCGCTGGCGAACGCGGCGCGCGTACGCAACTGCAACGTCGCCGGAGGCCTGGCGTTCTTCGCGCTGCTGCCGCTCGCCAGCGCGCTCTATGGCGCGGGGGCCGGTGTCCTGGCGGCCACGCTGTTCCCGCGGCGCGGCCGCCTGGTGGCCTTCCTGCTGCCCGCCCTCTCCGTCGCCTGGACGCTGTGGCGCCTGTACGTCGACCCGGCGGTGTTCGCGTTCGATCCTTTCGGCGGCTACTTCCCCGGCCCCATCTACGACGAGGCGATGCGCGTGCCGCTGCGGCTGGTCGGTTACCGCGGCGTCAACATGCTGTGGCTGGCCTGCGCGCTGACCATCGTGCACGCCGCCTCACCCGCGTCGGCCTCGGGAACGATCGTCCCGACCTGGGCTCCGCGCCGCTGGCGGCGCGGGCCGGCGCTGCTGGGCCTGCTGCTGCTGGCGCCGTCCGTCGCCCTTTACGCCGCGCGGGGGTCGCTGGGCTTCCACGTCCGCAAGACCGATCTGCTGCGCGTGCTGGACGGAGAGCGACACTCGAACCGTATCGTCCTGCGCTACCCGCTGGCCGGCTCGACGCCCGCCGACCTGGCGCTGACGATGGAGGATCTGGAGTTCCGGTACGACCAACTGCGGGACATCCTGGGCGTGGAGCCGGCCGGCCCCATCACCGTGTATCAGTTCCCCAACGCCGAGACGAAGAAGGCGCTGGTGGGTGCCGCCACGACGCTGTACGCGAAGCCCTGGACCCGCGAGATCTTCGTGCAGGCGGCGCCGTTTCCGTCGACCCGGTTGCGGCACGAGATGGCGCACGTGTTCGCGGGCGCCTTCGGCGATCGCCTGTTCGGCGTGGCGCTGGCCGTGCGCTGGAAGGGTCCCCTGCCCCTGCCCCGTCTGGCCAGCGGGCTGATCGAGGGCGTGGCCGAGGCGGCGGATTTCACCGATCCCGACGGCGGCTCGACGACCCACCAGGAGGCGGCGGCGATCGTGGCGGACGGCCGCGCGCCTCCGCTGGCCGAGGTGATCGGCGCGGGCTTCAGCGCCCTGTCCGGCCCGCGGGCCTACGTGCTGGCGGGGTCGTTCTGCCGCTTCCTGTACGACACGCGCGGGGGCGAGCGGCTGCGGGCGCTCTATCGCTCCGCGGGCGACTTCGCCGGCGTCTACGGTCAGCCACTGGCGGCGCTGGAGACGGAGTGGCGGCGCTTTCTTGCCACCCAGCCCATGTCGGCCGAACAGCGGGCGCGAGCGCGCGAACAATTCCGGCGGCCCGCCATCTTCAAGAAGGTCTGCGCGCGCGAGCAGGCGGCGCGCGTCAGCGAGGCGCGCGCGCTGCTGGGCGCCGCCCCGGCCCGGGCGGCGCGGCTGCTGTCCGAGGCCTGCCATGACGACCCCGTCGAGCCCACGCTGAAGGTCGAGCTGGCGCAGGCCCTGGCCGCCACAGGGGACGCCGCGCGCGCGCTGGCCGCGCTGGGGACCGTGGCGCGCGACGGAAATGCCACCGCCCCCGTGCGCGCGCGTGCGGCCAACGTGGCGGCGGCGATCCACTTCCACCAGGGCGACTTCGACAACGCGCGGGCCTCCCTGCGGCAGGTGCTGACCGACGCCACCGACGAGGGCGAGCGGCGTACGGCCACGGCAAAGCTGCGGGCGCTGGACGACGAGCCGGCGCGGCGGACGCTGGGGCGCGCGCTGTACGGGGACGACGTGGCCGGTGACATCGATCCCGTGCTGCTGTTCCACCTGATCGCGGAGTTCGCGCGCCTGCACCCCGACGAGCGCCTGGGTCCGTATCTGGTGGGGCGGCAACTGGCCACGCGCGATCCCCAGCTGTCCTTGCCCTACCTGCGGGCCTCCCTCGAGGGGACCGGCGGCGTCCCGCTGACCTGGGACTTTCGCCGCGAGGCCGAGCGGCTGGTCATGCTGGCGGCGTTCCGGCTGGGTGATCTGGCCCGCAGCGCCGCGGCGGCCGACTGGCTGCGCGCCAACGCCGGGGACGAGGCCGAGCGCCTGCGCGCCAGCGACTTCCTGGCGCGCATCGCCTGGCGCCGCTCGAAGCAGTGACGCCCAGGCGCGGTCACCAGCCGCGTGGCCAGAACACCGTGATGGTGAGACAATGGGGCGGATGGTCAAGTCGGTGCTTGCCGGGCTGGTGATTCTGTTCGTGGCGCTGCTGGGCGCGCCGGCCGGCGCGCAGCCGGCGCCGACCACGCCGGGCCCCGTCTTGCCGCCGCCCGCTGCGCCACCGCCGGCGACGACGGTGCCCATCGAACCGCTCACCGCGGGCCCGAACGATCGCGAGATGAACGGCACGCTGACCGGTCCCGCGCCGCTGGCGACCGCCCCTCTGCTGACACCGACCCCGGCCGCTCCGGCGGACGCACCGCCCCTCGCAGCGCCCGCCGCCGCCGAGAGCGGGCCGTTTTACACCCGATGGTGGTTCTGGACGGCGGTGGGCGCGGCGGCGGTGACGACCGCCGCGATCCTGATCGCCACCTCCGGGTCCAGCCCACCCCACACCGACTTCGGCAACATGCCGGCGTTCTGAGGATCCCACACGTGTCAGCTTCTCTTCGTCCGTATCCCCGTCGTGAGCGCTGGTTGCGCCTGGCGCTGCTCACCTTCGCCGCGGCGGGCCTGACCTTCCTGCCCGCCTGTTCCGACGATTCCTATCTGGTGCTGACCCTGGTCTCGGACGGCAGCTCGTTCGCCGGCATCACGAAGATCACGGTCGAGGTGACCGCCGCCGCGGGCCAGCCGATGGCGACACGGGTGTTCTCGGTGGGCGGCTCGACGGGTGTCATGATCGATGCCGCCACCTCGAAGTCGCTCTCCGTCTCGTTCTCGCCCGATCGGTCGGGCGTCGTGAACGTCAAGGTGACGGCCGGGGCCGCCACCTGCTCCGCCGGAGGGGCGGCGACGGCCACGATCCTGAAGGGAGGCACCGCCCGCGCCACCGTCACCCTGGCCGCCGCCGGCTGCCCGGCGGTCACGGACGCCGGAACCGACGGCGTGCAGACGTTCCCCGGGTGCGATCCCGCGGTGGCGGGCTCATGCCCGGCCACGCAGACCTGCTACGTCGATTGCGCCAGCCGGATGGGTCGCTGCGTTCCGGGCGGCACCAGGGGGCCGGGAGAGCTGTGCGGCAGCAACAACGATTGCGCGCCGGGAACCCAGTGCTTCGACTTCAACTGCCCCAGCACCACGCGGGTGTGCCTGAAGTTTTGCGCCGGCGATGACGCCTGCGCCGCGCTGTCGAACGCCGCGGCGACCAGCACCTGCCGTGACCCCGTGCTGTGCCCCGACATGACGACCTACAGGACGTGCGGCTTCGCCTGCGATCCGCGCGGAACGGCCACCCTCGGCTGTCCCACCGGCCTGAACTGTTTCCTGTTCGCCGATTCCGCGGGGGGGCAGGACAGCCCATCGTGTGGCTGTCCGGCGCCAACCCGCGTGGGAACGGACGGCGCGTCGTGCATGGCCTCCACGGACTGCGCGCCGGGATTCATCTGTGACCAGATGGCGGCGGGCCTGTTCTGCCGCCGGCTGTGCAAGATGGGCAGCGCGGGCGACTGCGGCGGGACGACGACGTGCACGGCCCTGGCGAACAACAGCGTGTTCGGGGTCTGTATCTGAGCTTGCCCGTCCTTCGAAGCACGCTACGGCGCGCCTGATTTTCGAATTTCGCGGCCGCCTTGCTACCATTAACGCCATGTCCAAAAAATCCGTGCGCGGCGCGGGGCCTGGCCTGGACCAGGCCCCCGATCCGGCCGCGCCCGGTGGGGGGCGCACCCCGGACAGCGGGGGCACGCCCGTCGAACCCTGGGGCGGAGAGCGGACTGACCGCGTTTCGGGTCGCGAGACCAGCGGTCCACGGGTCGCGCTGGTGCCGGCCGTCTCCGGCGAGGGGCGCGTCGTGGACCCGTCGTCGACCGCGGACACGAGCCGCATGGCCGACAGCGGCCGCACGACGCTGATGGGGGTTCCCAGCCCCATCGTCAACCAGTCCGACAAGCCGACCACGTCGCCGGGCCACGGCGTCCACCTGCCAGCCGAAAATCCGCGCCCCGCCGACGCCCGGCCCGCCGTCGGCAGCGGCGAGCAAGAGGCATCGGGCAAGGCCACGGGCGGCGCAAGCCAGGATCGCAGCGGGAAGAGCCCGGGCGCCGCAGGCGGGGCTGCTCAGGAACACAAGGAAGAGGAAGACAAGAGCCTCGGAGCCGGGGTCAAGGAGCCCAGGGAAGGTGATGCCGGCGGCGTCGTCCCGAACGAACGCACGATCGCCGCCGCGGCCGCGACCTTCCGCGCCGCGGCCGCCGGCGCCAGCAAACAGCCCGGCCCCGAGGGTGAGCGCGAGCCCGAACGAAGCTGGACCGCCGATCGGACGCAGGAGTTCCGACTGGAACCGCCGGCCGCCGCGCCGAGCGCCTTCGCGAAGACGCTGGTGACGGGTATGGCGATCGCCGCGGGCACGGGGATCCTGGTGGCGGGCTTCATCCATTCTCGCCTTCACGGTGGAGCCGCCGAACAGAGCGAGCTGGCGCGGTCACCCGGCCCGCCAGCGATGGCGCCCGTTCCCCTGCCTCCGCCTCCGCTGCCCGACAATCCCGTGCCGCCAGCAGCGGGCGAGCCCACGAATGTTCCGACCGTGCCTGCCAACGCGGGTGCGAGCGAGGCGACCAACGCGGCGAACGCGCCCACGATGGTCGCCCCCCAGCCCGAGGCGCCGGCCGGCGAAGCCGCGCCAGCCCTGCCCGAAGCGAATCGGGCCGCCGTACCCGAAGCGAATCAAGGCGCCGACAACGCGGGTGACGCCGGTAAGGTGGAGCGCCGGCTCGCCGCGCGCCCCAGGACGCCCGCCGCCCCGGGGCGGACCGCCCCCCTGCCCCGAACGCCGCGCGTTCCGCCTTCGACGGCGAGACCGGGCGTCACGCCTTTCCCTGGCGCGCCGCCCTCACCGGCTGCGCAGGCCCCCGCCGCCACCAGCCCGCCTACGACGCCGCCACCGCTGACGACACCGCCCCCCATCGATCGGCCCGTCGCCAAGCCGGACCTGCCCAGGACCGAGGGAAAGCCCTACGATCCCGACATGCCGCTGCCGCCGACCATGGAGTAGCCGCCGCGGCGCCGTCACCGCCGCCAGGGCCTGCTATTCCAGACGTCGAAGGACGTCGGCCAGGTTGTCCTGCCAGGGGGGCATCGGCCCCACCACGGCCTCCGTTTCGGCGATGTCGAGAACGCTGTAACGGGGCCGCCGGGCCGGACGCGGGAACTCGGCGGCCAGACAAGGTTCCACGCGACACTGCGGCGCGACCTGCGCGACGATGGCGCGCGCGAACTCGAACCAGCTGCACGAGCCGCCGTCGGTCACGTGGAACGTGCGCCGCACGGACGCGTCGCCAGCGAACCGGCGCCACAACGCAAGCGAGGCCTGCGCCAGATGCTCGGCGCTGGTGGGCCGCCCCCACTGGTCCTCGACCACCCGCAGGTGATCGCGCTTCTTCGCCAGGTCGGCGATGGTGCGCACGAAGTTCTTGGCCCACGGGGCGTACAGCCAGCTGGTGCGCAGCAACAGGTAGCGGCAGCCGGAGGCCGCGAGCAGCTTCTCGCCGAGCGCCTTCGAGCGCCCGTAGGCGTTGACCGGCTCGCCGGTGGCGGCGTCGACCGGATACGGCGCGGACGCCTCGCCGCTGAAGACGTAGTCGGTGCTGTAATGCAGCAGCAGCGCGCCCCGCGCCGCGCAGGCGGCGGCCAGCCGTCCCACCCCGGTGCCGTTCACCGCCGCCGCCTCGGCCTCGCGGGTCTCGGCGCCGTCCACGTCGGTCCAGGCGGCGCAGTTCACGACCACGTCCACCGGGGCCGCCAGCGCCTTCGCCACGCTGTCGTCGCGGGTCAGGTCGATCTCGGGGTACTGCAGCGGGCGAAAGGCGATCCCTTCGCGCGTCAACAGCTCGGTGAAGGCGCGCCCCAGCATGCCGTCGGCGCCTATCAACAATAGCGGGGACGTGCCGCGCTCAGGATCCGGCATGGCGGGTGAACCGTTCGCGAGGGATATCGGCCAGCCGCGGATAGGCCGCGTCCTTCTTCGACAGCGACGGGGCCTCGATCGGCCAGGCGATGCCGACGTCCGGATCGTTCCAGCGGAACCCCACCTCGGTCTCCGGGTGGTAGCTGTCGCTGCATTTGTACGAGAACAGCACGTCGTCGCTGACGACGCAGAAGCCGTGGGCAAAGCCAGCGGGGATGAACAGCTGGCGCTTGTTCTCCGACGACAGCGTGACGCCCACCCACTTGCCGAACCGGGGCGAACCCACCCGCACATCGACCGCCACGTCGAAGACCTCCCCCTGGGGGACGCTGACCAGCTTGGCCTGGGTGTACGGGTTCTGCATGTGCATGCCCCGCAGCACGCCCCGCGACGAACGGGACAGGTTGTCCTGCACGAAGTCGCAGCCGATCCCCAGCGCGTGATAACGCTCGCGGGACCACGTCTCCAGGAAGTAGCCGCGGGCGTCGCCGAAGACATCGGGCTCGATCAGCAGCACCTCCGGCAGGTCGGTGGGCGTGGCCTTCATCGGCCCTGCTCCCGTGGGTGCGCGCCGGTGTGCGCGCTGCTCACTTGCCCACCAGGCCCAGCAGGTACTGACCGTAGGCCGTCTTGCGAAGCGGCGCCGCGATCCTGGCAAGCTGCTCCGAATCGATCCAGCCCTTCAGGAAGGCGATCTCCTCGGGACAGGCGACCTGCAGTCCCTGCCGCGCCTGCAGCGTCTGGATGAAGCTGGCCGCTTGCAACAGCGCCTCGGGCGTACCGGTGTCCAGCCAGGCCACGCCGCGCCCGATCCGCTCGACGTGCAGCAAGCCCTGCTCGAGGTACAGGCGGTTGAGGTCGGTGATCTCCAGCTCGCCGCGGGCCGAAGGCTTCAGGGAGGCGGCCAGCGCGGGGGCGTTGCCGTCGTAGAAGTACAGCCCCGTCACCGCCAGGTTCGACCTCGGCGCCGCGGGCTTCTCCTCGATGTTCACGGCCTTGCCGTTGGCGTCCATCTCCACGACGCCATAGGCCGAGGGGTCGCGCACCCAGTACGCGAACACGGTGGCACCTTCCTCGCGCGTGGCGGCGTCCGCCAGCAGGTCGGGGAAGCCGTGGCCGTAGAACATGTTGTCGCCCAGCACCAGCGCCGACGGCTGCTCGTTGATGAAGGGCCGGCCGATGGTCATCGCCTGCGCCAGCCCGTCGGGCGACGGCTGCACCTCGTACGAGATCGACATCCCCCACGCCGTTCCGTCGCCCAGCAGCGCCTTGAACGCGGGCTGGTCGGCCGGTGTGGTGATGATCAGGATCTCGCGGATCCCGGCCAGCATCAGCGTGGTCAGCGGATAGTAGATCAGCGGCTTGTCGTAGATGGGCATCAGCTGCTTGCTGACCGCCTTGGTCAACGGATGCAGCCGCGTGCCCGACCCGCCGGCCAGTACGATGCCCTTATGGATGCGCGGTTCGTTCGCCATAGTTTCGATCGATCCACTTTCGATATTCGCCCGAGCGCACGTCCTCGATCCACCTTGGATTGTCGAGATACCAGCGCACGGTCTTCTTCAGTCCCGTCTCGAACGTCTCGCGCGGCGTCCAGCCGCACTCCGTCGCCAGACGGGTGGCGTCGATGGCGTAGCGCTGGTCGTGGCCGGGGCGGTCCGTCACGTACTTGATCAGCCCAGTCAGCTTCTCCGCGGGCTGGTTCGTCTCCTGCGCCAGGATGGCGCAGATGGCGTGCACGACGTCGATGTTCTTGCGCTCGCTGCGCCCGCCGATGTTGTAGGTCTCGCCCACGCGCCCCTTCTGGATGACCGTCCAGATGGCCTCGCAGTGGTCATCGACGTACAGCCAGTCCCGCACGTTCAGGCCCGCCCCGTAGACCGGCAGCGGCTTGCCCTCCAGCGCGTTCAGGATCATGAGCGGGATCAGCTTCTCGGGGAACTGGCGGGGCCCGTAGTTGTTCGAACAGTTGGTGATCTTGGTGGGCAGGCCGTAGGTGCGGTTGTACGCGCGCACCAGGTGGTCGCTGGCCGCCTTCGACGCCGAGTACGGGCTGGACGGGTCGTAGCGCGAGTCCTCGGTGAAAAGACCGGTATCGCCGAGCGAGCCGTAGACCTCGTCCGTGCTGACGTGGTGAAGCAACCCCGTCCCGCGCGGCCAGTGCTTGCGACACGCCTCGAGCAGGTTGAACGTGCCCACGATGTTCGCGTCGATGAAGTCCCGCGGACCGACGATGCTGCGGTCGACGTGACTCTCGGCGGCGAAGTGCACCACCAGGTCGGGCTTCTCCGCCGCGAACAGCGCGTCCACGGCCCCGAAGTCGGCCAGATCGACCCGCACCAGCTTGTAGTTCGGCGCGTCGGCGATCTCGGCCAGGCTGCGCACGTTGGCGGCGTACGTGAGCTTGTCCAGGTTGACGAAGCTGTGCTCGGGATGTCGAGGCACCAGCCCGGTCAGAAAATTCGAGCCAATAAACCCGGCTCCCCCAGTGACGACGATCTTCATGAAAAGTGGCGATTCCCCCCGGGCTCGAACGCTACCACAGCTGACGCAAACGGTCGTCGTTCGTAACGCCCGGTGCGCCAGGCTGCGCCTTCACCCCGCCGGCCGCAAGGGCGGGCCGGCGGCCAGGCTCAATAAGCGCCGCGGTTCTTCTTGGTCCCGAAGATCGTCATGAAGATGATCTTCAGATCCCAGGCCAGGTCCCAGCGGGTGATGTAGTCGAGGTCGTGGCGAACCCGTTTCTCCATCTTCTCCAGCGTATCGGTCTCGCCCCGGAAGCCGTTGACCTGAGCCCAGCCGGTGATGCCCGGCTTGACCTTGTGGCGCAGCATGTAGCCGCGGATCAGCGAACGGTAGGCCTGGTTGTGCGCCACGGCGTGCGGCCGCGGGCCGACGATCGACATCTCGCCGGTCAACACCTGGATGAACTGCGGCAGCTCGTCCAGCGAGGTCTTGCGCAGGATGCGCCCCAGCGCGGTGACCCGCTGGTCGTTCTTGGTCGCCTGCTTGATGACCGCCCCGTCCTCGCACACCGTCATGCTGCGGAACTTCAGGACGCGAATCTCCTTCGCGTTCAGGCCGTAGCGGCGCTGGCGGAAGAAGACCGGCCCGGGCGAGCTCAGCTTGACCCCCAGGGCGATGATCAGCATGGGGATGGAGATTAGGGCCAGGATCAGGGAGCCGAGGATGATGTCCTCGATGCGCTTCAGCCCACCGGCCACGCCGTTGAAGGGCGAGTCGTAGATACTGACCAGCGGAATGTCCCCCACCTGATGCCACTGGGCGTGCATCAGGTCGTAGGTCATCAGGTCCGCGGCCAGATAGACGGTGGCGGTGGTATCAGCCAGCTCCTGCAACGCCTTGCCGATGCGGCCCTCCGCCTTCAGCGGCAAGCCGATGTAAACGATGTCGATCTTCCCCTCGCGCGCGTCCCGCACCAGGTCGTCCACGTTGCCCTTGAAGTCGACCTTCGCCTGCTCGATCTTGTGGCGCCGGGCCGGGGAGCGGTCGTCGTAGACACCGACGAAGCGCATGCCGAACCACGGCCGCTCTTCCAGGCTGACCGCCAGCCGCTCGGAGATGTTCGTCGACCCGAGAAAGGCCACGTTCTTGGTATTCCGGCCCCGCGTGCGGGCGAAGTGCAGCAGGGCGCGCAGGCCCAGGCGCCACGCCCCCAGCAACGCGACGGTCGAACCGATCCAGCCGATCGTGACCGCCCGTGAGAACGTCTGGGTAGTCTTCGTAACGAAAGCGATCAGGAACAGCAGGACGGGGACGGCGAACCAGATCGCGAACGCCGTCGTCAGCTCCCGACCGATGGGCTCCGAGCGCCAGCGGCGGTAAAGGCCGCGCGACTCGGCCAGCAGGTTGAACGTTACCAGCGCGATACCAGTCGCCACGGTCATGCCGCTGCGCCAGTAGTCGTGATAAGCCAGGCAAGCGAAGTAATGGCCCGCGGCGATCGAGAAGCAGTCGGCCAAGCGCTGGAACGCGCTGATCAACTCCTCGTTGCTTCTGGCGAAGCCGGCGGACGAATTAGTTCGTTTCACAGTATCCCCCCCTAGTTAAACGTAAGTTTCTAAGTTTCTTCTTAAGGTCGTCCGCGAATGGGAAGCGCGGGCCACTTCCAGATCCGTTTCCGTAACTTCCGAAATCAGTTCGGCGCACCTCTACGGACGAAAGGAGTGTAGAGGGCACACCAGACGATGCAAGCGGATTTGTTAGTTTGAATGCATTTTCTGCGCGGCTGATATCTTGCAAACATCGATGTTTCCACGCATTAGGTGATTCGTTTCGACACCGTTGCCGTCGTGCTCGTTCCTGGTGTCAACGCCATGAACGACTCACTCGGCGTGTTCCTTTAGCGGGAATCGTGCCGAAGCTCCAATAGGGTGTCCGCGGCTCGCGCGCGTTCTCTCTTGCCGCGCTTGGAAAATCCCGGACCGTCAGGCAGATTCGGAAGATAACCGGAATGGATGACGACGGCGGCCTACGTCACGGTAAGCTTTCGTCGAGATGGCGTCGCTGATCATCGGTATCGCAGGGGGGACGGGCAGCGGGAAGACGACGCTGGCCCGTAAACTGCTCGAGTCCCTGCCCGACCAGAAGGCCGCCCTCATCGAACACGACTGGTACTACCGGGACCGGGGTCACCTGACGCCCGCACAACGGGCGCTGGTGAACTTCGACGAGCCCGACGCGCTGGAGAACGACCTGCTGCTGGCGCATCTGCAGGCGCTGAAGGCCGGCCAGACCGTGGCCTGTCCCCAGTACGACTTCGCGACCCACACCCGCCGCCCGCTGTCCCGGGAAGTCCACCCCCGTCCGGTGGTGGTCGTCGAAGGCATCTTGTTGTTCGCGGTCCCCAGCCTGCGTGACTGCTTCGACCTGCGCATCTTCGTCGACACTGACGACGACATCCGCCTGCTGCGGCGGCTGAAGCGCGACCTGACGGAGCGCGGGCGCGACGTGGACTCGATCGAGGCCCAGTACTACGGCAGCGTCCGGCCCATGCATCACCTGCACGTGGTCCCGAGCCGCCGGTTCGCGCACCTGATCGTCCCCGAAGGGGGTGAGAACGCCCCAGCCCTGGAGGTCATCGCCAGCCGTCTGCTGCAATTCATCGGTCCGGGTCACGTTCCGGACGTTTCCTGAGCCGCCTCGGGCGGGTCCCATCACTATCGAGATCACGATGACGAGCTCGATCGCGGCGGTCCGGGGCGGGTTCGCGGCGGCGGCCCTGCTTCTCCTGACCACCTGCGGCCAGTCGGGTTCGACCGCCGGTCACGACGGGGGCACCATGAGCAGCACCGGCGGCGCACCGGACGCGGGCAGCGGGGGGGGCAGCACCGGCGGAAGCGGGGCCGCAACCGGCGGCGGCTCGGGCGGAAGAGGAACCTCCGGCTCCGGGGGCGCCGATGCCGCCACGGGGGGACGTGGCCCAGGCGCCAGTGGCGGTGCCGCCAGTTCGGGCGGTGCCACTGCTGCCACGGGGGGACGGACGGCGGCCGGCGGCAGCGGGGACGGCAGCTCCGGTTCGGGCGGCGCGCCTGGCGGCGGCGGTTCCGGTTCGGGCGGCGCGCCCGGCGGCGGCGGCGCCCCGGGAACATGCGACCCGGGCACGACGACCACGGCCTGGGCGTCCAGCTGCCCCACCGCTCCGCCGGCCACGTGCGCGGCCGGGACCTGGACGGCCGGAGGGCCGGACCCCGACCATTCGACGTTCGCCAAGCTGTCCGAGTCCGATCACTTTGCCGTCTACTCGGACGAGAACCCGAGCGGCGCGCAGGCCGCCGTGGATCACCTCGAGACCGTGTGGAAGCTGTACTTCGGCAGCCCGATGTACATGCGCGAGCCGCTCTGCACCTCGACCACGAAGTACAAGGTCAGCATCCACGTCCATTCGGACTGGGGATTGACCGGCGGGTCGTGGGCGGCCGGGCGCATGGGCATGTGGATCGGCAGCGGCGGGCTGATGGATCACTGGGGCCTGGCGCACGAGTTCATGCACGGCGTCCAGGCGGTCGAAGGGGGCCTTGCCTGCAACCAGTCGAACACCTGCGGCTGGATCTACGAGAGCCACGCGAACTGGGCCGCGCAGCAGCAGGTCGAGTACCACACCACCAACGTGCACTGCTCCGAGTACCTGCCCAACTCGCCCCACCTGTACCTGGGCTCGACGCGCGATCGGTACTGCAACTGGCAGTTCATGGAGTACTTGAAGGATCGGTTCTGTTACAGCGCCGTCAATGCCATCTGGACCGGCATACCCAGCAGCGACGATCCCTTCACCGCCATCTTGAAATCGCGCGGGTGGACCGTGGGGCAGCTGAACGATTTCTTCGCCGAGTGGGCCATGCACAACATCACCTGGGACTACCAGGACCCGCCCCCCGAGAGCACCGCCGGGGGCAACCAGGGCGCCCTGTTCCGGTCCAGCGCGAACTACGGTCCCATCACCGACACGTCCAGGCCCGAGCGGCGCCTGCGCACCGTGAGGATGGAGGTCGTCGACGCGGCCAGCCGGCGCTACGTCGTGCCGGCATTGCAGGCGCCCCAGCGCTGGGGCTACAACGTGGTCCGCCTGTACCCGGACGCCGGGGCGAGCCAGGTCACGGTGACGTTCCGGGGCGTCACCCAGGCAGCCGCCAGCTCGGACTGGCGCTGGGCGCTGGTGGCGACGGACGCGGCGCTCACCAGACCACGGTACAGCGCCATTCACAGCGGAGCCGAGGGCGCCCTCACCTTCTGCGTCAACGCCGGCGAAGCCCTGTGGCTGGTTGTGATGGGCACGCCCTCGGTCCAGCAAACGATCGTCTGGGACCAGCCGTATCCGACCGTCTACCGCTACCCGTATCTCGTCCAGGTCGACGGAGCGCAGCCGGACGGGTACCAGGCCGGGGCCGCGAACCCGTCGGCCAGCGGGGCCCGATGGCCGAACGGCGGGGGCTGGGTCGCCGCCGGCGCGAACGTCGCGTCCGGCGCCTATGTCGGGCCGTTCGCGGCGGTGCTGGGCGGCACCGTGGGCGCGACCGCCCGCATCGACGACCACGCCGTCATCCTGGGCGGCACGGTGTCGGCCGGCACCGTGTCGGGCCTGACCGTGATGTCCAGCAGCCTGACGGTGTCCGGCTCGGCCCAGGTCAAGGTCTCCTGGGCCTACGGTCCGGGGTGGTTCGAGAAGCCGCAGTCCGTGTCCGGCACCGCCCAGTTGCTGGGGGACATCGAGTACCGGGGCGCCAACATGACCGAGTCGAGCGGTTCGTATTGCGGCTTCGTGGACAGCACGATCAGCAGCAACTGCACCGGCCAGGACGTCACCACCCCGCCCCCCTACAGCTGGCGCCCCTGAGACGGCGGCCGGCCGTGCCCGGCCCCGTCCCGGGCGCTGTTCTGCCGCGCAGGCGGGGCCGGTCGGGAGCGCTAGAACTGCACCTCGGTCAGCGTGAACGAATCCGTCTTCGCCTTCTTCGGGTCGGCAAAGAGCTCGTTCAGGTGCGACAGGTCGACGTACAGCTTGTCACCGGCGTAGACCGCCGTGGTGGGGAACGCGGCGTCCAGGGTCACGGTCTTGTCGACCTTCGCCGTCTTCCAGCCGTCCGTCGACTTCAGGCGGTTTGCCCGATGGGTCTCGCCGTTCTGAATGACGATCAGGTCGCCCGCGGGCGACAGGGCCAGGCCGTCGGCGTTGACCAGCTTCTCGGAGACCTTGATCTCCTCGGCGACGGGCGCGCCCTTCTCGCTGACCTTCCACAGCGTGCCGTCATCGGACTTGGCGACGATCAGGAAGCCGTCCTTGTGGTGCACGACTCCGTTCAGGCCGAAGCCCTGCCCCTTGAACTTGTCGTCCTTCAGGAACACCGACGCCTTGAACGCCGGATCCACCTTGTAGATGACGGGGCTGAAGCTGTCGGTGACGTAGGCGTTGCCGTCAGCATCGATGGCGAAGTCGTTGCAGAAGTGCTCCCCTTCGGGGACCAGCGTGTTCAGGTCGACGCTGCTCTTGCGCTTCCCGGTCTTCAGATCGAACGCCATCAGCCGGGCCAGCTTCTTCTGCGTCTTCGGTGAGGTCTTCTCCGAGACGCCGGGATCCGATACGCAGACCAGCAGGCGGCCCCGCTCGGGATCGGCGTGCATGCCCACCGAGGAGATCAGCTGGGCGTCCTTCGCGAACGCCTTGTACTTGCCGTCCTTCACCACGCCCACCGTCCCGTGGCGCATCGAGCTGACGAAGAACTCGCTCGTCTTCTCGTTGCAGGTGATCCCCTCCGGGTAGGCGGAGGGCGCCTTGAACTCGATGCCGGCCGCGAACAGCGGAGCGGGTGCCAGCAGCGCCAGCGTCAAAGCCAGTTTCGTCGTCTTCGTCATGTCGATCTTCTCCTTGGGCTTGGGTCTGGCGCGCAGCGTATCGCGCCCAGGCCTCAATGTCCCGAGGCCACGACGCCCCAGGGCAGCCCGCCGACCTTGATGCGCTTCTCGACCTTGCCCGAGGCCACGTCGATCACGGACACGTCGTCGGACGGGCCGTTGGCCGTGTACACCTTCCTGCCGTCGCGCGAGAGGGCGATGCCCCAGGGGCGCGCCCCCACGCCGTCGACGACGCGCAGCTGCTTCCGCTTCGCGACGTCGATGATGGACACGGACTCGCCCCGGCCGTTCGAGACGAACAGCAGCTTGCCGTCGCGGGACAGCACGCTGCCCATGGGCCGCGGCCCCAGCACCGTCTGCGCCTCGGGCACGATCTTGATGGTCCCCGCCGCCGTCTTCTTCGCTACGTCTATGACCGTCACCACCGCGCCCATCTCGTCGGCCACGAACGCCAGGGCGCCGTTCCGCGTGAAGGTGATCGAGCGCGGGCGCGGACCGGCCGGGATTCGCCCCAGCAGCGCGAAGGTGGTCGTGTCGATGGCGGCCACGTCGCTGTCCTCCTCGGACGTGACGTAGACCGCCTTGCCGTCGGGCCGCACCGTGACGCCCTCGGGCTCGCGGCCGATCGGCACGTGCTTCAGGATCTCGCCGCTGCCCACGTCGACCACGCTGACCTCGGCGGTCTCCTCGTTGGACACGAACAGCTTCTTGCCGTCGCGCGAGACGTCCAGTGACTCGGGGTCCTGGCCGCTCTTGTAGGTGCGCACCAGCTTGCCGCTGGCCAGATCTATAGCGCCCACCCCGTCGGCGGTGCGGTCGCCCGGCGGCAGCTTCGACTCGTCCACGCCTGGCCCACCCCGCGGTGACCCGGACAGGGCGACGTACAGCGTCTTGCCGTCGGGGGACAGCTTCATGCCGCGCGGGCGCTTGCCGACGGCGATGCGCCCCACCACCGAACCGGCCGCGGGATCCACCACCACGATGTCTCCCCCGTCCTCGGCGCTGACGTACAGCCGCTCGGCGGCCGCGTGTGCCTGGCCAAGACAGGACAGCCCGAGCAAGAAACTGAGCCCCGAGCCCTGCAGAAGGCGACGGATCATGGTGCGCATGGCGCTATGGATACAGCGCAGCGCGAAACCCGGCGAGAGATTTCTACGGCCGGGACGAAACGCGATTTACAGCGCGGCGCTGGCTCCGGCGCCGGCCGCGCCGGTGCCCGGCGCATGCCCCGTCGCGGAGGCGGCGGCGGGGGACGCCTCGGCCGCGGGGTTGGTCTGACGGACCAGCCAGGCCCCGAGGACGTCGATCGCTTCTTGCGGTTGCATGGCGGGGAAGCGCGCCACCAGCCAGCCCACGGCCTTGCCCTTGTCGTGGGCCAGCACGTCTTGCAGCGCCACCACGGTGTGATCGGAGGCGGCAGCCGCTGACGCCGCGGCCGGCGCCGTGCCGCTGGCGATCGCCAGCAGCTCGGGGAAGGCCGTGCTGCTCGTCTTCACGTCGTCCAGCTGGGCCCGGGCGGCCGCGTCGCTGCGGCCCGCCAGCGCGCGCGCCGCCGCCAGCTGAACCTCGCGGTTGTCCCGCTTCAACATGTGGCCCAAGAAGTCGGCCGAGGCCGCCGACGACATCGTCCCCAGCTCGGCGGCCACCGCCCGCGCGGGACGGGGATCCGTCTCGCGCGAGAGCAGGTACAGCTGATCCAGCGCCATGTCACCGGCCGCGCGCACGATGCCCGCAGACGCGGCGCCGCGCACCTCGACGGCCTTGTCGTGCAGCAGCGGCGCCAGACGATACATCTCGGGGCGGCCCCCGCCCTTCTTCACCGAGGCGAAGGTGGCGGCGCCGCGCACCCCCGCGTCCTTGTCGGACATCAGGCCCAGCACCAGCGGGCGGATGTCCCCGGCGAAGTTCGTGGTCAGGATGTCCAGCGCCGACAGGCGCACGGCTTGCGGCTGCTTGCCGTCCTTGGCCAGCGTCTCGAGCGACGTGCGGCAACCGCGGATGCTGGAGCCCGCGGCGGCGGCGACGCGCACGGCCTCGAACGCCGTCTCGCGGGCCATGGCAGCGGAGCCGTTCAACGAGTCGTGGACCGCCTCGCAGAGATCGACGCCCAGCTTCTGCAGACCTTTGGCCGCCAGCTTCACCGTGGCGTGGGACCCCAGCGCCACCTTGAGACGCGCCACCTGCAACCGATCACCCGTCTCGGCCAGGGCCACCGACGCGGCGGCGTCCAGCACGGGGTCCGGAACGGTGCGGCCCAGGTACAGGCGCGCGAAGCGATCCATCGCTTTCTGCTGGGCGGCTCCTCCGTCGCGTGCGCCCACCTCGCCCACGCGGCGCAGGGCCTCGTCGATGCGGTTGCTCGAGACCAGCCGGGGCAACGAGACCTCGATGGGATCCTCGACCCGCACCAGCTTCGCGCCCGCGCTGCACGCGCGGCCGTCGCCGGACAGCGTCCACTCGAAGTGCGCGTAGCCGTCATCCGAAAGCACGTCGGGCGTCGGCAGGGGGAACGGCCCGCTCTTGCGAAGCGCGTCGACCGCGGCGTGATCGAAGTCATTCGAGCCCGAGAAGGCGCGCATGGTCGCCTCGGCGACGGTGCCGTCCCAGCGAATGGTCAACGCGACCGTCGCCTGGTGGGCGCCGTCGGTGGCCGGCGCCGCGCCCGCTGCAAACGGCGTCTTCGCCTTCAGATATCCCTCGGCCCACCGCGCGTGGACCTTGGTGTGCGCGCGCCGCAGGTAGTCCCCCACGGGCCCGGGCGTCGCAATGGCGGGTTCGGCGGCGCTGTCCGCGGCCCACGCCCGCGGGATCGCGCCCAGCGAGGCGGCCATTACGGAGCCGACGAGCGTGGCGACGAACAGAATACGAAGCTTGCGCTGCATTCCCCGCCTCATCGGTCCCTCCCATCAAAAGATGAAGGGGGCAAAAGATGAAGGGGGCGTCACCCGATTGGATCAGCGCGGCGAGGCCCCACCAGCCGCCTCGTCCCCGGGACAACCGCTGGATGTTCGCGCCGCGACGACGCATCATCCACATCCACCTTCATCGTGCCCGTGAACGTCACCTACTCGAACCGCATGGAGACGCTGGCCGGCGCGCTGGCGGCCGCCCTGCCCGGCCCTGGCCGGTTGTTCGACGGACCGTGGCTGGTGATCCCGGGCCGCCCGGTGGAGGCGTTCGTCGACCTGGCGCTGGCGCGCCGGCGGGGCGTCTCGGGCAACATGGATACGATGTCGGTGTCGGGCGCCTTCGCGCGCCTGTGTAACGAGGCGGTGCCCGACCTGGTGCTGATCGACCGGCTGCACGTGGTGGGCGAGCTGCTGGCCTTTCTGGGGCCCCGTCCCCTGGCCTCGCCCGACCCGGATGACGAAGCGCTGGCGCCGCTGGACGCCTATCTGCTGGGCGCCGGGACCGACGCCGACGCCGTCGATCGACGGCGCGTGGCCGTGGCGCGCGCCGCGGCCACGCTGTTCAGCAACTGGGCGCTGACCCGCCCCTTGCGCCTGGCGCGCTGGCGCGAGGGACGAGACGGCCGCCAGGACGACGACGCGGCGGACGATCCGCGGCTGGCGCGGGCGCTCCGCCATCTGTGGACCGTGCTGTTCGGGCCGGGGGGCCGCTTCGACCGGCGCGGGCGCGACGAGGGCCGCCGTTATCTGACCCTGGACGCCTTTCTCGATCAGCGGCTCGATGAGGCCTGGCGTCCGCCTGGCGCGGTCCACGTCTTCGGCGTGACCGACCTTCCCGCCGGTCT
>Ga0070658_10001416_pt1 | contig 20517 bp, 13 predicted proteins | sample KBSC13metaG_FD_64664 | JGI IMG/M metagenome (GOLD analysis project Ga0070658, IMG submission 64664) | Corn rhizosphere microbial communities from Kellogg Biological Station, Michigan, USA - KBS C1-3 metaG | ecosystem: Host-associated > Plants > Roots > Rhizosphere > Soil ...
GCCCTGGCAATGGTGCAGCTCTCGGGCATCCTGGACCGGACGGCGGAGACGCTGCAGCCCCATCGAATCTGTGCCTTTCTTTACGACGTGGCCGCCGCCTTCACGGCCTTCTACGAGAACTGCCCGGTGCTGAAGTCCGACGGCGCCACGCGCGCCTCGCGCCTGGCCCTGTGCGACGCCGCCGCGCGCACGCTGGCGCTGGGACTGAACCTGCTGGGCATCACTGCGCCCGAGCAGATGTAGCGGCCGGCCGACCGGGACCAGGGGACGCTACCCCGGGCGGGTGGCGTCGCCTTTCCATTCGGAGTTGCGCAGCGCCACGGCGTTGTAGATGCGCAGCTCCTCGCTCTTTCCCTTCAGGCGCACCGGCGGCAGCGGCACGGCGGCCACCTCGTGCTTCAGCTTCAGGTAGGTGGCCTCGGACAGGATCACCTCGCCTGCCTTGGCCACGCTGCACAGGCGCGAGGCGGTGTTCACCGCGTCGCCGATGGCCGTGTACTGCAGCGCGCGCGAGCTGCCGATGGCGCCCGTCACCACCTGCCCCGTGTTGATGCCGATGCCCACGTGGATCTCGGGCTGGCCCTCGTCGACGCGCATGCGGTTGAACTCCTTCAGCGCCTTCATCATGTCCAGCGCACACTCGACCGCCTTCAGCTCGGCCTTGGGCATGGGCACCGGCGCGCCGAACAGGGCCACGATCTCGTCGCCCACGAACTTGTCCAGGGTGCCCTCGTACTTGAACAGCACGTCGACCATCAGCTCGAAGTACTCGTTCAGCAGGCGGACGATCTCCTGCGGCGCCCGCGACTCGCTCATCGACGTGAAGCCGCGGATGTCCGAGAACAGCATGGTGACCTCGGACAGCGCGCCCCCCTTCTCGAGCTGCAACTTCCCCGTCACCACCTGATCGACCAGGTTGGGCGACAGCAGCCGCTGAAACTGCGCGCGCGTCTTCGCCTCGTGCTCGATGGTGCGGGCCAGGTTCGAGTTGTGAATGGCCACGGCCGCCTGGCTGGCGATGCTGGCGAAGATCTGCAGGTCCTTCTCGACGAAGGCGTTGGTCGCGATCATCGAGTCCAGGTGCATGATGCCCAGCAGCTCGTCGTGGTGGATCAGCGGCACCGTCATGGTGGATCGGATGCCCTGCATGATCACCGACTGGGCGCTGGAGAAGCGGCTGTCCATGGTGGCGTCCGACGACAGCACCGCGGCCTTGTTCTGCACCACCTCGTTCAGGATCGACTTCGACAGCACGATGCGCTCGTTCTTCCCCTCGCGCGACTTGGCGATGCGCGGCTCGGGCGTGCCGTTCTCCATCAGCAAGATGACGCCCCGATCCGCCGGGATCAGGTCGAACGCCTTCATGATGATCTTCTCCAGCAGCACGTCCAGGTTCACCTCCAGGCCGATGGACCGGCCCAGCTCGTGTCCCAGGCGCAGCTTCTCGTAGTCCTGGCGCAGCACCTCGACGTCCAGGATCTCCTTCTCGGGCAGGAACTCTCGCGACGACGGCGGCGGCTTCAGCCGCTGGCGGATCATCGTCTCGGTCACCGTGGGGGAGATGGTCACCTTCTCCAGCAGCGAATCGGTGGCCGAGCGCTCCACGTACTTCAGCGTGGTCGAGCCCAGCACGATCTCGTCCCCCTCCTCCAGCACCCGTTCGGTCAGCCGGTCGCCGCGAAAGAACGAGCCGTTCAGGCTGCCCAGATCGCGGAACAGAAACCGACCGTCGGGCTGGCGGATGATCTGGGCGTGCTCCTTCGAGACGATGCGATCCAGGATCTGCAGCGTGTTGTCCGGATGACGACCGATGGTGTTGATCGCGCGTAGCTCGTGCTCGCGCTGCTGGTCGTTTCCCGAGACGATGATTCGCGCCATGGGCGGATACGCCGAAAGGCCTACGATTCTATGGCAGGTGGGTCACCGTGCAAAGGACCGCCGCGGGGCGCCGCCCCAGCGCGGCGGTGGTAGGGGACCGGGGGCAGTTGGGGTAGTATCCCCCCACCTTCGGGGAAACCGTGCTGACTCCGATTCCGCGCCCGACTGCGGCCCGTCGTGAAGAGGGCACAGCCTCCCAGCCGCGCACGTCGCGTACGGTCGAGGTCTATCCGAGCGCGAACGCCGTGGGCGCGGCCCGGGGCATCGACTGGGCCGCCATGGCCGCCATCGCCGCGGCCGACGCCGAAGGGCGCGAGTCGGGTACCGCCCAGGCGCTGCTGTATCAGGCGGCCCGCATCAGCGAAGAGCGGCTGGGGGACCCGTTCGCCGCGGTCGAGTACCTGGACGAAGCCGTGGCGCGTGGCGCGGGCGCTCCCCTGACGCCGGCCTTGCGCGCCTTGCGCGATCTGGCGCTCGAGGCGGGCAGCATCCTGGCCGCCATCGACGCGCTGGAGCTGGAGGCGGCCGCCTCGGGCGCGACGGCGCGACGCGCGGATCTGCTGGTGGAGAAGGCGTCGCTTTATGCCGACCACCTGCTGGTGCCGGGCCCGGCGCGCGCCGCCGTCGAGGACGCGTTGCGCCTGGCTGCCGGGCATCGCGGCGCGCTGGGCGTGGGGCAGGGGCTGGCCGAGCGCGCGCAGGACGCCGCCTGGCTGCGCGGGCTGCTGGAGCAGCGGCTGTCGGCGGCGCTGAAGCCGTCGGATCGCGCCCGGGCGCTGGTGCGCCTGGCCATGGTGGTCGAGGGCGAGCCGGCGGGCGCACCGCTCGGGGGCGGGGCCATCGCCTACCTGGGACGCGCCCTGGACGAGGACGCCGGTGGTGACGCGGCGCCGGTCGCGCGCGCCGCCCTGATCCGTCTGGCGGCGCGCCTGGATCACGACGTCGAGCTGCTGCGCGGTCTGCTGGCCGAGGCCGAGGCCCAGGTGGTGGGGCCGATGCGGGCCGCCTTTCTGGCCACGGCAGCCTCGGTCAACCGTTATCGCCTGGGCGCCATCGAGCGCGCCACGACCACCACCGAGCTGGCCCTGCTGGACGAGCCCGCCGATCTGGCCCTGCTGGCGGCCACCGCCGAGGATCACCTGGTGGCGGGGCGCTGGCGGCGTGGCATCGAGCTGCTGGATCGGCAGGCGGACCTGATCGTCGATCCCGAGTACGCGGCCGTGCTGCAGGCCCACGCGGCCCACATCGCCGAGTCGCAGCTGAACGACGACGAGGGGGCGGCCCGGCGCTTGCGCCGCGTGCTGGCGGTGCGGCCGTCCGACCCTGTCGCGCTGTCGGCCATGGAGCGGATCGCGTCGCGCAGCGGGGACGTGGCCTTGCAGATCGAGCTGCAGTCTGCCTCGGTGGGGCGGGCCGAGGATCCCGGCGAGCGCGCGGCGCTGGCGGTGCGCGCCGCCGAGCTGAACGAGCTGGGGTTGACGGATCTGGACACGGCCGCGGCGTTCGCGCGGCGGGCCCTGGACGCCATCCCCGGGTATGGACCAGCCCTGCACACGCTGGATGGCCTGTACGCGCGCCTGGGTCGCTGGAACGACATGCTGCGCGTGATCGAGACGTCATCGGCGAACGAGGCGGCGATGGAGAGCGCGGGCGCGGCGCGCGCCGACGAGGCGACGGCCCGCCGCCTGGAGCGCATCGGGGCCGTCACCGAATCGGGTCTGGGCGATCCGGGGCGCGCCCTGGAGATCTACCGGCAATGGGTCGAGCTGGGCGTGCGGCGGCCGGCCGCGCTGATGGCGCTGCTGCGTGCGGCGGAGAAGGCGGGCGATTCCCTGGTGGCGGGCGAGGCGGCCCTGAAGATCGGCATGGACATCCCCGAGATGTCCGACGCGCAGCGGATCGCGTGGCGCTATCGCGCCGCCACGTTGTACGAGGAGCGGGCGGCCGCGGACGCCGAGGCCATCGGCGCCTTCGAGGCGGTGCTGGAGCTGGCGCCGCGCTTTCGACCGGCCTTCGCGGGCCTGGCGCGGGCGCACCGGCGCATGCGCAACTGGGCCGCGCTGGCGGACGTGCTGCAGCGCCGCGCCTCGTGCGAGGCCAGCATGTCCCGCGCCGCCACGCTGGAGGTCGAGGCGTCGCTGATCCATGCCGAGCGGCTGCTGGCGCCCGACGCGGCGCTGGCGGCGCTGGAGCGCGCGCTGGCCTTCGAGCCGGGGAACCTGTCGGCGCTGGACTTCCGCTGGCGGCTGCTGCACCGGCTGGGACGGTTCGACGAGGCTGCGGAGGCGCTGGGCACGCTGGCCGAGCGGCTGGGCGATCCGGCGGCGCGCGCGGCGATGTTGCGCCGCCAGGCCGAGCTGCTGGAGTGGAAGCTGCGCCGTCCCCGGGAGGCGCTGGTCGCCGTCGAGCGCGCGCTGGGCGTCGCCCGCTATCCCGGCATGGCCGTGGCCGAACTGGCGCAGGAGCGCCTGTTCGATCGACTGGGGCGACATGGAGACGCCGCCGCCTTGCAGCGCGATCACCTGAGCACGCCGGCCTGGCAGGTCTCGCCGTCCGGCGGCGCGGGCGCCGCGGGGAACCACCCCGCGTCGGGAGGACGGCGCCTGGATCTGGCGGTGCGGCTGGCCGATCAGGAGGAGGGCCTGCGCATGGTCGGCCAGCTGGTGGACGCCGACCCGAACGATCTGTTCGCGCTCGAGCTGCAGGTCTGGCTGGGGCACCGGGTGGGTGACGACGCGGTGGTGGCGCAGGCGTCGGAGCGCATCGGCGAGCTGCACGATGACACGGCCGTGCGCGTGGCGTCCTGGCGCGCCGCGATCGGGGCGCGCGCACGCATGGGCGCCGAGCCGGCGGCCTGCTTCTCGCTTTACCAGCGCAGCGCGGAGGCCGATCCGGCCAGCGACGCGGTCGCCACCTACGAGCGATTGGCCACCCGGCGCGGTGACTGGACGCGCGCGCGACCGGCCCGCCAGGCCCTGGTCGACGCGGCGCCCGACGAGCGCGCGCGCGCCGTGCGTCTGTGGGAGCTGGCGGCCGCCGAGCTGGAGCTGGGAGATCGCGGGCGGGCCATCGAGGTGCTGGAGCGGGTGCGCGAGCTGGCGCCGGATCTGACGGTGGTGGGCTGGATGCTGGCGCAGCTGCTGGAGGCCGACGGGGCAGCCCGGCCCGCCGCCGAGGCCTTCGTCGCGTTCGCGCAGGCGACGCGCGTGCGCGACCGCGCCGGCGTGGCCTTGCGCAACGCCGCCCGCCTGTACGCCGAGTCGTTGCGCGACGACGAGTCCGCCGCGCGCGCGCTGGAGGCCCTGCTGGCGCTCGATCCGGACGCCGACGTCGACTTCCAGGTGCTGGAGGTGATCCTCAAGCAGCGGGGCGAGCTGGAGCGCCTGGTCGAGGTGGCGCGCAGCCGCGCGGCGCGCGGCGCGACGGGGGCGCGGCGCGATCGCCTGTTGCACCTGGCCGATCTGCTGCGCGAGCGCCGTCCCGCCGACGCCGTCGAGCCGTTGCAGGCGGCCGTCACAATGGATCCGCACCACGTGCCCGCGCTGGTGGCGCTGGCCGAGCTGTTCGCCGAGCTGGGCCGGACGGCCGAGGCCGTGACCACGTTCCGGCGCGTGGTGGCGGTGGCGTCCGATGCCCGCGGCGTGGCCGCGGCCTGGCTTCGCGTCGGACAGCTCGCGGCGGGGGCCCTCGGTGATGCGCAGCTTTCCGTCGCCGCCTATCGCAGCGCGCTGGCCGCCGTCCCCGACGACGTGGCGGCGCTGTCGGGGATGACGCAGGGGCTGCTGCGGCAGCGCAATTACCAGGGCGCGGCCGAGGCGCTGCAGCAGCTGGCCGCCCTGGATCCCGATCCGGCTGCCCGCGTGGGGCACCTGATCTCGCTGGGCGAGATCCTGGCCGGACCGGTGCGCGATCCCGAGGGGGCCGCCGAGGCCTGGGAGAAGGCGCTGGAGCTCGATCCTGCCCGCGCCGTCACCATCGACCGCCTGGAGGCCGTGCTGACCGACCTGGAGGATCCGCGGCGCCTGGCGCGCGCGCTGTCGCGGAACCTGGAGGCGGCACCGGACAACCTGGCCCGCCGCCTGCGCCTGGCCCGGCTGCTGCGCGGCCCGCTGGCCTCGGCCGACCGCGCGGCCCAGGAGTTTCGCCTGGTGGTCGAGCAGTCGCCGTCCGACGCGGCGACGCGGGCCGAGCTGGCGGCCGTGCTGGAAGAGGCGGACCACGCGCCCGATTCGATCGCCGAGCACCTGGTGTTGCTGCGCGGGGAGCCCCTGCGCGTCGAGTCGCTGCGGGCGTTGCGGCGCCTGTTCGCCCGGGGCGGAGATCGGGCGCGGCTGGAGGTGGTGATCGCGATCCTGGCGGCGCTGGGGCTGGGCGATCCCGAGGACCAGCGCGCGGCGCGAGAGGCGCGCCAGCGCTGGTCGGAGGAGCCGCGCGGCTCGCTGGGGCCCTCGGACTTCGAGGAGATCGTGCGCCACCCCGCCGAGCGCCATCCGGCCACGGCGTTGCTGGCGACGCTGACCGAGGTGATCCCGCGGCTTCACCCGCTGAGCCTGGAGGAGTGGGGCGTGACGCGCGCCGATCGCCTGGCCCCGCGCGCCGACGATCCGGTGCGGGCCATGGTGCAGCGGCTGTCCACGCTGTTCGGGATCGAAGAGGCCTTCGACGTGTTCCTGCCCCGCGCGGGCATCAACCAGGTCGAGGTCGAGGCCACCTTCCCCGCGTCGTTGCTGGTGCCGGCCGCTCTGGTCGGCTCGGTGCCGCGGCGTGAGTCGATGCTGCAGCTCTCGCGCGCGCTGGCGCGCCTGCGGGCCGGCAGCTACCTGGCCACGCGGCTGTCGGCCCGCGAACTGGGCATCGTGCTCGCGGGCTCCCTGCGCTCCCGTTATTCGGACTACGGGCGGGGGCTGGGCAGCGAGGAGGCGCTGGTCGAGACCGAGCAGAAGGTCGCGCGCTGGCTGCCGCGCCGCCACCGTCGCGCCTTCGATCGCGCGGTGGTGGGCGTGGCCGAGGCGGGACCGCTCGACGTCAGCCGCTGGCGGCAGGCCATGATCCACACCGCTCACCGCGCATCGGTGGTGGCCACGGGCGACGTGCTGGGCTGCCTGGAGCACATCATCCGTTCGGATCGCCGGCTGGCCGCCGCCGCCTCCAACCCCAACGATCTGGTCGACGTCGCGCGCACCACGCCCGAGCTGCTCGAGGTCGTCTCGTTCGTGCTCAGCGACGAGTACGTGATGCTACGAACGCAGGTCAGCTAGCGCCGACCTCGCGCGAAGGGCGGCGCGGGCCTTCTCAGTGGAAGGTGCCGCCCACGCCCACCCAGCCGGCCAGGTACGTGTCCGCGGCGCTGGTGGCGGTGATGCGGGCGTCAGGCGCGGCGTTCGTGGTCAGCGCGTAGCGCCGGATGTCGCCGCCCAGCGCCACCGCGAACATGCGGTTGAGGTGATAGGCGAGGGTGAGCCCGGCGTCGAACGCCGCCCCGGCCTTGGCGGTCGGAAAGTAGATGGCCGACTTCACGCCGTAGTCGCCGGCCCCCAGGCTGGTGACCAGGCGGTAGTTGGCGTCGACCATCAACGACAGCGCCTCGGCCAGGCGTACGTCCAGACCGGCGCCGGCGCGGAGCCCGAAGTAGGTCGTGTCGGGCAAGCTGACGTTCGCGCGCAGGCCCGAGCCGTCGTCGCTGACCGAGAACGAATGGCGGAACACGCCCGCCTGCACGTGCAGCTCGCCGAAGGACAGCGGCAACCGGAAGACCAGCGCGCCGTGCACGTCCAGCATCGTCGTGGGGAACATCTTCACCAGCTTGAACCACTTCTGGAAGTCGCCGCCCGCGCTGATGCCGAAGTTGGTGAGGGGGAACCACGCCACCTCCAGGCCCACCGTGGGGCTGTTCAGCGACGCGCCCGGCACCGCCGTCGGCCCGCCGTACGTGAACGAGCGGTGCAGGTAGCGCAGCTGCGCCACCGCGACGACCGCCGGCAGCTGATGCTCCTTGCCTCGGTCCGCCGGCCCCTCCTCGACGGGGGGGCGTCGGCGCACGGGCGGGCGCGCCACGGTCTTCTCCGGGCGCTCGGCCGGCTCGGGCTCGGGCGTCGGGGTGGGCTCCGGTGTCGCCGGCTCGGCCGGCGTCTCCGGTTCAGCCGGCGTCTCGGTCTTGGCGCCTTCTTCGTGCGCCAGGTCGCGCGGCGGCATACCCGTGGTGTCGCCGGCCTGGGCGGCAGCGGTCAGCTTGATCGCGCCGGCGAATTTCTTCCAGAATCCCTTCGCCACCGCCGCCGCCAATCGCCCCGGCGAGCCGTGAGCGGTGAACGTCTCGGTGCCCAGCGAGGCGCCGTCCGAGCCGGTTCGCACGCTGATCTCGACGGTGTTCTTTCCGCGCTGGCTCTCGAAGCTGAGCTGGACGAATCCATCGACCTTCAGCTTCTGGCCCAGCGCCAGCCATTGCTGATCCTCCGACGGGGCCGTGCCCTTCCTCTGCGGCACCGCCTTGATCTTCGCCTTGGCCAGGATGCGCGCGATCTGCGCGCGCACCGGACCCTCGGCGGCGCCTCCCCCTTCGGCGGAGGTGATCGCCAGGCGCTTCTGCGCGGTATGCCCGCCCCCACCGTGCCGGGCAGGCTGGCGCCCCCTGGCGATCGCGGCGGCCGGCAGGAGCACCAGCAGGCCCAGCACCGCCGCCGCCACCCAGAGAGAGGCCGGCGTGAGGTGCCCCCGCCCCGCCTTTGCTCCACGACCTCGCTTGATCACCACCGGGCGATTGTATCCCAGCGCGGCGTGGCCGTAAGTTTTGCGGAAATCAGCGACCGCCGTAGACGCCGCCCAGCCCGACCCAGCCCGCCAGGTACAGGTCGGTGGCGCCGCTGGCGTCGATGCGGTCGCCCTGCTTGCCGCCCAGGGCCATCACGTAACGGCGAATGTCGCCGCCTGCCTGGACCTCGAGCAGCGGCGTGATGCGAAACGCGAGCGTCACGGCGCCGTCGAAGGCGGGCCCGGGCGTCGCGCGCGGAAAATAAGTCGCCGACGTCAGCGGGTATCCGCCCCCGTCCAGGCTGGTGACCAGGCGGTAGTCGGCCGACACGGTCAGCGACAGCGCTGGCGTCAGCGGCACGGCCAGCGCGCCGCCCGCACGGGCGCCCGTGTACACGACGTCGGGCGTGCTGAAGTTCAGGCGGGTGTGATTGCTGTCGTCGGCGATGGCGAAGAAGTGCCGGAACAGGCCGGCCCGCAGGTACAGCTCGCCGAACGATAGCGCCATCCGGTACACCAGCGAGCCGTGCAGGTCCGACGACAGCGTCGGGTACTGTCCGAGCTCCTTGATCCAGTTCTCGGCTTCGCCACCGACGGCCAGGCCGAAGTTCGCCAGCGGAAACCAGGCCACCTCGGCGCCGAACGTGGGCGTGGCCACGCTGCCCGCGGGGGCCGCGTTCGACGGCGTGTAGACGAACGACCGGTGCAGATAGCGCGCCTGGACGACGGCCGTCACCGTCGGCTCGCGGGGGCCCTGTTGCCCCTCGGCCTGGGCCGCCGCCCCCTCCTTCGCTTTCGGGGGCTCGTCGATCCCGCTGGCGGCCGGTTCGGGCGACTTCGCCTTGCTGGGCTCCGCCACGTCGGCCACCGCCGGCTCGCTGCTCGGCTTCTCGGCGGCGGCGGCCGGCGTGGGCTCGGGGGGCGCGGCGGGCGTCTCGGGCTCGGCTGGCTTCTCACTCGGGGCCGCCTCCTCGCGGGCCAGATCGCGCGCAGGCATCCCGACGCTGTCGCTGGCCTTGGCCGCCGCCGTCTGCTTCACCTTGGCGCCCAGCTTTTTCCAGAAACTCTTGCCCACCGCGGCGCTGAGCTTGGAAGGCGGTCCCTTGGCGGTGAACGTCTCGCTGCCCAGGGCGCTGCCGTCGGCGCCGGTCCGCACGGTGATCTCGACGCTGCGCTTTCCGTGGCCGGCTTCGAAGCTGAGGTGGATGAACCCGTCGACCTTCAGCTTTTGCCCCAGCGCCACCCACTGCTGGTCGTCCGAGGGCGCTTCCCCCTTCCGGTGCGAGACGACCTTGATCTTCGATTTCTTCAGGACTTTCGCCAGCTGCGCGCGGACCGGCGCCTCCGGCGCGCCCCCACCGTCGCTGGACGTGATGGCGATGCGCTTCGGCCGGCCGTGCTCGGCGGCGTGCTCGCCCCGGTGCCCGCCGCCATGCTTTTTGGCCTTGGCCTGCGCGACGGCCGGAATGGCCACGGCGGCGAGGCAGGCGAGCAACGCGAGGAAGACGGTGCCGGGGGGGAATGAGGGCGGCCGGCATGGGCCCTGACGTCTCGTTCCGATGCGCTGCGGCTCAATCACGACCGCGGAAGTGTAACCGGAAGTGCAATCGGAGGTGCGGCGGCAGGGCGAATGCGCGGGCGGGCCGGGCCGGTGCCGTTCACGCCCCGGCGGGCGTTTCCCCGGCCTGCTTGGCCGCGGCACCGAGGCCGCGCGCCGTGCGGGTACGCAGGCAGGCGAAGCCGACGATCAGCTGGAAAACCAGGGCGATGGCCTGCGCGCCCAGGCTGGCCCCCAGCACCACCGCCCGCGGATCGAGGGCGCCGGCGGGGACATAGGGCGAGAAGAAGAGGACCATGGCCGCCTGGGTGGTCCCCAACCCCTGCACCGAGATGGGCAGCACCGCGATGAACATGACGACCGGCAGGGTCGCCAGCGCCACCCCCAGCGGCAGCACGACCCCCAGGCTGCGCAGCGCGACCAGTTGGAACGCCATCAGCGCCGCGATGTGGGGGACCCGGACCACCATCGCCTTCAGATGGCCGGTCAGGCCGGCCGACAGCAGCACGTCGAACAGCGGGCGCGTGGCAAGAAACCGGGGCCGCACCAGGACCACGATGGCATACGCCCCCAGCCCGACCCAGGCCGCGGTCACCACGGGGATCAACGCCTTCACCTGGGTCCCCCCTACCAGCAGGCCGGCGGTGACGAACGTCAGCAGCACCAGCAAGTTGGTCCCCATGATCAGCAGCACGGTGGCGACCCCCCGCATGACGGGTACGGCGCGCGCCCGGTGCACGAAGTAGACGATGGCGCCCTGGCCGACGCTGTAGTTGATGGCCGCCAGCAGGTAGGTTGCGCCGCGCACGATCAGGACGTCGCGGAACGGCAGCTTGGCCAGGAACCAGCCAAAGGTCTTCCACATCGCGAACGAGTCCGCGAGATAGATCAGGATCACGGTCGCCAGCACGGCGGGGATGGTCCAGGGCGCGGCCTGCCTCAGCGCGGCGATGACCTGGCCGATCGGGGTCTTCCAGAAGAGCCAGCCCAGCGCGGCCGCCGTGACGACCCACGCGGCGATCCGTCCTAACCGTGCGCGCATTGCGGGCAGCGGTCTTACACGACGGGGCGGGGCGGGGAAAGGGGACGGCTGGACGCCGGGACGAAAGCGGGGAAAGCAGCCGCGCGCTTGACGGCCGCAGGCGCGTGATTTCGATGAGGGCCACGGAGGTGACGCAAGATGCTCGAGCTACTGAGGACTTTTTCGAATGGTCAGGAGGTTTTTTCGCCGCGCGCCCGTGAAACACTGGCGCGCGATTTCGTACGCCCGTTCGCCGGCTGGCAGACGGTGGCGGCGCCGGCGTCCGACGTCATCGAGACGGCCGACGCGCTGAAGCTGCTGCTGGACCTGCCCGGCTTCGACGCCGATTCGCTGCGCATCGAGTTCGAGAACGACCTGCTGTCGATCGAGGCCGAGCGCAAGACCCGCGACGAGAAGGGCGAGACCTATCTGCTGTCGGAGCGCGGCATCGGGAAGTTCCGCCGCGCCTTCACGGTCAATGTCCCCGTCGATTCCGAGCACATCGAGGCGGCCTACGACCGCGGCGTGCTGACGGTGACCTTGCCGAAGCGCGCCGAGGCCAAGCCCCGCAAGATCGAAGTCAAGGTGAAGTGACGCCCGGCGGGCTGGCGGGAGTGCCTTCGGGCGGCTGACCCGAGGAGGGACCCGGCTCCGGTTCCTTCTCGGGTTTCAGTATGTCCATCGCGCCCAGTTGCTGCGCCAGGTTCCGCCCGATCTGGTTCACCGCGGCGTGATCGTGGCGGGCGAACGCGTCGGCGGTCGCCGTCCAGGCGTCCTCGCGCGCCTGGAGATAGCGGGCCAGCTCGTCGGCGAAGTGCTGCTGTTGTGGCATCACGCGCTTGCGCGCCGCGAAGCGGAGGCGGAACGCGTGCCAGGGCGGCAACACCTGCTGGTTGATGATGCGCGCCATCTCGGCGTCGTCGATCTGCCGCTCAGTCAGCCGCTGCAGCGCCTGGTCGTAGACCTGGATCGTCTGCCGTTCGGTGGGCGTGAAGGCGGCCAGCTCGCCACCCAGGTCGGTCGTCTGCGGAAGCAGGCGCGCCGCCGCCACCACCAGCGCCAGCCCGATCGCGGCCGTCAGCAGGGCCTTCCGGCCGGCGTGCGCGGCCCTCTGCCCCAGCGGTGACGCCACCGCCAGACCAGCGAGCGCGCCGCCCACGAAGCCGCCGCTATGCGCTGCCATGTCGATGCCCTTCACCCGCAGGCCGAAGAAGACGTTGAACCCGACGAAGGTCAGCGCCGTGGTCTGCAGCGCGGACAGCGCCTGGCGCGGCACGCTACCCCGGTGACGCAGCAGATACGACACCAGCGCGCCGTAGATGCCGAAGATGGCGCCCGACGCGCCCGCCGACACGGTGAAGGGGTGCACCGCCATCGAGGTCAGCGAGCCGACCAGCCCCGCCAGCAGATACGTCACCAGATAGCCGGCGTTGCCCAGCAGCCGCTCGACCAGCAGCCCGATCTGCCACAGGCCGATCATGTTCATCAGCAGGTGCATCGCGCCCACGTGCACGAACGTGTTGGTGAACAGGCGCCAGCTCTCCCCGCGGCTGACGTAGGGGCCGAAGTCCGCGCCCCAGCGCAGCAGGCTGTCGGTGGTCGGACTCGTCACGCTGACGCCGGACGCGACCATCACCACGAACACGGCGACGTTCAGGCCCAGCATCAGCGGCGTCACCCAGGCGCGGGGCGTCTGCGTGAACAGGGCCAGGCGGAAGTCGACCGCGGCCGGGGCTGCCAGCGGGGGCATGATCGGGCGACGTTCGTCTTCCATGGGCGGCGTGGAACATAGCGCCGATCGGCAGGCGCGCGACGTCGTCCTCCTTCGCTCTGCGCCGAACCTGTCGTTTGACAGGGGCAGGGACGACGTCGAACCTATGCCGCATGCGGCGACGGTTGGGGCTGGCAGTGGCGATGACGCTGGCGGTGGTCAGCCCGGCGCGCGCCTGGGACGACTTCGGTCACATGGAGGTGGCGGCGACCGCGTACAAGAGGCTGTCCGCGAAGACGAAGACGCGCGTCGATGTGCTGCTGAGGCTGAACCCGCACTACGGCGACTGGATCGTGGGCGCCCGGAAGCGCGACCAGCCGCGGGTGGCCTTCCTGCGTGCCGCCACCTGGGCCGACGCCATCAAGAGCGATCGCACGTACAAGGACGACGATCAGCGGGCCGGCACCGCGGGCCAGAACATCGGCTACGCGGATCTGCTGCGCCACAAGTACTGGCACTTCGTCGACAAGCCCTTCTCCCCGGACGGGACGCCGCTGGTCGAGGCCGCCGCGCCCAACGCGCTGACCCAGCTCACCTCGTTCAAGCAGGCGCTGTGCTCGGCGACCGCCAGCGACGACGTGAAGGGGTACGACCTGGTCTGGCTGCTGCATCTGGTGGGCGACGTGCACCAGCCGCTGCACACGGTGTCGCGCTTCGACAAGGCCGATCCGTTGGGCGACCGCGGCGGCAACCAGGTGAAGATCACCGGCAACCAGCAGCCGCCCGTGTGCGACGATCCGCGCTACTGCCCGTTCGGGCCGCCGACCGAGCTGCACGCCTTCTACGACGACGTCACGGGCTCGGGCTACTGCGCGGAGGAGGTGCAGGCCGCTGCTGACGCCCTGCCGAAGCCCAACGCGACCAAGGCGGCCATCAGCGATGAAGCGGTGTGGATCGCCGAGGGGGTCCAGCTGGCCCAGACGAGCGTGTACGTGGCTCCGGTCGGCCTGGGCGACGGGCCCTTCACCTTGGACGCCGCCTACCAGAAGGCCGCCCTGGCGCTGGGCAGGCAGCAGCTCAGCCTGGCGGGCGCGCGCCTGGCGAACCTGCTGAACAGCTGCCTGTCCAGGTAGTCGCGCGCCGCGGCCGATTTCGGGCACCGCGAAGTTCCTTCCGGCCCCGGTGACGATTGAGTATCGTCGGCAACGCGGTGAAAGACGCCGTCGTCGTTCGCGGGGGTGCGGGGGGGGGCCGGGGCGATATTCGTCGACGGTCCAGCTCCCGTGTCGCCGGAAGGCGAACAAGCTGGCGCATGCCTCGGTACGGACGGAATGGACGCTCGGCTACGGCGACCCGTTGAACGGGCCGGGGCGCGCGCCAAACACAGGACAGGAGGAGGGTTGCCGTGAAAGCCATCAACAAGTTCGTCGACGACAGCGGCTACGAGTACGTCGAGACCTCGGACGACTGGAAGAAGGCCTGCTTGCCGCTCCCCTGCTTCTCGGCCGTGTGGTGGCCCGACTACGCGACCAAGGTGGTCGAGGACACCATCGACGGCAAGCCGGTGGTGATCCAGCTGTGGAAAGGCTGGTGCCAGAAGTTCCTGGGGGACGACGACTTCCCCGGCGGCGTCGGCGCCGAGGTGGGCATCTACCACCGCGTGCCGGGCAAGGTGCCGCCATCGGACCTGGGCTTTCTGCCGCAGCGGGTGGCCGGGTTCTTTCTGGACGGCCTGGCCAAGCTGGGCGGCGAGCACTTCTGGTGGCCCTTCCCCGAGCTGAACACCCGCATCGACTTCGAGCTGGTCAATCCCAAGAACGACCGCACCTTCCTCAAGGCGGGGCCCGAGACGACCTACTGGCTGAACAAGTGGATGACCCCGGAGAGCTACGAGCGATACAAGTCCGAGAATGACGAGCACACGCCCGTGTTCTCGGCCCACTACAAGCTGAAGTATCGCATCAACGGCAAGAGCTACGAGTGGTGAGCGCGCAGCGCGGCCTGCCCGCCGTAGCGGCGCCGCGGACTCAGCCCCGGCGGATCGACTTCACCCGCAGCGTCGGCCCGGTCATCGCGAACGAGAGATCGTTCTTCTCGATGGTGCCGTCGATCTCCACCTGCGCGCCCTCGACCAGGCCGGCGTCGCCGGTCTCGACGTCCAGCACGTACGCGCTGCCGTTCTCGGCCACCAGCTGCCAGTGGCCGCCCTCCAGATCGTTTCGCCGGATCGTGCCGCGGAATTTAGCCATGCGGTCAGTCTAGCCGATCGTCAGTAGTCAGGGCCCGTCGCGGCGTACTTGGCGTCCACGGCCAGCGGCAGCGCGTAGGGCTTCGGGCCGTAGAGATAGCGGTAACGCGCGTAGATGCCGACGACCCGCTTGGCGTATTCGCGCGTCTGGGTGAACGCGATCAGCTCGACGAACTCGTCCATGGGGAAGCGCCCGTGCTGGTCGCACCACTTCGCCATCGCCTTGGGGCCGGCGTTGTAGGCGCCGGCCACCAGCGGGATCTGGCCGCCGAACTTCTTGGCCAGGCCGCCGATGTAGCTGGCGCCCAGCCGCACGTTCATGTCCGGCTCGTACAGCTCGTCCGGCGAGAACTCGATGCCGGCGCTCTCGGCGACCTTGGCGCTGGTGGGCGGGATCATCTGCAGCAGGCCGCGCGCGTCGGCGTAGCTGACGTCCCAGGGGGAGAAGCCCGACTCCTTGCGCATGATGGTGTACAGGAACAGCTCCGGATTGCCCGCCGGGGGGCCGTACTTCTCGACCAGCTCGCGGTAGGCGCGGGGATAGGCGGCCTCCCACCAGGGGCGGGCCGCGCCCTCGGGCGTCGTGCTCAGGGCGCCGCCGTGCTGGCTCTCGGCCAGCTCGTAGGCGCGGTGGAAAGATTTCCAGCGCGCGTAACGCTCCAGCAGCACGCGCGTGCCGCTCGCCTCGCCCAGGCGGTGCAGCACGCCCTTCTCGTCCCGCTGCAGCTCCCATCCCGCCTCGACGTCCAGCCCCGCCGCCGCCAGCTCGTCCGCGCGCGCCAGCGTGGGGTCGGCCGAGGCGCGCTTGCTGGCGTCGGGCAGCGGCGCGGGCGTGCGCGGCAGCTCGACGGTGGCCGGCTCTCCCCCCTCGGCCAGGCGCGCCCGGGCGGCCACGCCGTAGAACGTGAACGGCCACCGCTTGTTCACGTCGCGGTATCCGGCCTTGGCCGCGTCCGCGTGGCCGGCCTTCGCATCGATGCGGGCGCGCCAGTACGCCACGCGCGACGAGCGCTCGTCGGCCGTCATGCCCGTGGCGGGCAGGCGCGCGTAGCTGTTCAGCGCGGCGCTGGCCTCGGGCAGCTCGCCCAGCAGGAAGTGGGCGAACGCCACGCACCAGGCGGCGTCGTCGGCGAAGCCGCTCTGCCCGTACCGCTCCAGCGTCAGCTGCAGCGCGGGCAGGCTCTCCCGGAACTTGCCCCGGTTGTAGTCCAGCCACCCCGACAGGAACTGCGCCTCGGCGGCGTAGCGTGAACGCGGGTAGCGCGCCACCACCTGCTTGTAGCCGGCGATGGCCTCGTCATCACGATCGGCGCGCGACAGCGCCCGCGTGCCGTGGAACAGCGCCGAGGCGGCCTTGTCGCCGGTCAGCTCGGGCGCCACCGCCAGCAGCAGCGACGCCGCCTTCGGGTAATCGCGCCGCATGTTGAACTTCGTCATCCCGATCTGATAGTCGCGCTCGATCGCCAGCGGGTGGGGCAGATCGGCCGGCAGCTTGGCCAGCTCGTCCAGCGCCAGGTCCCAGTGCTTGTCGCGGGTCAGCGTCTCGGCGCGGCGCAGGCGATCCTCGGGTGCGACCGCGCTGCCGCCGGTGCTCCCTCCCGCGCCGGCCGTCGCAAGCTCGGCGGGGGCCCCGGCGGCGCGGGCCGACTCGGGCAGGTGGCGGCGCGCCTCGGCCGCCAGCGGGTGCGCGGGAAGGTCACGGAACAGGCCCAGAAACAGCCCGCTCGCCTCGGGGCGGTGGCGCTCCTCGGCGTCCAGGGCCACCCGGAAACGGGCCGCGCCTGGGTCGATCAGGCCGGCGGCCGCCCCCTTGGGCAGGTGCGCCAGCAACTTGCGGTAGGTGGCCGCCGCTTCGGCGTGCGCGCCGTTCGTCCAGGCGCAGTCGGCGGCTCGAAAGGCCGCCGCCAGCGCGAAGCGACTTGCTTTCATCTTGGCCAGCCGCTCGAAGTCGTCGCGCGCCTTGCCGTAGGCGCCCGCGTAGAAGGCGCTCTCGCCGTGCAGGTACAGCACCCAGTCGTCGGTCTGCGCACCGGCGCCGCCGGCGGCCGGCTTGGGCCGGGGTCTGGCCAGCACACGGCCCAGCAGCGTCTGCGCCTGCGCATAGTCGCCGTCGCGGAAGGCGCGGACACCCTCGGCGAAGCTGGTGGCCGTGTCGCTCGGCCGCGCCTGCGCCGACGTGCCGGCCAGCAGCGCCACACCGAGGCTGGCGGTCAGGGTCAACCGGCGCCGGAGGGACATCGCGCCCTTTCATACCAGACCAGCCCAGCCGGAAGCGGCCAAACCCGGAATCGAGGAAACCGATCGCGCCCCTGGTCGATGTTTTCTGACGGAGCTGAAGCGCCGGACAATGGTGGGCGCCAGCCGTGGTAAAAGGAGCGCGACATGGGAAGCGTCAACAAGGTGATCCTGGTCGGGAATCTGGGCGCCGATCCGGAGTTGAAGTACACGCCATCGCAGCGGCCGCTGTGCAACCTGCGCATCGCCACCACCGAGGTCTTCAAGGACAAGGGTGGTCAGCGGCAAGAGAAGACCGAGTGGCACCGGGTTACGGTGTGGGGCGAAACCGCCGAGAACTGCAACAAGTACCTGGCCAAGGGTCGCTCGGTCTACATCGAGGGCCGGCTGCAGACGCGTTCGTACGACAAGGACGGCCAGAAGCACTACGCGACGGACGTCGTCGCCGACAAGGTCGTCTTCCTGGGCAGTGGCGGAGGCGGAGGAGGCGGCGGCGCCGCCGGGGGCGAGGGCGGTGGCGGCGGCGGTGGCTTCCGGCGTGGCGGCGGCAGTGGCGGTGGAGGAGGCGGGGGCGGGGGCCGCAGCGAGGGTTCGTCGGACGAGATGGATCAAAGCGGCCCGCCGCTGTCGGACGACGACATTCCGTTCTAGGCGCTGCCCGTCCGGATTTCCGGGCGCGCGCCAGTCAGGACGACGAGGAGAAGGCCTGCGCCCCTGGCCAGGCCTTTCGTCGTGACGCGTCCGCGGCACGGCGGTCGGTGTCGAACCGACCGCTCGAGCGGTGGGGCGACTACGCCTTGTCGCCCGGCGAACGCCCGTCGGTGACGCGCACGATCACCACCAGGCCGCCGATGGTCTTCGGGGGCTTCGTGGTGGCGGACTTCGTCTTGCCGGCCTTCGCCCGGGCGCCTCTCGAACCGGCTGCCACCTCGTGGCGGATGTCGACCACGAAGATGTCGCCCGGCTTGGCGTTCGGGGGCGGGACCAGGTGGATCATCCCCTGGCGGACCTCGCCCGGGATCAGCCCGACGGAACGCTTCTTGTTTTCCTTGCCTTCGGCCAGCAGCAGGAACGTCTCGCGGTCGAGCACGCCGGTGTTGCCCAGGGTATGGCAATGGTGGCGGTGCCCGGCGTGGTCGTGGCCTTTGTCGGGCTCCCCGCGCTGCGGGGGAACCTCGTGGTCGAACTTGCGGGTGACGATGATGCGTTCCTTGCCCAGGACCAGGCCCGCGCTGGTCGGCGCGCGCAGCCTTCCCCCTTGCAGCAGCTTGCCAAAGCGCGGGTTACGGAACAGCCACGGGTAGCTCTTCTCGTCTTCCAGGGTGACCGGGTAGGACGCGATCTGGCCCACCAGCTCGCGCTCGGTCGCGTTCACGATGCCGAAGCCGAAGAAGCGCTCACCGCCGAAGCGTCGCTTGAACGGGTACATGGCATCGATCACGTCGATGTTGTGCTGCGCGTTCTGCGGGGTGTTGGGATCCGAGTTCGTGGGATAGGCCGTCGCGGTGGTCCCCAGCAAGCTTCCGTCGTAGCGGACCTGCGCGAACAGGCACATATGAACCGTGTTCCCCGGCGACGCCGTCAGGCTGGGGATCGAAGCTGGGTTCCACAGCACGCTCCAGGCGTTCGCCAGCGATCGGGCGCCCGACGTGGTGCCGTCGTTCGTGCCCGTGCAGGCGGGGACGTCACTCGACGTGTTCGCCTCGCCCAGCGGGAAAGCGGTTCCGGCGATGACGTTCGTCCCCGGCGGACAGACCCACAGCTTCACCGTGGCAGGCGCGGCCTGCATGCCCGAGTTGTGGACGGTCACCTTGGTCTGGTACAGCGTGCCCATGTGCAGGGGGCCCGCGGTGCCCGGATCGATGTCCAGCGAGGCGTAAGGCTTGCCAGGCGTGTCGAAGAAGTAATCGGGAGCCGAAGCGTTCGTGCACATGGAATGTCCTTCCGTTGGTGTGCGATCAGTTCGCCACGCGGGCGTAGATGTCGGGCGCGTTTCCCATCGCCGTCGGCAGCGCGCTGGCGATGTTCATGGGCAGGGGACCGAAGGTGTACGCGGTCACGCCGACGACGATCGACTGGCCGGGGCTCGCGAAGTGCGTCGTGCCGTCGGACACCTCGACCAGCCAGTAAGGACCGGCCGTCAGGGTGGTCTGGGGCACCGCCACCTCGTTCGTTCCGGACGCGACGGTCAGCTGTCCCGACGACTGGACCAGCTTGCCGGCGTGGCCGGCGACGTCGGTGTAAAGGCCGACGATCAGGTGCTGGCCCGTGGTCTGGGTGGTGATGAACCCCAGGCCGACCAGCACGCCGGCGGGCAACTGCACCTGGACGGCGATCAGGTCGTTCGCGGGCGCCAGGCTCTCCGCACCGCCGGTCGTGTCGCCGTAATTCATCGTGACCAGGCAGGCGCCCGCCGCGCAAAGCCCCGCCGGGCACGCCCCCGTCGAGACGTCGCGCCAGGTCCCCGTCTGATCGCATAGCTGCGGGGTGTCGGTCGAACAGCGCTTCGCCCCGGGCTTGCACTCGCCGCCACAGCTGTTCCCCACGCAGGCGTTGGGGCAGGTCGAGATCGTTGCCCACTGTCCGTCAGTGCACGACTGCACCTGGGTCGTGCTGGTGCAGCGGGTTTCGGTCCCGCTGCAGGCGGGCACCGCCGTGCCGCCCGTTCCGGCGCCGCCGGTGCCAAGCCCGCCCGAGCCGAAGCCGCCCGCTCCCGCGCTGCCACCGGCGCCGCCGGTGCCCGTCATCGCCGGCATGCCGCCACTTCCCGGCGCGCCGCCGGAGCCGGGTGCGCCGCCGCCCGCCAGCTTGCCGCCGCCCCCGCCCGCACCGCCGCTGGCGGCGCCACCCGAGCCGACGCCGCCCGCGGCGCCACCCGAGCCGGGGCCGCCACCCGCCCCCGCGCCGCCCGTCGTCGTCGCACCAGCGGTCCCTGCCGCGCCCGCGCCGCCCTCTGCCCGCCCCCCGGCGCCCGCGCTGCCCTGGGGATGGCCCGCAGCGCCCCCGCGGCCACCCGCGCCGGCGCCGGCGCCGGCGCCGGCGCCGCCGCCGCGCCCGCCGCTCGCGCTGCCGCCCAGGCTGATGCAGACGGCAGGCATCGCGCCTTCATCACACACGTA
>Ga0070658_10001418_pt1 | contig 20460 bp, 11 predicted proteins | sample KBSC13metaG_FD_64664 | JGI IMG/M metagenome (GOLD analysis project Ga0070658, IMG submission 64664) | Corn rhizosphere microbial communities from Kellogg Biological Station, Michigan, USA - KBS C1-3 metaG | ecosystem: Host-associated > Plants > Roots > Rhizosphere > Soil ...
TTTCCGCGAAGTCTTCGGCGACGAACGCGAGGACTACGCCACGGCTTTGCAACGGCACTACAATGAAGGCCCCGTGGCGTCGGCGCCCGGCACGTTCATCACGGCGTACGCCTCGGCGCATCCGTGGGAGGATTGGGCCGAGACGTGGGCGCATTACCTGCACATGATTGATGGCATTGAGACATCGCGGAGTTTCGGGCTGAACAGCGAGGCGGTGCCGATTCCCTTCACTCCTTTTCCGAAGGAGTCGGTCACGCTTCCTTCGCAACTCACCTGGCCGGCAGGCGAGAAGGAGGAGTTCCTCGAGTTGCTGCACAGCTGGGCGAAACTGGCGCCGGCGATCAACGAAGTCGTCGCGAGCCTCGGACATCCGACATTTTATCCGTTCGTCTTTTCGGAATCGATCATCCGGAAATTCTTCTTCGTGCATCACATGGTGCGTTTCTTCGGGAAGAATCCCGCGGAGGCCGTGCAGCCGCCGGTGAACGCGGCGCCGGAACCGGTGGCGGCGTAAGTAAGACGGCCAGGCACCGGCGCATGGGAATTGGTATGAGGCGTCTCAGCCAAGGTCCGCTTGTGCCGTATCGCGGCCGCCCCCCGACACAGTCATTCTGAGCGAAGCGAAGAACCTGTGATCTCTTCCGGCATCTAACGCGAAGTTGGTGAGGAAAGGCAGAGATCACAGGTTCTTCGCTTCGCTCAGAATGACGGGAAAGGGCGCGCGTCCAGTGACGGAATATCCATCGCTAACGCTCACGCCATTTCTGAAAACGCCCTAAAGTGCCGCCGGCTCCGGCTGGCGCGCCACGTCCACACTCACCGCCAGGCTGCTCCCGCCTCCGCCGACGACCACGCCGCGCAGGGGGCTCACGTCGCTGAAGTCGCGGCCCCAGGCCACCGTGATGTGCCGGTCACCCGGCAGCAGGTTGTTCGTCGGGTCGGCGTCGATCCAGCCGTGGCCGGGGCACCACACGGCGACCCAGGCGTGCGAAGCATCGGCACCCACCAGCCGGGCCTTGCCGGGCGGCGGCAGCGTTTCCAGGTAGCCGCTCACATAACGCGCGGGCAATCCAATCGAGCGGAGGCCGGCAATCGCGAGGTGGGCGAAATCCTGGCAGACACCGCGGCGCTTTTTAAAGACTTCATCGAGCGGCGTGGCCACGGTGGTGGCCCGCGGATCAAACTTGAAGTCGCGAAAAATGCGCGTGATGAAATCGCGAACTCCTTCGAGCAGCGGCCGGTCCCTGGGAAAGGAGGCCGCGGCATAGTCCAGGTAGTCAGGCTTGCGCGTCACGTAGGGAGAATCGAAGCGAAACTCCCCGGCGGCGCTGTCCTCCGTGAGGCGGTCGCTCGCGCAACTGTCGCGGATTTGCTGCCATGCGGGCGTGCGTTCCGGCAAAGGCGTCGAGGAGACCCGCACCTCGCTCCGCGCCGTGACGATCAGCCGATCGTGCGGACTCCGGATGGAGAAATAACTCGCGCCATTGCCGAAGTAATCGACGCGCTCGTCCTCGACCACCGGGATGGGATCGACCGTGAGCGTGTAGCCGGTCACCTTCTGGGTACGCAGCTCGCGCGGATGCAGATGCGCAAGATGATGGGACACGGCCACGTCGCTGCCATACCGGTAAGTCGTGCGATGGGTGACCTGATACAGCACGGCTTAACTGACCCTCGCGGGCACGTGGCTGAAATAGGACGCGGAGAGGAGATTTGAGAGCTCCCAGGACCCATCCAGGAGTTGTTTGAGCGCGGTCTCGAGGCGTCGGCGGGCGAGTTCGCCTTCACCGGCCAGCTCGCGAATATCGGTGTCGGTAAGCAGGGCATCGAGATCGTTAAACTGGATCTCTTCCGGCTTCGCTTCGCCGGCACCCGGCAATTCCTTGAGATGCCGGCCCAGCGCTTTGAACTGAAAAGCGAGGGAGCGCGGATTGGTTTCGTCGGTGATCAGCAGGGCCAGGGTCGTCGGCAATTCCGGGCGGGCGAGATACCGGCGGCGATAAGTCATCGTGCTGTCGGTGTATTCGAGCAGAGGCGCCAGCGCGGTACTTTCCGGGTCGGTGACGAGCATCGCCAGCACATTGGCCAGGAGATTGATGGAACGCTCCAGGCGGCGGCCCATGTCGAGGAAGCGCCAGGCGTGGCCGCGCGTCATGTTCTCCATCTCCATGCCATTGAAGGCCGCGAGCTGGAAAATCAGCCGGTGCAATGCCTGAAGGATGGCGGCCGGCGTGGCGCGCGACATCGAGGCCGGGAAATCGGTTTGCAACTGGTTGACGATGCGCCACGTGTCGCCGGAGAGCCGGTCGCGCACGCTGGCGATGAGAAAGCCGAGGCGGCCAATCATGTCGCGGACGGTGCCCGCGCGGTTGCGCTCGAAGACCAGTTCGCGGATTTCCGAAGTGAGCTGCTGCTCATCGAGCCGCCCCGCGAGGCGGGGTGGCAGCAGTTGCAAGTGCGCAAACCAGCGGGTGAGCACCGCGAGTTCGCCCCGCTCCGCCGGGCCGCCTTCGCCCGCCAGGCGGCTGAGCACGGTCCGCAGCAGGCGGGTGGTATCCTCGAGCCGTTCGGTGTAGCGGCCCAGCCAGAAGAGATTCTCCACCACCCGGCTCGGCACCTGCGAGGGCACGCGTTCCTGTCGCGGCGCGGGTGGGATCATTTCCACCTGGGCGCTTTCGTCGACCGGCCCGCTCGATCGCACCCACGTGTCCTTGCTCCCGCCGCCGAAGCGCGAGGACACGATCGGGGAATCGGGCGCGGCGGAAACGCGCGTCAATCCCCCGGGCATTACCGCGAAGCCGTCGGTCGTGGCGCAAATAAAGCAGCGGAGAATGAGCGGCCGGGGTTCGAGGCGATAGCCGTTCCAGGCGGGCGCGGTCGAGAGCGCGACTCGCTCCTGGCCGACGAAGGCGTGGGGATTGGCACGAATGGCGGCGGCCAGCTCCTGCAGCGCGGTGGAGTCCAGCCGCTCGCCGAAGGCGAGATCGCCCTGGCCGGCGAAAGCCTTCTTCACGACGAGCGATTTCAGCGCGCCGAGGGAGTAATTGCGCTCCTTTTCCTGGCCCGCCCACCAGGTGGCCACATTGGGGATGAGAAGTTTCTGGTCGAGCAGATGCCGCGCGAGCGCCGGCAGGAAGGCGAGGAGCGCCGTCGTTTCCACCGCGCCGGCGCCGAGCGCATTGGAGATCGCCACATTGCCGGCCCGCGCCGCTTCGACGAGCCCCGGCACACCAAGGATGGAATCGGAACGCATCTCCAGCGGATCGCACCACGTGTCGTCCACGCGGCGGATGATCACATCCACCGGCTGCAAACCTTCGAGCGTTTTCAGGAAGACGCGCCGGTCGCGCACGGTGAGATCGTTGCCCTCGACCAACTGATAGCCGAGGTGCCGCGCGAGGTAGGTGTGCTCGAAATACGTTTCCGCGTAGGGCCCGGGCGTGAGGAGAACGATGTGTGGGGCGCTCGTCCACGGCGCAAGCGAACGCAAGCCGGCCTTGCGGCGCTCGAAAAAATCGCCGAGCTGCTGGATGTGCGACTCGCGAAACTCGTCGGGCAAAATGCGCGAAAGGATCGATCGATTCTCCAGCGCGTAGCCGACCCCGCTCGGCGCCTGCGTGCGATCGCTGAGCACCCACCAGCGGCCATCGGGCGCACGCGTGAGATCGACGGCGTGCAGGGTCAGGAAAAGATCGCGCGGCGGCCGGATGCCATGGCAGCAGCGAAGGAAGCCCGGATTCGCGTGCAACAGCGCCGGAGGAAGCAGGTCGCGCTTCAGAAGCGTCTGCGGGCCGTAGATATCCGCCAGGACGAGATTGAGCAGCCGCGTGCGCTGGATGAGGCCCGCTTCGAGGTCCGCCCATTCCGCGGCATCGATGACCAGCGGCAGCATGTCCAGTTCCCAGGTGCGCGTGGCGCTGTGGCCGTCAGCGTGCACGTTGTAGGTCACGCCATGTTCGCGAAGCAACTGGCGCACGTTGTCGCCGCGCTCCCGCAGCCCTTCTGGTCCGAGCCGTTCCAATCCCGCGACGAGGGGCTCCCAATGCGGCCGTATGTGACCGGCTATGGAGCGCATCTCGTCAAAGATCACCGGCGGCGGACGATACTGCTCCACCAGATTGGTCGGCTCGGAAGTTTGGTCAGGCACGGCGGGGCATCGTTCGGGCGCTAGCTAACGCGGTTTCCTACCGCGAGGCAATCATCGCGCGGCGAGTGATTTAGGTGCGCAGATCGAGGGTGAAGGGAAATTCGCGATTCGCTTCCGCCGCCGGCTCGACCATTTTCCCGGGTGTATGGCCGTGTGGAAAGAAGCGGTTCAAGCGGCGTGACTCGGCCTCGTAGGCATTGACCGGGAAGGTCGTATAGTTGCGGCCACCTGGATGCGCCACGTGATAAGTGCAGCCGCCGACGCTGCGCCCGTTCCAGGTATCGAGCAGGTCGAAGACGAGCGGCGTATTCACGCCGATCGTGGGATGCAGGCAGGTCGGCGGCTGCCAGGCGCGATAACGCACCCCGGCCACAAACTCCCCGGCCGTACCGGTCGGGTGCAGCGGCACGCGGCGGCCATTGCAGGTCACGACGTGACGCGTATCGGTGAGCCCGCGCACCTTGACCTGCACGCGCTCCAGCGAGCTATCCACATAGCGGACGGTGCCACCCGCCGCGCCCTCCTCGCCCAACACATGCCACGGCTCGAGCGCGGTGCGGACTTCGACGTTCACACCCCGCTGCGCAATGGAGCCGATGTGCGGAAACTTGAACTCGAAGTGCGGCGCGAACCACGCGGGATCGAGCGGATAGCCGTACTGCTTGAACTCGCCGATCACGTCTTCCAGATCCTGCCAGACGAAGTGCGGCAAGAGGAAGCGGTCGTGCAGTTCCGTGCCCCAGCGCGCGAGCTTTTGCGGCGAGTAGGGCTCGCCCCAGAAGCGGGCGATGGCGCCGCGCAGGAGGAGATGTTGCGCGAGGCTCATCTCGGCATGCGGCGGCATTTCGAAGGAGCGCAACTCCAGCAAGCCGAGCCGGCCCGTTGCGCTGTCCGGCGAGTAAAGCTTGTCGATGCAAAACTCGGCGCGGTGCGTATTGCCCGTCACGTCGATGAGCAGATTGCGGAAGATGCGATCGACAAGCCACGGCGGTGTCTCGCCGCGCTCGGGGATCTGCTGGAAGGCGAGCTCCAATTCGTAGAGCGAGTCGTTGCGGGCTTCATCGACCCGCGGCGATTGCGAGGTCGGCCCGATGAAGAGGCCCGTGAAGAGATAGCTCAGCGACGGATGATTATGCCAGTAGCCGAGCAGCGACCGCAGCAGGTCGGGCCGGCGGAGCAGCGGGGAATCCGCGGGCGAGGCGCCGCCGATGACGATGTGGTTGCCGCCGCCGGTGCCGGTGTGGCGGCCATCGAGCATGAACTTCTCCGTGCCCAGCCGCGTCTGGCGCGCTTCTTCGTAGAGGATCTTTGTGTTCTGCGAGAGCTCATCCCAGGTGTGCGCCGGGTGCATGTTCACCTCGATCACGCCCGGGTCGGGCGTGACCTTGATGGCGTTGAGGCGCGGATCGCGGGGCGGCGGTTCGCCTTCGAGGATCACGGGCAGGCCGAGCGTGCGCGCGGTGTCTTCGATGGCGGCCACGAGATCGAGATAGTCCTCCGCCGTCTGCACGGGTGGCATGAAAACGTGCAGGCGCCCGTCGCGCGGCTCGACGCACAGCGCGGTCCGCGTGATCCACGCGGCCGATTCCTGCAAGCCGGGAACACGCGTGGGGTCGGTGTCACGAACGCGTTGCGGCCATGGATCGCCGAGCTGCTGGCGACGCTGGCCGCGGCCTTCGCCGGGCTCCAGCGGGGCGGCCCCGCCGCCCACGTAACGCTGCCCGGCGCGATCCGGACGCGGCGGGAGCGGTGGCAACTTGTGAAAAAGATCCGGCGGATGAATCCACGGGTATTCGCCGGGCGCCACCCAAGGCAGGGAATCGAGCGGCAGGCGCAGGCCCATCGGCGAATCGCCGGGAATGAGCCAGAGCGTTTCATCGCGCAGGAACCACGGCCCGCTCTGCCAGCCCCGCCAATCTGCCTTGAGCGGGATGGAATAGCCGACGATGGAGTTCAAGCCCTTCTCGAAGATGCGCGCGATGCGGTCGCGCTCCAGCTTGTCCTTCAGGTTCGATTTGAGTGGGTCGACGTTGCTCGGTAGGCGACGCTCCTTCCACAGGTAGTAATAGACGTCCTCGTAGCCCGGCATGAGCCACTTGCCGTCGACCTCGATCATCTCGATGAGCTTGTCGATGAAGGCGCGCGCTTCCTTCGCACCGTGGCCCAGGTTTTTCGACTCGTCGGCGATCAGCGTTTCGTCCTTCCAAACGGGCTCGCCATCCCGACGCCAATAGCAGCCCAGGGAGTAACGGGGAAGCTGCTCGCCCGGATACCATTTGCCCTGGCCGTAGTGGAGCAGTCCGCCGGGGCCGAATTGATGGCGCAGCCGCTTGATCAGCTCACCGGAGAGGATGCGCTTGCGCGGGCCGACAGCGGCATTGTTCCACTCCTCGCCGTCCGGGTCATCGATGCTCACGAAGGTCGGTTCGCCACCCATGGTTAGCCGCACGTCGCCGGCGGCGAGGTCTTCGTCGATCTTCTTGCCGAGGGCCTCGATCGCCTCCCACTGCTCGGAGGTATAGGGTTTGGTGACCCGGGGCGACTCGTGGATGCGCGTGATCGACATCTCGAAATCGAATTTCGAAGCCTGCTCCTCCACGCCCCCGGAAATGGCCGCCGCGCTGCTCGGTTCGGGCGTGGCCGCGAGCGGGATGTGGCCTTCGCCCGCGAGCAGACCGCTCGTGGAGTCGAAGCCGATCCACCCGGCGCCGGGCAGGTAAACCTCGCACCAGGCATGCAGGTCCGTGAAATCCACTTCCGTGCCGCTCGGGCCATCGAGCGCCTTCTGGTCCGGTGCGAGTTGAATGAGGTAGCCGCTGACAAACCGCGCGGCCAGGCCGCAATGGCGCAGAAGCTGGCACAACAGCCAGGCGGAATCGCGGCACGAGCCGCTGCCCTTGATCAGCGTTTCCTCGGGCGTCTGGACACCCGGTTCCATGCGGATGAGATACTTGATGTCCTGCGAAACTCGCGTGTTCATCCCGACCAGGAAATCGATGGTCCGCGGGCGCGGGTCCTTCGCAGCCTCGCCCTCGGCCGCCACTGTCGGGCCTTTCGCATGGGTATCGATCGCCACTTCCGAGTGCGGTAGCTCGGCGAAGTGCGCATGCGCGTCACCCAGGCATTCGCGCCGCACCTTGTGGAGGTATTCGGCAAATTCCGGGGTGAGCGGGCCGAGCTTGTGAAACGATTCCAGCTCGTGCTTCAGTGTGGGGTCGTAGGCGAAGGGAAATTTCTCCGCGCCGGGTTCGAGGAAGAAGTCGAACGGGTTGTAAACCGACATCTCCGCGACGAGATCCACTTCCACTTTGAACTCTGTGGATTTTTCCGGGAAGACGAGGCGGGCGAGATAGTTGGATTGCGGATCCTGCTGCCAATTAATGAAATGCTCGCCGGGGGCGACCTTCAGCGAATAGCTGAGGATCGGCGTGCGACAATACGGCGCGGGCCGTAAACGGACGACTTGCGGTCCGAGCGTGACCGGACGGTCATATGTATAGTGCGTGACGTGGCGAAGGGCGACGTGAATCGACATGGCGCTTTTTTTTGGATGGCGGGACCGCCAGCCAAGCACGCGTGCCAACCCTGGGCAGCACGCGAAGCCCTTGCGAGGCATCCCGTTGCGGGGCGCTTCATAGCAGGATCGCGGCGGAGCGCCATGTGAAAATCATGGGGACACCGAGCTTGCCGAGCCGCCGCACAACGGCTAGCGGCTAGGGGATGCGCTGGTTCCTCCCCCCTCTGCTGTGCCTCCTGCTCACCCTCTCGCTCCGGGCGCAGCAATACGATGTGCTTATCTACGGCGCGACTCCGGCCGGCATCGCGGCGGCCGTGGCCGCCGCGGGCGATGGCGAGCGCGTGCTGCTTGTGGAGCCCACGAAACGCATCGGCGGCATGGTCACAAACGGCCTTTCCCATCCGGATTTCCGCACGTTCGAAGGGCTCAGCGGCGCGTATCTCCATTTCACCCAGCAGGTGGAAGCCTACTACCGGGCCACCTACGGGCCCGACTCCCAACAGGTGAAGGACTGCTTCCGCGGCACCCAGGCCGAGCCAAAGGTAAATCTGCTGATCTTCGAGAAGATGCTGGCGGAGCAGCCGAAGATCACCGTGCAGAAGGAATGGGCGCTGGAGGGCATGAAAGCGAGCAGCAACGGCAACGGCGAATCCGCCGCCACCTGGCAGTCGCTGGAGATCGCTCTCTTTTCCGACCAGGACGGCACGTATCACTCGGTAGCCGCTTACTATTTCATCGACGCCAGCTACGAAGGCGATGTGCTGGGCGCCGCGCGTGTCCCCTTCCGAGTCGGGCGCGAAGCGGGCGAGGAATATGGAGAGCTGCTCGCCCCGGACCAGCCCGATGATCAATTGCAGGCCTATAATTTCCGGCTCTGCATCACGCGCGATCCGGCCAATATGGCGCCCATCCTCAAGCCGCCCGGCTACCGGCGCGCGGATTTTACCGACATGCTGCCGCTGCTCAACAGCGGAAAGATCAAAGGCGTGTTTGGCAACGGGCCAACATTCCTGATGAAAGCGCAGGGCCCGCTGCCGAACTCGAAGGCCGACGTGAACGACCAGTCCAACGGCCCGATCCGGCTGTCCCTACCGGGAGAGAACGACACCTGGCCGGAAGCCGAGTCCGGATTCGCGGCGCGCGTGGTCCAGGGCGGGGCGGTGGCGCCCTTCTCGCGGGTCGGCTTGCGCCAATCGCGCGAACGGGTTTTCAACGAGCATCTGCGCTGGGACGTGGGCATGCTCTATTTCCTCCAGCACGACACCGAGGTGCCGCAGAGCCTGCACGACGAGGCGCGCACTTGGGGCCTGTGCAAGGATGAATTCGTGGACAGCGATCATCTGCCGCAGCAGCTCTATGTGCGGGAAGGGCGCCGGCTGGTCGGGAAATATGTCTTTTCGGAAAAGGACACCGACTGCGCGCCCGACGACGCGCGCGCGGTCCTGCACACGGATGCCATCGCCATGGGCGATTACGGGCCGAATTGCCACGGCACTTCGCACGAGGGCACGCGCACCGAAGGCCGGCACACCGGCGAATTCTACAAGCGCGTGGCGCCCTACCAGATTCCGTATGGTGTGCTGCTCGCGCCGGGCGTGGAAAATCTCCTCGTGCCCGTGGCCACGGGCGCTTCCCATGTCGGTTTTTGCGCGCTCCGGTTGGAGCCGATCTGGATGTCGCTCGGCGAAGCGGCTGGGCACGCCGCGCACCTGGCGCGGGCGAAGAAGGGCTCGCTGCACACGGTGTCCGTGCCGCAATTGCAGGCGCTCCTCCACAATTCCGGCGCCGCCACGATTTACGTGAGCGACGTCCCGCCGGGTCATGCCGACTTCGCCGCCGTGCAATGGTGGGGCACCGCCGGCGGTTTGCACGGTCTCGCCCCGGCGCCCGAGCAGCCGGGCCTGCGCGGAAAGAATATCGTGGGGCAATACTACGAAGCCTACCCGTTTCACTCCGCGGACCTGGACAAGCCGCTGGACGCGGCGACCGGGGAACGCTGGCGCCAGCTCGCCACGACGCTCGGGATCGATGCCGCGAAGCTTCCGCCCGTGACGGCAAAAGCGACGCGGGGGGAATGGTTGCGCAGGGTGTGGGCGCTACGCGCTTCGTAGGGCGATTGTTGCGCCTGCTTCCCGGCGTCCTTCGAAAGAGATAACGAGCGATCGCGCCAGCGATTTATGCGGCCAGTCAACGCGCGGCGTCGTCCAAAATAATTTGTCATCCTTGCCGTAACAAATCAGTTGAGAGGCAGACCTGGGCCATCGCGGAGCGGTTCCGTGGGTTTCGGACGGAGCAACGGTACGAGCAGGGTCGGCCAGCGAATGACGCGAATAGCAGAGTTTCCATTCGTGTCGTTCGCGTGATTCGCTAGCCAACCTGTTTCCGTACGCACATTCCGCTCCGCACGAGAACCCTCAGGATATTGGAGACCCTTCGACTCCGCCCATGGTTGGAACGAGGTTGAGATCGGCATGGGGAGGAATGGCCAGGCAAACGCGATGGAGATCAGCCATTTCATTGTCGTCGGCGGGCCGGGTGGGGAGTGAATCAATTCGACAGCAACTTCACCAGCCGTTCGTTCACAAACAGGATCTCCTTCCCCGCCTTCGTCTTCGTCACAAGCCCCACCTCCGCGAGATCGTGCAGATACCGCGAACACGAAACCCGGTTCCCCAGCCCGGCCTCTTCGAGGTGCCGGATCTTGCAGTACGGCCGCACGAAGAGCTGTTCCACCAGTTCCTTCGAAAACGTCCGCTTCGGCAGCTTCATCCGTCCCTCATCAATCATCTGCGTCATCAATTCGCCGATGGCCTCGATCTTCAGCACCGTCGTCTCCGCCGTCGATTCCACTGCGCGCAGGACGTACAAAATCCACGGCTCCCACGCCCCCGTCTCGGTCACTTCGCGCAGATGGCGATAGTAATGATTCTTGTGCTCGATGATGTAGCGGCTGAGGAAGAGGATCGGCTGCTCGAGCAACCGCTGCTGGAGTAGGAAGAGGATGAGCAGGATTCGTCCGGTGCGCCCGTTGCCATCGCGAAAGGGATGGATCGCCTCGAATTGGTAATGCAGCACCGCCAGCTTCACCAGCGGATCGAGCCCATCCTCTGTCCCGTTCACGAATTGTTCCAGGTTCTCAAGCAGCTTGCGAATCTTCGGCTCGCCATCCGGCGGCGTGTAAACCACTTCGCCGGTCGCCCGATTGATGAGATTCGCCCCGGGCTGTCTTCGGATTCCGGCGTCCTCGGGCTTGATCATCCCGACGATCTCGATCGCCAGTCCCGCCGTGAGGACGCGGTGCTCGCGCAACCGTTCCGCGCCATGCCACAGCGCCTGGTTGTAGTGCAGCACCTCCTTGGCGTGCGGACTCACATCCGTGGAGTCCGCGCTCATGCCGCGGTAGAGTTCATCGCTCGTGGTGAAGATCGCCTCGATCTCCGAACTGGCCCGGGCCTCCTGGAGCGCGATGGTATTGAGCAGGATGGTCGCGTTCGGCACGGTCCGGGTGCGCCCCTTCAGCTCCGCCAGGCTGCGGCTGGCCCGGATCGCCGCTTTCAGGACCGCTTCGGTCTCCAGACGCGCCGTCGGGGGCAGCAGCGGCAGGTCGTTGTAGGGCTTGTTGCGCTCAAACATGTGCACGGAACGCACATGTATCCCCTCTCATGTTCAAAAACCACGGTTTTTTGAACATGATCGCAGTCTTGTGTGCATGGCATGCACATCGGACAGCCTTGCCATCCGCCAAGGCTGCGCGACGGTAGCCAAAACCCTTCCCTTCGGTGTAATCTCCCTCACGAACATGATCCAAGACCGCATCGCCAAGATCGAAGCCACTCTGAGCAACTCGCCGAATATCCCCGCCGAGACGCGGGAGGAACTGCTCACCCTGCTGGCGGAACTCAAGGCCGAGGTCGGTCCGCTCGCGGCGACTCACGGAGCCGAGGCGGAAAGCATCACCGACATGACCGGCGCGGCCGTCGAAAGCGCCACCAGCAACGAGCACCAGCCGGAACAGAAGGCCGAAGCCCTGGAAGGCCTGGCATCGTCCGTCCGCGATTTCGAAGCGTCGCATCCCCGTTTGGTGGAGATCGTCGACCGCCTGGCGTTGACGCTGTCCAACATGGGCATCTGAGGCCGGGCATTCGCTTCGCCTCACCTGCCGCCCGGAACGACGTGCAGCCAAGGAGCGGTGGTTTTCCAACCACCGAATTAACCCTCGCGCCGGAGGCGCCACCATTGCGGCTCCATGGCGGGTTCAAGCCCGCGGCGGAATAGCCCACCGACCACCACCTTTCCCCTTCCGAGGTTTGGCGCCTCCGGCGCGTTTATTGGATCGGTGGTTGGGAAACCACCGCTCCTTGGTCGCCCGTCGCGCGGAAACTCAACCCGAAGCGACGCGTGATCCAGACTCTCTAGATCACGCGGCTGCTTCGAGGTTGGCGCGTGGACGCTACACGAATTCGTTGATAAGATTCTCCAGGAACTCCTGCCGCCCGCTCTTACAGGCCGCCGCTTCGCCCTTCTCGAGCATGATCTTCTCCAGCGAGGCAAAGCTCTCCTTGCCCGCTTCGATGCTCGCGCCGAGTCCGCTGTCCCAGGAGGAATAGCGCTCCTTGACGAAACCCGCCAGCCGCCCATCGGCGCGGATCGCGGCGGCGATCTTGAGCCCGCGCGCGAAGGCGTCCATGCCGCCGATGTGCGCGTGGAAAAGATCCACCGGGTCGATGCTCTCGCGCCGAACTTTGGAGTCGAAGTTCACGCCGCCCGTCGTGAAGCCGCCGTATTTCAGCGCGACGAGCATGCACTGCGTGGTGAGGTAAATATCCGTCGGGAACTGGTCCGTGTCCCAGCCGAGGAGCAGGTCGCCCGTGTTCGCGTCGATCGAGCCCAGGGCTCCCGCGGCGCCGGCGACTTCCATCTCGTGCTGCATCGAGTGCCCCGCCAGCGTGGCGTGGTTCGTCTCGAGGTTCAGCTTGAGGTGCGGCAGCAGGTCATACTCGCGAAGGAAATTGAGGCACGCCGCGGCGTCGCTGTCGTACTGATGCTTGGTCGGCTCTTTCGGCTTCGGCTCGATGTAGAACTGGCCCTTGAACCCGATCTGCTTCGCGTAATCCACGGCCATGTGCAGGAACTTCGCGAGGTGCTCGAGTTCACGCTTCATGTCCGTATTCCACAGCGTCGAGTAGCCCTCCCGGCCGCCCCAGAACGTATAACCCGCGCCGCCCAGCGCGTGCGTGACTTCCAGCGCCTTCTTCACCTGCGCGGCGGCAAAGGCAAACGTCTCCGCGTTCGGGCTCGTCGCCGCGCCGTGCATGAAGCGCGGGTGCACGAAGAGCTGCGCCGTCCCCCACAGGAGCTTGATGCCCGTGCGCTGCTGCTGCTCCTTGAGAAGCGCGGTGATCGTATCGAGATACTCGTTCGACTCCCGCAGCGTCTTGCCGTGCGGCGCCACGTCGCGATCGTGAAACGCGTAGTAGGGCATGCCGAGCTTCTCCGCGATTTCGAAGAACACGGGCACGCGCGCCTTGGCGAGATCGATCCCGCTCAGGCCCGCTTCCCACGGACGCAGCGCAGTCGGCCCGCCGAACATATCCGCGCCCTGGCCACACATGGTGTGCCAGTAGACGATGGAGAAGCGCAGATGCTCCGCCATCGTCTTGCCTTCCACCATCTCGGCCGGGTTGTAGTGCTTGTAGGAAAGCGGGTTTTTGGATTTCGGGCCTTCAAAGGCGATTTTCGGAACGTCGGGAAAATACGAGCTCATGATTTGGGTTGGGGTTGAATGAATTTGCAGTGTGGTGAGGCCTGGGCGTTTGGGGGTGGCAGGATGGCTGCCCTTGACTTCCCATGCATAACCCACCATTGGGCGAAGCGTGACGACAAAGTCTATGCCAAATCCGCCACGCCCAGCCCGCGGATCCACCGCGCGCTCCCTGCCCCGTGATCTCGCGCGCCAGCGCGATCAGTGGCTGGGCAAGGTGCACGCGAATGCCCATTTCCACACGCTTTTCGATCACCTGCCGGGTGTTTCCTTTTACTGCAAGGACGCGCACGGCCGGTTCATGCTCGTGAGCCGCAGCTTTCTCCAGCACCACCAATTGCGCCATGAGCGGGAAATCCTGGGACTCACGGATTTCGACGTGGCCCCGCATCACATGGCGTCGGGTTACGTGCGCGACGATGCGCGCCTGCTCTCCGGCAAGACCCGGTGCGTCGAGCGCGTGGAACTGTGGTTCGATGAGCAAGGCACGCCCGACTGGTTCTTCGTGAGCAAACTCCCGCTCAAGGATGCCGCGGGCCGCATCTGCGGGACGGCCGGTGTGGTGCGGCGCGCCGCGGAGCATGAAATGCAGCTCCCCATCATCCAGCACGTGGCGCGCGGGGTGGAAATCATCCGGCGCGACTTCGCCGGTCCGGTGGTGCTCAGCAGCGTGGCTCGCAAATGCGGCCTGTCGGAGCGCCACTTTCAGCGCCGCTTCCAGCACGCCTTCGGCTTCAGCCCCCAGGAATTTTTGATGAAAACGCGGGTCATCGCCGCGCTCAAGCTGCTTCAGGAGACAAACCTCTCCGCCGCGGAGATCGCCATCCGCTGCGGCTTCGTCGACGGCAGCAGCTTCGCGGAGCAATTCCGCCAGCGCGTCGGCCAGAGCCCGACCGCCTACCGGAAAGCCATGCGATCGGATGGGTAACTCTGAACGCGGAAATAGGCTTTTAAGACGCAGAGCCGGGCGAGGCGGAGCCGCAGCCAAAGGCATTTAACCGCAGAGGTGCAGAGAAGAATGAGAGAGCCGCGGCTCGCCCGAAGTCACCGGCCGCCGCCAGCACCTCAACCGCCTCCTCGGAGGGATGCGCTTCGCCCCGGAGAATCTTGGTGGAACAGGGCCAGCCAGGTCGCGCCTTTGCCAAGTTGCGGCCACCCCCGTCGCCGTCATTCCGAGCGAAGCGAAGAACCTCTGATCTCTGCCGTTCCTCACCAACTGGGCATTAGATGCCGGAAGAGATCAGAGGTTCTTCGTTCCTCAGAATGACGGTGGGAAGAACGCGTCCGGTGAATCCGCGGCTCCCCCAAAAATCCACGCAAGATGCAAACACTTTAAAGGTGGGCTCCGCCCGCGGAGTACTTTCCTTTTGACCATGGACGCGCTCCGCCCGCATGGTCGCGCCCGCGCGGCTGGATTTTGCGCGCACGACTTTCCCGTTTAGATTCCAATTTTATGGCAAATTACGATCTCATCGTCATCGGCGCCGGCCCAGCCGGCTACGTCGCGGCTATCAAGGCGGCCCAACTCGGCAAGAAAGTCGCCTGCGTGGACAAGGAGCGCTACGGCGGCACCTGCAATAACTGGGGCTGCATTCCCACCAAGGCGCTGCTCAAGAACGCCGAGTTGTTCCACACGATGAAGCACCGGGCGGCGGAGTTTGGCTTCAAGATCGGTTCCCTGGAATTCGATTGGGGCACGATCATCAAGCGTTCCCGGACGGTTTCCGAGAAGGGCTCAGCCGGCGTGGATTTCCTGTTCAAGAAGAACAAGATCGACGCGCTGCGAGGCGAGGCGTCCGTCGAGAAGGCGGGCGAGGTCAAGGTGAAGTCCGCCGACGGCAAGGAAGAGGTTCACAAGGCGACGAACATCCTCATCGCCACGGGCTGCGTCTCGCGTCCGCTGCCGGGTCTGGAATTCAACGGCAAGAACGTCATCGGTTCGAAAGAGGCCCTGCAACTCCCATCGCAACCGAAGTCCATCGTGATCATCGGTGCGGGTGCCATTGGCGTGGAATTCGCCTATTTCTTCAATGCCTTCGGGACGAAGGTCACGATCGTGGAAATGCTGCCGAACCTGCTGCCGGTGGAGGACACCGAGGTGTCGCAGGCGCTGGAAAAATCGTTCGCCAAGCAAGGCATCACGGCGCTCCTGGGCCACAAGACGACCAAGACCGAGGTGAGCGACAGCGGCGTGAAGATCACGGTCGCCGATCCCAAGGGCGCGGAGAAGGTGCTCGAGGCCGAGATGGTCCTGGTGGCCATCGGCATCGCGCCGATCTTGCCCGCCGGCGGCCTGAAATTTGAGCTCGTGAAGGGCTTCCTCCAAACGAACGATCGCTACGAGACCAGCGTGAAAGGCATCTTTGCCGCGGGCGATATCATCGGGCCACCGTGGCTCGCGCACGTCGCCAGCTATGAAGCGGTCCAGGCCGTCGAGGGCATGTTCAATCCGAAGTTCAAGCCGAAGAAGGTCACGACCTTCCCCGGCTGCACCTACTGCCATCCGCAGGTGGCCAGCGTGGGCCTCACGGAGCGGGCGGCCAAGGAGTCGGGCAAGAAATTCAAGGTCGGCAAGTTCCCCTACATGGCCCTCGGCAAAGCCCGCGCGATCGGCGAGACGGAAGGTTTCGTGAAGCTGATCGTGGGCGAACCACACGGGGAAATCCTCGGCGCGCACATCATCGGGGCCGACGCCACGGAGATGATTGCCGAGCTGGGCCTCGCCATCACCCTCGAGGCGACCCTCGAGGAGATCGAAGCCACGATCCACGCGCACCCGACCCTTAGCGAAGCGGTCAAGGAAGCCGTGGAAGTGGCCGCCGGCCACGCGATCCATATCTGACGGGCCGCCCCGGCGGTGCCAAGTATTGGCGATAACTGCGCTTCTGAACATCAAAGTCGTTCCGAACTCCCGAAGCCCGCAGCGCGGGCGAAGTTGGACAGGTTCATCCTAGAGGGATGAGAAGAAATTAGGAACCGTGCGCCAGCGAGGAACGAGCGCAAGTTCGGACGATTGGCCGAATGGGTGGTGACCGGGCGGGCGCGTTCCACTCTCTCCCATGAGATCCCGTCGCTGACCGACAGCCGGCCCGCCCGGTCACCCACGACGATGAAAAATCCTCCACCACGATTCAATAGGTGCTTCGCCATTTTCTTCTGCGGAAATTCCGTACGGAAGCGCATCCGTGGGGGTTGGTGAACCCCGATGTTCGCTCGCTTCACTCGCTCGGCCAGGGGCTAATTTCCAGCAGCCCTCCGTGCCGGTGCGCCTTCGCATCTCTGCGTTCCCCTTTCCCTACTTCAGGGCCATTTCTGTCGCGAGGTGTTCGTCGGTTTCGGCGCCGGGATGTTTCGGGTCGGGCACCCGTTGCCAGCGGTCCTGGAGGACCATCGCCGGCGGGAGCTTCGCGGCGAGCGCGGATGGCGTGAAGACGAGGTCGCCGGGCACGGAGAGCACCTCCCCGCGCCGGACGATCACGCGGTAGAAGCGGAACGACGCGTCGAGTTCGATCTCGGGCTTCGTGACCGTGGCGATGAGGTTCTTATTGGGCCGGGTCTTTTCGACGCCTTGATTGCGCAGCACGACGATCTCCTCTTTCGCGAATGGCTCCGGGAGGAAGTCCAGCCGGTTGCTGCCGAAGACGAGGTACTCGCAACCCTTGCCGGCATCCGGCCAGGTGAGGCGCAATTTCGTTCCCGCGACCACGGCCTGCGCCGGCGCGGGCCGGGAGGGTTTGCCCATGCGGAATTCCAAAGGCGCGGACCATTCGCCCCAGACGCCCGAATGTCGTCCTTTGATGTGGAGATAGTAGGGCTGCCCGGGACTTAGAAACGTCGCCGTGAGTGGGTCGAACGTGATCCGTTCCGAAGGCGGAGTGACCGCATCGAAATTCGGCGGTACGAAATCGAATGAATTGGTGGAGGAAACCTGCCACCAAACGAGGTCTGTATTTCCAGTGCCTTTGACGGCGAACGACGGCGCGTCGTCGATCAACGAGGCGGTCACCTCGGGCAATGTGAGGTTCGCCGCCGCGGGCTGCCATTCCACGAAGAGGGTCGCCTTGCCCTTCGTGTCGCTGGCGGCGAGGCGGAATTCGTTGCGGCCTTTGTGCACAGCTGGAAGCGTGGCCCGGGCGCGCTGGCAGAAAATGGAAATGCTGTCGTCGGGGGAAGCGAACTTCACCTTGAGGTCGAAGGTGGGTTGTTCCGGAGAGGTCGTGATCGTTTCGCCCGTCGTGCGGTTGACGGCGCTCACGATTGGGTACCCGGCGGCGAAGGCGACTTCGCCCGCGGCCCCGGAGGCACGGCCCTTGGGCGTGATCACGTATTCCACGAGACACAGCGCATCTTCGCGCACGCTTTCCCACTGGCTGAGATCCGTCTTGCCGACGGCATGCTCCGGGGACTGATCGTAATGAATGATCATCTTCTCGCCGGGAAAGAGCGTCTCATTTCGCACCGCCGCGGGACGCACCTTGTGCGAGACGGGCTTGGTGTCCTTCGGATCGATGTATTCGTGGAGGGAGGTGTTGAACGCGGAGAGGGCGGGATCCATCCGGGCGTAGCGGCCCAGGACTTTGGTGCGACGTGCGAGCAGAGGATCGGCGCGCAGATCGGCTGCGCTGGCCAGCGTGCGATTGTCGAGCTCGAGGTAGACGACGTTCTGGTCCGTATCGAGGATGTGCCAGGCGTCGTCGTAGAAGTACTCGGCGGCCACGTGTCCATTGAGCGGGATCTTGCGCGCGGGCACACCTTGCGAAGTCGTGAAATGGGTGAGCGCCGCCGTGGTATCGCCACACAGCGCGTAGCCCCAGAAATTCAGCAGCGCAAAGGGTTCCTTGCCGCCGGGCGCATCGCTGTCGGCGTGGGAGATATGCGAGCACCACAGCGTGAAGAGCCGCGGCACCCACTCGCGCGGTGGAACCTTCGGCCCGAGCATCGCGCGGAGGGAGTCGGGAGTGCTCCAGTCGATGCCATTGGCGACCAACAGGGGCCCGGTGAGTGGCGTTGTGCCGGTATTGGTGAGCGTGAGTTGTTTTTGAAAGACGCGCGTGGCCGCCCCGTGCCGGCGGTAGGCCAGCGGGTCCCGCAGGTTTGTGTCATCGATCTTCGAATCGATCGTGGCCTCGATCGGGACGGTGGCCGGCAGATCGACGGACAGCGTCGCCGCGGAGGTGCACAAGGGTTTCGCTGCGAGCAGCGCGACTGCGCAGAAGTAGTGGCGATAGCCCATTGAGCTACTACTGGCAGCAGACGTGCGTGGTGTCGCCGGCGACCCGCAGTGCCGCCCCACAGTGGATGCAACGGGACTCGACGAAACGCACGGGACGTGAGTTTACAGCAGCAGCAGAGTCGGGCTCTCGATGAACTTCCGCAGCTCGGCGAGATACTGCGCGCCGACCGCGCCATCCACCACGCGATGATCCGCACTGAGGCCGATGGCCAGGCGCTGGCCGACGACGATCTCATCCTTCGCATTGACGACCGGCTTCTTGAGAATCGCGCCGACGGCAATGATCAGGGCCTGCGGCGGATTGATGATCGCGTAGAAATTGTCGATGCCGTAGCTGCCGAGATTCGAAACGGTGATGGTGCCTCCGGCGTATTCTTCGGGCTTGAGCTTCTTGTTGCGGGCGCGTCCGGCCAGGTCCTTCACGGCCTCGCTGATTTCGCGCAGGGATTTTTTCTGCGCGTCGCGAATCACCGGCGTGACCAGTCCTTCCTCGACGGCGACAGCGACGCTGAGATTGATGCTGCCGTACTGGATGATGGAGTCGCCCGCGAAGCTCGCGTTGACCGCCGGCACTTTCGCCGCCGCGGCCACGACGGCCTTGAGAACAAAATCGTTGACCGTGAATTTCGGTCCGCCCGCCGCTTCGCTGGCGGCGTTGGCCTCGGCGCGGAATTTCATGAGCGGACCGGCATCGACCTCGATGTTGAGATAGAAATGCGGGAGGGTCGTCTTGCTGGCGAGCAGGCGCTCCGCGATCACGCGCCGCATGCCGCTGAGCGGGATCTTTTTGTCGCCCTCCCCGGCCGGGGTGGCGGGAATCGCTGTCGGTGCGGCCGCCTTGGCTGGGGCTCCGCCGGCCGGAGCGCTTTCCACATCCTTGGCCACGATGCGGCCACCCGGGCCGGTGCCGGTGAGGCCGGCCAGCGATACGCCTTTCGAGGAGGCGATCTTCTTGGCCAGGGGAGAAGCTTTTACCCGCTCGTTTCCTTCGGCCTTCGGCGTGGCGGCTGGAGCCGGGGCGCTCTTTGCGCTGCTGCTCACGGGAGCCTCGGCGGGCGCCTGGGCTTCGGATTTGGATTCGGCCTTCTTGGGCGCCTCGGCCGGCGCCGCTCCGTCCGCGGGCGGTTTTTCGCCCTTTTGCAGCAAAAGACCGATCTTGTCGCCGACAGCGGCTTTCCCGCCGGCCGCGAGGATTTGCTTGTGGAGCACGCCGTCGTCGAAAGCCTCCATTTCCATGGTCGCCTTGTCGGTCTCGATCTCGGCGATCGCGTCCCCGGCGCTGACTTTGTCTCCTTCGTTTTTGAGCCACTTGAGGAGGGTGCCCTCGGTCATCGTGTCGCTCAGTTTCGGCATCTCGATATATTTGGCCATGAAGGAAAGGTTCGTTGGTTGAAAGCGGAAAGCGGGAAACTAAAGCCGGGGTTGGGCCGGGGACAAGTCTGCACACGCGGCGCGGCACCGGAATGTCAGACGGGTCGGATTTGTCAGACTGGGCCGGCGATTGACCCACGCGGGTAGACTTGCTTTCCTCGCGCTGTGAACGCCGACGCGATCCTTGCCTTGGAACGACCTGAGCCGGCCCTGTGGAAGCTCTACGTCATTCGGTCGATCCTGAGCGGCCCGTTCGCGCTGCTGGCTTTGCCAATCCTCTACTTCCGGTATCACACGCTGCGCTACCGCTTCGATGGCGAGGGAATCCACATGAAGGTCGGCATCCTGTTTCGCCGCGAGGTGAATGTCACTTATGCGCGCATCCAGGACATCCATCTCAGTTCGGGCATCCTCCAGCGCTGGCTGGGCCT
>Ga0070658_10001419_pt1 | contig 20431 bp, 16 predicted proteins | sample KBSC13metaG_FD_64664 | JGI IMG/M metagenome (GOLD analysis project Ga0070658, IMG submission 64664) | Corn rhizosphere microbial communities from Kellogg Biological Station, Michigan, USA - KBS C1-3 metaG | ecosystem: Host-associated > Plants > Roots > Rhizosphere > Soil ...
CATGGGGGCACGGTACTACGACCCGGTGATCGGCCGGTTCATCTCGACCGATCCGAAGCAGTTCGATGAGCAGAATCCGCAACTCTTCAACCGGTACGCGTACGCGAATAACAATCCGTACAGGTATGTAGACCCGGATGGTAGAAGCGCGCAGCTGGCTTTGTGCGCAGGAGGTCCCGCGGCTTGTGCCGTTGGAATAGGCCTCACCGTCCTTACGGCTTACTATGGAGCAGAAGCAATCAGGGGAACAGCAAGAGCCCTAAACACATACAACGAAAATAAGGGCCAACCGTCGGAAAGCTCGAATGACGGTGGGAAATCCCTCGATCAACTGAGAGACGACTCCAAACTGGAAAATGAAACTTCCCGCCGAACCAAGATCTGGCAGCGCGACAAGGATCAGCGTGGCAAAGACTTCGATGAGGTAATAGCGCAGGGCGGCGATACCCGCACACTTCCAGACGGCACGCGCATCGGAACACTCCCAGACGGCACTCGATTGATAGATCGGGGGCACTCTAGCGACGGAAGACCAACATTGGAAGTGCAACGGCCGGACGGACGAAAGACGGACGAATTCAGATATGGACCAAAAGCCGATTGAGCTCACAACCTGGCGTCCCAGCGGCCTGCAGTATCTCGCTGCGTTGGACATTCTTGAGATCACGCATCACCCCGATGGCAGTTGCGTAATCCAGCTCGTCTCCGCAGATGCGAAAACAAGCGTTGGCGCTGTGCGATTCGAATCTCCACTCGCCACACGAGTCACCGATCAAGGAAATCTTGGCGATTACTGGAGCTCTGGCATACGCATAACTGGATACAACCTATTTGTGGCCGAAAAATCGGATTTTTTGGATTGGCTTGAGCGATCAAGTTCAGGGGTTCATAGATCGCGCGAAGTCAAGCATTACGCAATTTTCACCGAAGATATCTGCGTCGAGATATTGTCTCGGGCCGTTCCGCTATTTGCACAAAGGTGAACAAGCTCGGGACCCCTTCGCCCACAACTTGAGATGGAACTCGAGCCTCTCGAGCTAGCCGTGCTGCGTATGCTGCTCGACGGAAGGCATCCGGTTTTGAGCGCCTTGCGAGCTCAGCTCAACGGATTATCTGTGATTCGGCGCGAACGCACGGGTAGCGGTTTTTTTACAACGCTTTCACCTGACGTCAATGCAAATCCAGCGCGCATCAGTACGGACAAACTGCGTTTCGGAGACGTTCAAGCAACCATCGAAGGCTTAGCTCGGGGAGCAGGCTTTCTTCTGTTCGTTGATAACGGCCTGCTGAAGGTGCTTGAGGGATACTCGTACGAGGAGCCGTGGCCAGAACGTGTTGAACTCTTCCAACTCCGCTACCAGCAACCGGATAGATCAGCCGTGCTTTGCAATCTGATATAACGGCGGTTACGCAGCAAACGACGTCCTCTTCAGCCGCTATTCGATCGACTCGCGACAGCAACTTCACGTTCGCTGGTCTCGAAATGAGTACCCGGACAATCGGGGCCTGCACCACACCTCGAAAGCAATCTAAGTCACCCCGCGCGGCAAATCCAAGATTGCGGTGCTTACAGCCTGAAGCGGCTGGCGACGCCTCAGCCGCCCCGATGATGATGTCCGTGATCACTCGAGATCGCCCATGTGTTCGCGATCCTCGGCATCGGTCAGCACGACCGTCCAGCCCACCGCGTAGTTACTGCGCCTCGCGCACGGCCGCGAATCGCGAGCTGGAGCACCCTGGGGCACCGCCCGACATCGTGGCCAGCATCCCGTCCAGGGTGACGACGACGTTGGACAGCGAGAACGTACCGCTGCGTCCACCGGAGCATGTGCAATCGCCGGCGACCGAGACAATGCGTCCCTGCTGCGTAACGAGACCGCGATGCGTGCAGCTTCCGCTCGCCGGGCCGATCGACTCCATGACGAACGACGGTGCGGTGAACGCGTCGTGCAGGATCGTCACATCGAGCGACTTTTCCGCGAAGGCGCACGATGGGGGACTCGATACGCTCGCGCGATAACGGCCACCGAGCGCAATGGGGCCGAACGCGAAGCGGTGAATCTCCTTCTCGATCCCGACACCATCGACCGTATAGATGAGCGTGGCGCGGTCGACTTCGCTTACCACGAGCTTGATGGTGCCGACCGTGCGCAGATGCACCGCAGCGGCATCGAACGGGGCGGAAAAGACGGGGCCTGTGGCCTCATACAAATCGCCCGTGTATTCGACCGCGAAGCCGAGCGCCTGCTGCATCGAAGAAGCCACGTACCAGCGGGCGCGACCCGCGGCGTCGTAAACGAAGAGCGTGCCGAACATCGTGGTGCCCTGCTGGATGAGGTTGAGGCCCCATCCGGCCTCCGAAGCCATGAGCCACATGTCGGTCACGTCGGTGGTGACGAGCGCCGCGCGTGCATTTCCGCCCAGCACGGCCCAACACATCAGACATGCGATCACACGCTTCACGCTAGCGCCCGAACATGCATCCACATTTCGATATTGTGCCAAACAATTTTCCTGCGCCAGCCACCGTCGTAGCAGGAAAGCGACAAGCCCCGGCGCGTTTCGTCAGTCGCTGACACGCGCCGTCACGCGCGTAAATTGGCTTCGAAAGATGTGACCTGGGTCACCGTGCGGAGGGTTGCGCACCGCTACGATGGATGCATGAAAACGAAAGCCATCGCAGCAGCATTCGCCGCCTGCACCACGCTTTGCGTCGACGCGCAGCAATCCGTGCGCGTGATGGGAGAGGTGCCCGGCATCACGCTCGCGCCCGCCCCGCGCCTCGAAGCCGACATGACGCCACCACCGCAGCCGGCGTTCATGACGAAGGCGGTGGTCAACGTCCCCGCCATCGACACCTCGAACATGGCCGCGGTTTCCGCCGCGTACAACCTCTACTACAACGTCGCGATGCCGCCGGTCGGCTTCACCGGTTCGAGCGCGGCGTGCAACCCGGGCAGCGTCTCTCTCGCGTTCCAGGAGTGGACGATCTCGCGCATCAACTTCCTGCGCGCGATGGCGGGCGTGCCGGGCAACACCACGCTCGACAGCACGCAGAACGGAAATGAGCAGGCCGCCGCCCTCATCATGTCCGCCAACAACATGCTGAGCCATGCGCCCGCGAGCTCGATGGCGTGCTGGACGCAAGCCGGATACAACGGCGCGAGCAGCTCGAACCTCTCGCTGGGCGTGACCGACGCGGTGCAGATCTATATGTCCGAGCCGGGCTCGGGCAACGCATTCGTGGGACATCGCCGCTGGCTCCTGCACTCGGCCAAGAGCAGCTTCGGCCACGGCCAGGTGAGCGATGCCGGCAACGCCAATGCGATGTACGTGTTCCAGTTCGGCAGCCAGGCCTCGGTGCCTAACGGGATCGCGTGGCCGCCGCGCGGTTACGTGCCGCTGGCGCTCTTTCCCACGCAATTCACCTCGGTGCAGCGCTGGTCGTTCGGGCTTCCCGGCGCGAACTTCGCAGGCGCGAATGTGAGCGTCACGCTGAATGGCTCGAGCGTGCCGGTGAACGTAGTTTCGCGCACGGACAACGGCTACGGCGACAATACGATCGTCTGGGAAATGCCGGCGAACCACACCGTCACCGCCGGCACGACGTATACCGTTTCGATCACGGGCGTGTCCGGCGCGGCTTCGACCGCGTACACGTATTCGATCTTTCCGTTCGACGCGGCGGCAACTCCCGCGGACCTCGTGCTCACGCTGGCGGCGTCGCCCGCGACCGGCGTCACGCCCGGCAGGGACGTGGTCTACACGCTCGGCGTCGCGAACACCGGCGGCCTTCCCGCTTCGAATACGACGCTCACGGCCGCGATGCCCGCCGGATCGAGCTTCGTCTGGGCGTCATCGGGCTGCGGGCTCGCAGGCGCCGTGGTGAGCTGCTCGCTCGGGACGCTCGCGGGCGGTGCCGCAATGCAGGCGAGGATCGTCGTTCGCCCGACCATCGCGGGCACGCTCTCGACCACGGCGGCCGTGAGCGCTTCGCCCGCGGACGCGTCCACGTCCAACAACACGCGCACCTCGACCATCACCGTGGGCGCCGCCCCCGTTCCCAAGGCGATCACCCGCTACCGCCTCTACAGCCCCGTTACTTTCGAGCACCACTACACGACGGACGCCTTCGAATACAACTACCTCGCCACCGTCGGCTGGCAGCAGGAAGGCGCCGTCGGCAAGCTGCTCGACAACCCCGGCAGCTATGGCGGCGTGACCGTCGGTCCCTACTATCGCCTCTACAACGCGAGCGCGATGCAGCACCACTGGACCGCGGATGCCAACGAGTACTACATCGTCTCGCAATATCCGGGCTGGAACGGCGAGGGCATCGACGGCTTCATCCTGCCCACGCAGGCGCCGGGCACGCTTCCCCTCCATCGCCTGGTCTTGAACACGAACGCAAGCCCGCACCACTGGACGACGGACGACTTCGAGAACGCGGTCCTGATCTCGACCTATGGGTGGAAGAGCGAAGGCGTGTCCGGTTACCTGATCCCATGAGACGCGCTCGCGTTTTCGTCGCACTGCTGGCTTCCGCGGCCTGGTGTGCGCACGCGCAAGCGCCGTCGATCGTGGGATGCCAGGTCTTTCCCAGCGACAACTACTGGAATACGCCGGTCGATACGCTGCCTGTGCATCCCAGCTCGGCCGCGTGGGTCACCACGGTCGGAAACACGGCGAGGCTGCATGCGGATTGGGGCAATGTGCTCGCCGACAATTACGGCATTCCATTCGTGACGGTGAACGCGGCGCAACCGCTGGTGCCGGTGACGGGCGACCCCGACCCCAGCGTCGATTACTCCGACGAGAGCGACCCGGGCCCGTACCCGATTCCGCCCAGCGCACCCATCGAAGGTGGGTCCGCGAGCACCGGAGACCGCCACGTGCTCGTGATCGAGACGTCGAGCTGCGTGCTCTACGAGCTGTACAACGCGCACCCCGTCAACGGCGGCGCCAGCTGGACGGCGAGCTCGTTCGCGAAATGGCCGCTCGGATCGAACGCGTTGCGTCCCGCAGGCTGGACCTCGGCCGATGCCGCGGGTCTGCCGATCTTCCCCGGCCTCGTGCGCTACGACGAGGCGGCCTCGGGACAGATCAACCACGCCATTCGCTTCACCGCCCAGAATATCTGGGGGCGCGACGCCTCGGGCATCAAGTACCTGTGGCCGGCGCGTCACAACTCCGGCACCAGCACCACGAGCACGCGCCCGCCGATGGGCGCGCGTTTCCGCCTCAAGTCCTCGTATGCGATACCGGCGACGTTCAACCCCGCAACGCAGGCGATCCTGCGCGCGATGAAGAAGTACGGGCTCGTGCTGGCCGATGGCGGCAGCAACTGGTTCTTCCAGGGCGTAAGCGACACGCGCTGGTCCGACAACGTATTCACAGAGCTCGGCACCGTCACCGGCAGCAATTTCGAGGTGGTCGACACCTCGGTCATGCAGGTGGGACCTGACAGCGCGCAATCCGTACTACCGGGATCCGCAGCCAACATGACGGTCTCGCAAGTCGCCTCGCCCGCCACCGGGGTCACCGGCAAGGACCTGGTGCTGCAGGTGACGGTGAGCAATGTGTCCGGCAGCAACGCGCCTTCGGTTGTCGTGCAGGACGTGCTTCCTGCAGGAACCGCCTTCGTCTGGGCATCTTCCGGCTGCAGCGCCGCGGGCACCACCGTCACGTGCAGCGCGGGGACGATGGCTGCCGGCTCGAACGCCACGTACAAGATCGTCGTGCGCCCGGGCACGGCCGGTGCATTTGCGAGCATGGCGACCGTGAGCGTAAGCGGTTCGGCGGCGGCGAGCGCGACCCTGGACACGACAGTCGCCGCGGCACCGGCGGCCAACGCGGTGACGCGCTACCGCCTGTACAGCCCCGTCACTTTCGAGCACCACTACACGACCGACGCCTTCGAATACGGCTACCTCGGCACCGTCGGCTGGCAGCAGGAAGGCTCGATAGGCCACGTGCTCGACAATCCCGGCTCGTTCAATGGCGTCGTCGCGGTGCCGTATTACCGGCTCTACAACACCAGTGCCCGCTTGCACCACTGGACCACGGACCCGAACGAGTACTACATCGTGCAGACGTACCCGGGGTGGAATGCCGAGGGCATCGACGGATTCATCCTGCCCACCCAAGCGGCCGGCACGTCCCCTCTCTACCGGCTGGTGCTGCCTGGAAGCGCGGGGCCGTACCACCACTGGACCACGAACCCGAGCGAGAACGCGGTGCTCATCGCCACTTATGGATGGGCGAGCGAAGGCATCTCCGGGTACCTGATTCCGTAGCCGAGCTAGCGCCCCAGCATCCGCTCCACGTAGCGCGCCAGCATGTCGATCTCGAGGTTCACGCGCGCGCCGGGACGCAGGTTGCGCAGCGTCGTGACCTCGCGCGTGTGCGGGATGATGTTCACCTCGAAGCGCGCGCCTTCGACGGCATTCACCGTGAGGCTCACCCCGTCGACAGCGATGGAGCCCTTGCGCGCGATGTAGCGCGCGAGCGACGCCGGCGCTTCGATCTCGAGCCGCACACTGCCGCCGAGGTCGTCGAATGCCGCCACCGTGCCGACGCCATCGACGTGTCCGCTCACGAGGTGGCCGTCGATGCGATCGGCAAGGCGCAGCGACTTCTCCAGGTTCACCTCGCGACCGGCTTCGAGGCCGCTGGTGACATCGAGTGTCGCGCGCGAGGTGTCCACCGCGAATCCGTCCGTGTCACGCTCGACCACGGTGTGGCAGACCCCCTGGATCGCGATGGAGTCGCCCAGGCCGACCTCGTCCATCCCGAAATCGCTCACGTCGATGCGAAGCCGCGTGCCGTCCCCCGACGGCTTTGCGCTCGCGATGCGGCCCACCGCTTTCACGATCCCGGAGAACATCAGAGGCCCAATCGCATCGTGATGCGCAGGTCCTCGCCCACCGCGCGCACGTCCACCACACGCGGATGCAGCGTCTGCTCGAGGCTCGTGAACTCGGGCAACGCGAAGAGTCCCTGCCCCGTGTTGCCGATGATGCGCGGCGCGAGATAGAGCACGATCTCGTCGATCACTCCCGCCGCAAGCAACGACGCATTCAACTTTCCGCCCGTCTCGACGGTGACCTCGTTGAAGCCGCGCGCCGCCAGCTCCTGCGCGATCGCGACCAGATCCGTCTTGCCGGGTTTGCGCGGATCGACCGGTGCATCGACGATTTCCGCGCCGAGCGCCTGGAGCTGCTTGCGTTTCGCCGAATCGTCGCTCACCGTGAAGATGATCGGCGGCTCGCCGCGCAGGATCTTCGCGCCCGGGTCGAGGTCGAGCCGGCTGTCGATCACGACGCGGCGTGGCTGGCGCGAGCAAGGCACGTGGCGGACGGTGAGCTCCGGGTCGTCGCTCATCACGGTTCCGATGCCCGTGAGCATCGCGCAGGATTGCGCGCGCAGGGCATGCACGTCCCGGCGCGCGGCCTCGCCGGTGATCCACTGGCTCTGGCCATTGGCGAGCGCGATTCGCCCGTCGAGCGATGCTGCCGCCTTGATTCGCATCCACGGCCGGCCGAACCGCATGCGATGCAGGAACCCGCGATGCGCTTCCTCCGCCTGCACGGCCATGAGTCCGATGTCCACGCGAATGCCCGCGTCACGCAAGCTCGTGGCGCCGCGGCCATGCACCAGCGGATTCGGATCTTCCAGTGCCGCCACGACGCGCCCGACGCGGGCGGCGGCGAGCGCGTCGGCACAAGGCGGCGTGCGACCCTTGTGCGCGCACGGCTCGAGCGTCACGTACACGGTGGCGCCCTTGGCCAACTCGCCCGCGGCCGCAAGAGCCAGGACCTCGGCGTGCGGCTCGCCCGCGCGCACGTGCGCGCCCTCACCCACGATGCGGCCATCCTTCACGATCACGCAGCCGACGTTGGGATTGGGGCTCGCGGTGTCGCGGCCGCGCTGCGTGAGCTGCAGGGCCCGGGACATGAAGGCGTGGTCTTCGGCGGTGAACGTCAAGGACGGACCCTCACTCCGGCCCTCTCCCAGGGGAGAGGGAGCGCCTCATTTTTCGCGCACTTCGCGAATGGCATCCCGGAAATCTTCGACGTCCTGGAAGCTGCGGTAGACCGACGCGAAGCGGATGTAGGCGACCTTGTCCAGCTTGCGCAGCTCCTCCATCACCATCTCGCCCAGCCGGCGCGAATCGATCTCGCGCTCGCCGAGTGCCAGCATCTTCTGCTCGATGCGCGTGATGGCCGCGTCGACCGCCTCGGCCGTGACGGGACGCTTGTGCAACGCACGCTGGAAACCGGTGCGCAACTTGGCGGACGAGAAATCCTCGCGCACGCCGTCCGTCTTCACGATCTGCGGCATGCGAAGCTCGGCGGTCTCGTAGGTGGTGAAGCGCTTGTTGCACACCTGGCAGCGACGGCGGCGGCGGATGGAATCGCCCTCCTCGCTCACGCGGGAGTCGATCACCTGGGTATCGACGGCGCTGCAGAAGGGGCACTTCACGCGGTAGCGACCTCCATGCCGTACGTCGCGTGCATCTTCGGCCCATAAACCGGGTACTGCGCGCACAACGCTTTCACCTGCTCGCCGATTCTGGCGATGCGGTCCGCGTCCGCCTTCGCTTCAAGCACGTCCGCGATGAAGTTCGCGACCTGCTTCGCCTCGTTGTCCCTGAAGCCGCGCGTGGTCATCGCCGGCGAGCCCACGCGAATGCCGCTCGTGACGAACGGCTTCTCCGGATCGTTCGGGATCGCGTTCTTGTTCACGGTGATGTGCGCCCGGCCGAGCAACGCCTCCGCAACCTTGCCGGTGCTCTGCTTGGGACGCAGGTCCACGAGGAAGACATGGCTCTCGGTGCGCCCCGAGACGATGCGCACGCCGCGCGCGGCCAGCGTTTCGGCCATGAGGCGCGCGTTGGTCATCACCTGCTTCTGGTATTCCTTGAACGCGGGCTGCAGCGCCTCCAGGAAGGAGACCGCCTTCGCGGCGATCACGTGCATGAGCGGCCCACCCTGCAGCGACGGGAAGATGGACGAATTGAGCATCTTCTCGTGCTCGGCCTTCGCGAGGATGATGCCGCCGCGCGGGCCGCGCAGCGTCTTGTGCGTGGTGCTGGTCACGAAGTCCGCGACACCGACGGGCGTGGGATAGAGCCCCGCGGCGACGAGGCCCGCGTAGTGCGCCATGTCCACCATGAAGGTCGCGCCGACTTCATCGGCGATCTCGCGGAACTTGTTCCAGTCGGCGCGCAGCGAATAGGCGGAAGCACCCGCGACGATCATGCGCGGCTTGTGCTCGCGAGCCAGGTCGCGCACCTGGTCGTAGTCGATCTCCTCCTTCGCGTTGAGGCCGTAGCCCACTGCGCGATAGAGCTTTCCGGAGAGGTTCACGCTCGCGCCGTGCGTGAGGTGGCCGCCGTGCGCGAGCGACATGCCGAGGATCGTCTCGCCCGGCTTCAGGACCGCGGTGTACACGGCCTGGTTGGCCTGCGAGCCGGAGTGCGGCTGCACGTTGGCGTATTCGGCTCCGAAGAGCTGCTTCACGCGGTCGATGGCGAGCTGCTCGGCGATGTCGACGAACTCGCAGCCGCCGTAATAGCGCTTGCCGGGATAACCCTCCGCGTATTTGTTCGTGAGCACGCTGCCCTGCGCGGCCAGCACCGCGGGGCTCGCGTAGTTTTCGGAGGCGATGAGCTCGATGCCCTCTTCCTGGCGGCGGAACTCTGACTGGATGGCGCCCCAGAGCTCGGGGTCGGTCGCGCTGAGGGTGCTCGCGTCGGGGAACATGTCGTTCGTATGATTGGGTCCCGGCCTTCGCCGGGATGACAATCGATTATAGCTCCCGCCCTCCTTCACCCATCCGCTCGACGACGCGGCCATCCTCGAGCACGCACAGATGCGCGAGACCCAGGGCCTCCAGCCATTCCATGCCGTCGCGCGCACCCTTGAGCATGGCGATGGTGGCCGCGCTGCCCGCCACCAGGCAGCTCGAGGCGTGCACCGTGACCGACTGGAAGCCGCGGGCGGATTTTCCGGTGCGCGGATCCAGCACGTGGCAGTGCCGCACACCGTCCACCTCGATGTAGCGCTCGTAGTCGCCACTGGTGGCGACGGCGCCGGAAAAGATGGGCAGTTGCGCGACGAGCGCGCCGCGCTTGCGCGGATGCTGGATGCCGACGCGCCAGGGCGAGCCGTCGGGCTGCGGCCCCAGGATGGTGAGGTCGCCGGCCAGGTTCACCATGCCGCTTTTCACGCCGGCGTCGGCGAGGCATGCCGTCGCGCGATCCACGGCGTACTCCTTGCCGAAGCCGCCGAAATCGATCTCCATCCCCGTGTCGAGATGCACATCGCCCGTTGTGGAGACGCGTCCCCAGCCGATGAAGGGAAGTACCGCTGCGATCTCCTCGTCCGGGGGCACGCGACCCGAGTCGAATCGCCACACTTGGCGCAATACACCGGAAGTGATGTCGAAGAGACCGCCGCTTTCACGCCAGCAGGCCTGCGCGAACTGAAGCAGCCCTCGCGTCTCGTCGTCGACCTCCACGGGAGCTGTCGCCGCATTGATTCGCGAGACCACGCTGTCGGGGCGATAGCGCGAGTACTTGGCCTCGATGCGCAGGACTTCGGCGATGGCGGCCTGCGCGGCACGATCGCCGAGTGACTCGTCGCTCGCGTAGAGCTGCACTTCGTTCTCGGCAGCCATCGCGCGGAAAGAGAAGCGCCGCAGGGCCGGCCCCTTCGCCGGCTCAGAACGCGTGGCTGATGCTGACGAGCCCATAGGCCGCACGCAATGTGGAGAACGCTTCGCTGCCGCGGCCCCCGAGGTGCAACGAGCGCGAGTCGACGATGTATCCCGCGGTCGCCTCGACCCGGGTGCCATCCGCGAATCGGTAGATGCCGCGAAGCGAAGGCGACAAGCCGCCAAAAGCCCCGAGGCGCTGGTCGCTCGAGAGGATGTCCGGCTGCGGCTGCGGGATCACCGGTGAATAAAAATCCGCCGCCGACTGCGTGTAGTAGCGCAATGCGGGGCGCAGGGCGAAGGCTTCGTTGAAATCGTGGTGCAACGCCACCTCGAGGGTGTGCGCATCGATGCCCCAGTCGTCGTGATAGAAGCGGTACTCGGCCTGGAGCGTGTTGCGCTGCGCCGCGAAGTGATGCCGGTACCTCGTGATCCATGCCCAGGTGTCACGCTCCGAGGGACGCCGGTCCGGCATGATCACCAGGTCCGCATCCGGATGGAAGGTCAGCGTGAACTTGTAGGGATCGTTGAACCAGCCCCGGCCGCGCGAATACGTCACCGTGCTCTGGATTGCGGCCACCGGCGAGATCACCTGCGAGACGCCGAAAAGATATTGGTCGGTCCCGCGATGCTCGTCCAGGCTCGGATCGTCCGAGGATCGCACGCGATCGTTCGAGCGGCCGAACGCGGCGGTGAACGTGGTGAGCTTCGCGTTCGTATCCCAGCGCGCCTCGAGGCCGAAGGCATGGGAGATGTAATCCTCTTCCCTGGAGACCGCGCGCGAAGCGGAGAACGTGAAGTCGCCGAAGCGCCTGCCGACCTTGGCGTCCCACGTCGTACGCCGATCGCTGATCGAGGCGCCGCTCACGGTCTGCACCGGCTTGCCGCTTGCGTTCGAGACGAGCTGCGGCGACGCCCCGGTGATGATGTCCACGGCTGCGCTGCCGGAGACCTCCCACGTTTCCGCAAAGGTCGCCTGTCCCCAGAGGATGGGCTCCGTGATCTTCATGAGGCCGCGCTCCTTGTAGCCCAGGAGCGTCACGCCGACCTCGCCCACCTCCGCGGCGCCGGCGCGTGCGGGGATCACCGCGATCGGCAAGGCCAGCGCCGCTTTCCAGAGGGCGCCGCGCTCAGTTGCAGCCACAGCCGCCACCGCCCACCGACGCGCCGCCGCTCGCGGCTTCCTTCGCGGAGTAGGTCTTCTCGATGGCACGCGCATGGCCGGGGGAATCCTCGAAGGCCATGTCGGGACGGGCGAGGTAGCCGCGCTGGTAGGGCGCGACCGAGGTGCATGCGCACAACGTCAGCGCCAAGAGAACAAAGCTGAAACGCGGAGTGGCGGAGCAGCCATCGGTGAACCCCAGGCACAACCAACCCAATGTTTTCTTCACTCCGCAACTCCGCGTTTCACGTTTTTGCATCAGGGTTCTTTCAGTAGCTCATCGATTTCACGTTCGAGCGACGCAGCGGTTTCCTGCGTGAAGCCGCGATGCACTCGGCGGACGACGCCCTTGCGATCGACGAGGTAGCCGCTCGGCATCGCCTTCACGTCGAACGCCTGCGCCGCCGCGTCCTTCGCATCCAGCGCGAGCGGAAAGCTCACGGTCACGCGCTGCAGGAAGCGCTGTGCATCCGCGGCCTCCACGTCCTTGTTGAAGCCGACGACGGTGAAGCCACGCGGCGAATATCGCTTGTAAAGGGAGTCCAGCGTGGGCATCGAAAGGCGGCAGGGCACGCACCACGATGCCCAGAAGTCGACGTACACGACCTTGCCCTTGAGCGCGGCGAGCTCCACGGGGGCGCCTTCGCCCAACCGGGGGGCGGAAAGGGAGGGCATCGGAGCGCCGGCCTCGAGCGCGCAGGCGGCACTCGAGAACACCGCGAGCAGGAGGGCAAGTTTCATTCGGGTCTGCAGGAACGTTCGCCTATAATCGGTCGGTCTTCGCCGCCGCGCACACGAGAACAACGCCACCGGGGGCCTTATTCCCGCGGGTGGCCAGGGAGAGGGTATGCAAGCGATGCTGAGGCTCGCGCGTTTCATCGACGCGCTCAACGACCGCGTGGGCCGCACGGTGTACTGGCTGGTTCTCGCGATGGTGCTGCTCAGCGCCGGCAACGCGATCGTGCGCAAGGTGTTCGACTGGAGCTCGAACTCGCTGCTCGAAGGCCAGTGGTATCTCTTCTCCGCGGTGTTCCTGCTCTGCGCCGGCTACGCGCTGCTTCGCAACGAGCACGTGCGCATCGACATCATCGCGGGGCGCCTCTCGCCCAAGGCACAGGCCTGGATCGACATCCTCGGCACCGTCTTCTTCCTCATGCCGATGGCGATCCTCATCATGACGCTGTCGTGGCCCTACTTCATGCGCGGCTACACCGAGCATGAGATCTCGGGCAGCGCGGGCGGGCTCATCCTGTGGCCGGCCCGGCTGTTGCTGCCCATCGGTTTTGCGCTCCTCGTGCTGCAGGGGCTCTCCGAGCTCATGAAACGCATCGCGTTCGTCGCGGGCAAGGGACCGGACCCCATCGTGCGGCACGACCCCGCGGAAGCGGAGCGCGAGCTCGCCGAGGAGATCCGCAAGATGGCCGAGGGGAAAGCCTGATGGAAGCCTTCCTCATCGCCAACATGGCGCCGATCATGTTCATCGGCCTCGTGTTCTTCCTGCTGCTGGGCTATCCCGTGGCCTTCGCGCTCGCCGCCAACGGCATCTTCTTCGGGCTGCTCGGCATCAAGCTGGGGTTGCTGCAGCCTTCGCTCTTCCAGGCGCTGCCCGATCGCCTCTGGGGCGTGATGTCCAACGACACGCTGCTCGCGGTGCCCTTCTTCACCTTCATGGGGCTCATCCTCGAGCGAAGCGGCATGGCCGAGGACCTGCTCGATACGATCGGTCAACTCTTCGGCCCGGTGCGCGGCGGCCTGGCCTTCGCGGTGATCTTCGTGGGGGCCCTGCTCGCCGCGACGACGGGCGTGGTGGCCGCTTCGGTGATCTCGATGGGCCTCATCTCGCTGCCCATCATGCTGCGCTACGGGTACGACCGGCGCTTCGCAACAGGCGTCATCGCCGCATCCGGCACGCTCGCGCAGATCATCCCGCCATCGCTCGTGCTCATCATCATGGCCGACCAGCTGGGGCGCTCCGTGGGCGACATGTACGCGGGCGCATTCATTCCCGGCATCACGCTTGCCGGGCTGTACGCGTTGTACGCGGCGGGCGTCGCGATCTTCAAGCCGGCGTGGGCGCCCGCGCTTCCACTCGAGGCCCGCCGCCTGCGCGAGCCGAACGGCACGACGGGCACCCCTTCCGTGGTCGTGATCGTGGCGCTGGCCGCGGTGGCCGCGGTGCTCTTCGACCGGTACTACTACGTGCCGAAGTATGCCGAGGCCATGCTCGACGAGCGGCTCGTGCTCGCGGCCGGCGCGGGCGCGGCATTCGCGCTGGCCAGCGCGATGGTGAACCGCACGTTCAAGCTGGGGCTGCTCTCCCGCCTGGCGGAGCAGGTGATCTTCGTCCTGATCCCGCCGCTGGCGCTCATCTTCCTCGTGCTGGGCACCATTTTCCTGGGCTGGGCCACGCCCACCGAAGGCGGCGCCATGGGCGCCACGGGCGCGCTCGTGATGGCGCTGCTGCGCGGGCGGCTCTCGTTGAAGCTCACGCGCCAGGCGATGGACACGACCGCGAAGCTATCGACCTTCGTCGTGTTCATCCTCATCGGCGCGCGGGTCTTCTCGCTCACTTTCTACGGCGTGAACGGCCACGTGTGGGTCGAGCACCTGCTGACCAGCCTGCCCGGTGGACAGCTGGGCTTCCTCATCGTCGTCAACATCATCATCTTCCTGCTCGCGTTCTTCCTGGACTTCTTCGAGCTGTCGTTCATCGTGATCCCGCTCATCGGCCCGGTGGCCGACAAGCTGGGCATCGACCTCATCTGGTTCGGCGTGCTGCTGGGCGTGAACATGCAGACCTCGTTCATGCACCCGCCCTTCGGCTTCGCGCTCTTCTACCTGCGAAGCGTGGCGCCCTTCCGCGAGTTCGTGGACAAGGTCACCGGCAAGCGCATGGCGCCGGTCACGACCGGCCAGATCTACTGGGGCGCGATTCCGTTCGTGATCATCCAGATCGTCATGGTCGGATTGCTGATCGCCTTCCCGCAGATGTCGCTGGTCTACAAGTCCGACCAGCAAACGATCGACATCAACAAGGTGAAGATCGAGATCCCGGCGGACGAGCCGCAGACCCAGGGCGAGCAGCAGCAGGAAGACGACGACCTGATGAAGCAGCTGCAGAAGAAATAGCGATGAAGCGGCGCGGCCGGGCCGTGACCGCTCAGGAGCGTGAAATGTCCGCCTGCTCTTCCGGAACGGACCGGGTGAGCAGCGAGTCGAGCGCCTGCGCCGTGAGCGGCAGGGGCAGCGCATCGTCGACGCCGGGCAACGCCACGCCGGGTCGATCGCCGGCGAGCACGATGCGAGTCGACGGCCTGAGAAGACGCCGCAGTCGCGCGGCGAGGTCGGCCACTTCCGCCTCGGAAAGCGCCGCATCGAGGATCACCGCATCGAAGTGCATATGGGCCGGAAGCTGCAGCGCGGTCAGCGCGCTGTAAGCCGCCTCCACTCGATGCCCGAGCTGCTCCAGCGTGGCACGCACGCCCTGCGCGAGCTGCGCGCTTGGCGTCACCACCAGGACGGAAGCGTGGTCCAACGGCCGCCGGGAAATATCCGCCCTTTGCGCGCCGGGGCCCACGGGCAGCCGCAGGCAAAAGCTGCTCCCCTTGCCGAGTCCCGCGCTGTGGACCGAGACGCGTCCGCCATGCATCTCGGCCAGGGAGCGCACCAGCGTGAGCCCGATGCCCAGGCCGCCGAGGGACTGCTCCGGGGCGCTCGGCGCCTGCGCGAACAAGTCGAAGATCGAGTCGATCATTTCCCGCGCGATTCCGATTCCGTTGTCGGTGATGCGGACGAAAGCTTCGCGCGAATCGCTGCCCGCCTCGACCTCGATGCGGCCATTGGGAGGCGTGTATTTCGCCGCGTTGTGCAGGAGGTTCGAAACGACCTGGGTCAAGCGAACCGGGTCGCCATGCACCTTGATGGTCGCTGCCGGCGGCTTCAATAGGAGCTCGTGACCCTTGGCCTCCATGAGGGCGCGATTCACCTCGACCGCGTTGTTCACCACCTCCCACAAGCCGAGCGTCTCCGGACGCAGCTCGATCTTGCCGCGCGTCACGCGCGAGATGTCGAGCAGGTCGTCCACCAGCCGCGACAGGTGCGATGTCTGCCGGCGCATGATGCCGAGGAGGCGGTCCGTATCGCCGTCGCTGCCCGAAGCGCGGCGGCGCAGGATCTCGATGGACGTGACCAGCGGCGACAAAGGGTTGCGCAGCTCGTGCGCGAGCATGGCGAGGAATTCATCCTTGCGGCGGTGCTCCTCGCGCAATTGCGCGTTCAACCGCGTGGCTTCCTGCCGCGCGGCGTCCAATGCATTGGCGAGGACCTGGGCGCGGCCCGCCAGACTGCGCGCGTCGTCGGCTTCCGAGCGCGCCAACGCCACCCGAAGCTCGCCGTGCAGCGCGTAGGCGAGCAGCGGAAACATGGGCTCGATGCGCGCGAGGACGGCGGGATCCGGCTCGGCGCCGCACATGAGCAATGCGAGCCCGTCGAGCACGAACGCCTCGACCCGCTGGCCGGCGATGCCCTCGCAGTCGAGATGCGCGACGTGCCTGCCGGACTCGCGGCATCGATCGAGGAATGCGCGCCAGCCCGGGCCTCCGCGAAGGGTCTGCGGAAATCCCGGCGCGGGCACCAGCGCATCCACGAGCGGGTCCCGCAGCATCACCATCACGGCCGCCACGCCAAGCTGCTGCGCGAGCGCATGCGCAGCTGCGATCCGGCGGCCGGGATCGGCGAGCTCGACGACGGCGCGCGTGCCCGGGTCTTGTTGCATCGGCTTACTCCGGCATCACGCAGACCACGGCCGTGCAGTTATGGAATCCGCCGAACTGGCCTTCGGCACGCGCGATCTGCCCGTACGTGTTGCAGCCGACGAAGGTCGCGGGCTGCAGCAGGTCGGCGCACGCCTTGAGCTCGTTGCCGAAGCCGCGGCCGAGTCGCAGCCGGGTTGCGACGCAATCGAAGACGAGCGCGGCCCTGGGACGCAGCCCGCCCAGCGCCTCGAGCGCCGCCCGCGTAGCCTGCGCCGCGGCGAGGACGGCGGATTCCTCGGACGTCTTCATGATGTGCACGATCGACCCGTTGGGGACGTCCGCGGCGCAATCGATCGAGCCATCGGCGTTCACATTGAGCGGAACGCGCAGGCGATAGTGGCCGTCGCTGCGGATGCCGATGATGTTGTGCAGGAAGAAGGGAAGCGGCGACGCACGGTCGAACGCCTGCCCGGTCGCCTGGGCGTGGGCCTCGATCGCGTCCAGCGCGGGCAGCCCGTTCAAGCCCGTGAGCCGCGTGCCTGCCGCCTCGGTGACCCGGAACGCTTCGCTGGCGGGAATCCAGCCGTGCGAGACGCCGATCCCGAGGGGCCGCCGCGACAGGATCTCCATCGCGACGACGGCGTCCGTGGTCGCGCGCGTCCCGTCGAATACATACGTCTTGCGGAAGAGCCCGTCGTCTCCGGCGCCTCCGCCGAAGAACTTGTAGTTGCCGCGCGTGGCGACCGTGAGCTCCTCGACGATCGCATCGGCATGCCCCGCGAGCGCGTCGGTCATCACGAGCGCCGAGCGATACGGCTCGGGCGCGCCTTCGATGCCGCGGAAGGACGCGGCGGCCTGTCGAGCCGCGCCCAGTGGGTCCGCCTTCACGCCCGTGCCCAGTCCGATGGCGAATCGCATTTCGTCCGAGCGTATGGCGAGCGCGGACACGTAGCCCTCGCCTTGCGAGGCCGTCGAAAACTCGCCCGCGGACGACGAGCCCGTGATGGTCGTGCATCCCGACGCGCGTGCGAGCGCCTCCAGCAGCGCGTCGAAGCGATGCTGCGCCGAGGCGAAGACGATGATCGCGTCGGGAGCGCCACCGTTGAATCCGGCCCTGAATTCCGCGCCCAGGCGTTCGCCCGCGGTCGCGCTGTCGGTCTCCGTCGTGATGGCCGTGATGGCTTCGTTCATGGGTCTTCTCCCCGAGGGACCGCGGAGCGAGGACCGCACCGGGCCGTTATCTGATCGCGACAGTTTAGGCCGCGGCCCCCGCGGCTAATGTAGGTGTGGGCCTACATCGAAGCATCCGCAAAGAAAAAGGCCCGCGCGGGGCGGGCCTTCGGGAGATCAGTCGATCATTTGATCTTGCTGATGCCGTGCATGAAGTCGTCGAAGCCCTTCTCGGCGACCTGGAACCACAGCAGCTGCTCGGTGCGGAAGGCGACCATGTTGTCGTAGATCTTCTTGAAGTGCGGGCTTTGCTTGGACAGATCCGCATACACCTCGAGCGAGGCCTTGTACGCCGCGGTGAGGATCTCGTTGGAGAAGCGGCGCAGCACCGTGCCGCCCGCGATGAGGCGCTTCAGCGCCGCCGGATTCTGCGCGTCGTACTTGGCGAGCATGTACGTATTGGCTTCCCAGCACGCGGCTTCCACGATGTTCTGGTACTCCTTCGGCAGCTTGGCCCACTCGGCCGTGTTGAACATGCAGACGAGCTGCGGGCCGCCTTCCCAGAAGCCGGGGTAGTAGTAATTCTTCGCGATCTTGTTGAAGCCGAGCTTCTCGTCGTCGTACGGACCGACCCATTCGGCCGCATCGATGGTGCCCTTCTCCAGCGCGGGATAGATGTCGCCGCCAGGGATGAGCTGCGGGACCACGCCCAGCTTCTCCATCACCTTGCCGGCCATGCCCCCGATCCGCATCTTGAGGCCCTTCAGGTCCTTGACGCTCTTGATCTCCTTGCGGAACCAGCCGCCCATCTGCGAGCCGGTGTTCCCCGCGGGCACTCGATAGATGTTGTACTGCTTGTAGAAGTCCGCGAAGAGGTCGTTGCCGCCGCCGAAGAGTTGCCAGGCGTTCATCTGCCGCGCGTTGAACTGGAACGGCACCGCCGTATCCAGCGCGAACGTCGGCTCCTTGCCCCAGAAGTAATACGGCGCCGTGTGCGCGGCCTGGATGGTGCCGTTCTGCACGGCATCGACCACGCCGAACGCGGGAACGATCTCGCCGGCGGCGAACACCTGGATCTGGAATTTGTTGTTGGTGCAAGCGGCGACGCGCTTGGCCATCACCTCGGCCGCCCCGTAGATCGTGTCCAGCGACTTGGGGAAGCTGGACGCAAGGCGCCACTTGATCTCGGGCAATGCCGCCTGTTGCGCGCGGCTCAGCGTCGGCATCGTGGCGGCGCCGGCAGCGAGGCCCACGCCTGCGGACTTCAGGAATTTTCTGCGCTCCATCTCCCCCTCCTTTATCGGTCTTGAAGGGACGCACCCCGGGGACGCGCCCCGGGGTGCGTCCCCGGGTTATCGAACGAGCGAAGACTACATCAATCGCCCGCGATGGTCATGCGCTCCACGAGGATGGAGCCGCAATGCTTGGAGCCGCGCACGAGCACGTCGCTGCCGACGCCCACGATCCCGAGGAACATCTCGGGCAGGTGGCCGGCGATCGTGACCTCTTCCACCGGGAACTGGATCTGCCCGTTCTCGACCCAGTAACCCGCGGCGCCCCGCGAATAATCGCCCGTCACGGAATTGACGCCCTGGCCCATGAGCTCGGTCACGACGAGGCCCCGATCCAGCTGCTTCACGAGGCCGTCGAAGTCGTGCGGGCCCGGCTTCACCAGCAGGTTGTGGTTGCCGCCCGCATTGCCCGTGCTCTCCAGGCCCAGCTTGCGCGCCGAATAGCTGGAGAGGAACCAGCCGTTGAGCACCCCGCCTTCGACCAGCGCGCGCGACTCGGTCGCGACACCTTCGGCGTCGAAATAGGCGCTCGCGATCTCGCCCGGGCGGTGCGGATCCTCGAAGATGTCCACGCCGGGCGCGAAGACCTGCGTGCCCAGCTTGTCCAGCAGGAACGACGAGCGGCGATAGAGGCTCGAGCCGCTGGCCGCGGAGACGAAATGGCTGATGAGGCTGGAGGCGATGTTCGCCTCGAACAGCACCGGCACTTCCATGGTTTGCAGGCGGCGCCCGCCGAGGCGACGCACCGCGCGTTCTCCCGCGGTGCGGCCCACGGTGTCCGGGTCGTCGAGGCGCGAAGGATCCCGATTCGTGCTGTACCAGTAATCCCGCTGCATCGCGCCGCGCTCTTCCGCCACGACGCCGCAGCCGATGCTCGCCTTGGAGCTGGGGAACCCGCCCATGAAGCCGCGCGTGTTGGCGAGGATGAAATCCGTGTCATACGCGGAGATCGTCGCACCCTCGCTGTTGGTGATGCGCTTGTCGACGCGAAGCGCGGCCGCTTCGGTGCGGCGCGCGAGCTCGATCGCTTCCTCGACGGTGAGCCCCCACGGATGGAGAAGGTCGAGGTCCGGGATCGGGCCCTTGAAGAGACGCTCGGCATCCGGCAGGCCCGCGGCCTCGTCTTCGGCGGTGTGGCGCGCGATGGCGCAGGCCGCTTCCACCGTGCGATCGATCGCCTCGGGCAGCAGGTCCGACGTGCTCGCATTCCCGCGGCGCGCGCCGAAGAAGACGGTGATCGACAGTCCCTTGTCGCGGTTGTACTCGACGGTCTCGACTTCTCCGCGGCGCACCGTGACCGATTGGCCGACCGCCGCGGAGACTTCGACCTCCGC
>Ga0070658_10001422_pt1 | contig 20409 bp, 15 predicted proteins | sample KBSC13metaG_FD_64664 | JGI IMG/M metagenome (GOLD analysis project Ga0070658, IMG submission 64664) | Corn rhizosphere microbial communities from Kellogg Biological Station, Michigan, USA - KBS C1-3 metaG | ecosystem: Host-associated > Plants > Roots > Rhizosphere > Soil ...
GCGCGCCACCAGACCGAGCACAATTGTGCCGATCAGCAGAGCGAGCGGAATGGCGAGCACAAAGGGATCGGTCAGGATCTGGTGCATGTCGTTCATTCTATTGTCTATGGCGCCAGGCCGCGGGTCATTTTTCCCTGCACGCCAGGCGCTTCCCGAACGTCATTTGCTTTTGATGCGCTCGTCTCTCGCGTTGGGGGTATGCTCGGTGGCGGGGCTGGCGCTCGTTTGCGCCCTCCTCCAACCTGGCGACGCGCGGGCCGCCGGATTCGAAGATCCGCCCTCTGAAATGGCCACCGTGCTCGCCCGCAATGGAAAACGGGCCGAGAAGGCCGGGGACCTTGCGCAGGCTTACGTCTACTATTCGCAGGCGGCGGCGCTCCAGCCGAAGAACCGTGGCTACCGGAACCATGCGGCCGCCCTGAAGGCGGCCGGCGCGAAGCAGATTCGCGAAGCGTCGGGCGGCGAAGCGCCTGCGTTGCCCGAGGCCGACAAGATTCACGACGGCGAAGTGCACCATGCCTTCCTGCCGAAAGATTTGCTTTTCGACAGCGTGACCGCGCGGCAGATTTCTCTCGAGCGGCATTTGACGAGCCCGCCGGTGCTGGCGGCGACGGCCGGAAGGTTTGATTTCGACCTGAACGACACGCCCCGGAATCTCTACCAGAAAATTGCGGCGCGCTACGGATTGCAGGTGGTATTCGACAGCGACTTTTCCGCTGTTCCGTCGCAGCCGATCCGCTTCCGCATCACGGACGTGGATTACCGCAAGGCTTTCGATGCGCTCCAGATCTCGACGGACACCTTCATTGTTCCCATCGGCGCGCACGCCATCATGGTGGCGCGCGACACCGTGCAGAAGCGCAACGATCTGGAGCAATATATTGTCCTGACCCTGAACGTCCCCCAGGTGATCACGGCGCAGGAGCTGACTGAAATCGTGCAGGTGGTGCGGCAGACCACGAATGTGGAAAAGATCGGATGGGATACGAATACCGATCAGCTCGTAGTGCGCGATCGCGTTTCCCGGGCGGCGCTCGCGCAGGCGCTGGTGGATCAGCTCTTCGCTTATCATCCGGAAGTGATGGTCGAGCTCGAGTTGCTGCAGGTCTCGAACAGCGACATCATCAACTACGGCTTTTCGGTAACCAACACGTTCCAGTTGATCCCGCTGGGGCACATCGCGAACAACATCATCTCGATTCCGGATGGCGTAACGAATTTGCTGACCTTCGGGGCGGGGAAGACTCTGGTGGGAATTGCGGCGGCGCAGGTGCAGGCGATGTTCAACGAGGGAATCTCGAATTCGCGCGCGCTTTACACCGCGCGTCTGCGGGCGGGCAGCGGTACGGCGGGCGTATTCCATGTGGGCGAAAAGTATCCGATGATCACGTCGGGATTCGTAAATGGCTCGACGGGGTCGAACGGCGGAACAACGCCGTCATTCGTAGCGCCGCCGGCGATCACGTTCGAAGATCTTGGCCTCGAGATGAAAGTCACCCCGACTGTGCACGGCGCGAACGACGTATCGATGGGGATCGATGCTTCGTATGAGGCCCTCAGCGGACAATCGGCCGATGGCATTCCAATTCTGCAGAGCACTAAAGTGACGACCGACGTGCGGGTGCGGAATGGCGAGTGGTCGATCGTGGGTGGGCTGATCAGCGATTCGAAATCGAAGACAAAGGGTGGTTTTTGGGGACTGGCGAATATCCCATTCCTCGGGGAGCTCTTCAGCCATACGTTCATCGACAAGGAATCGAACAGTTTTCTGATTGGCGTGCGGCCGTATATTCTCTCGATGGGGCCGGGCGAGACAAAGGTGACTTTGCCGTTGCGGGCAGGTACGGACCAGCGGCCTTTTACGCCATTCTGAGGTTCCCCGCCGGTGGCGCTATAATGGGTACAGGTGAAAGGGGGCGCAACGGCTTCGACGGGAATGGATTGCGATGGGAAGGCGTGCCGGGTTCCGAGCTCCCGTTAAACGATCGGAAAACCAAAACTGCCAATAACATGCAGTTTGCCTACGCTGCTTAATTAAACCCTAAGCGCGTACGCTCCAGCCAGTCTGCCTGCGGGCTGGTCAGTGAGTGTCATCTCAGCAGGATAGGAAGCAGGCTTCGGTCCGGAGCCGAGATCCGAGATCAATCGGGCTGGTTCGGCGTTATCTTGCTGGTTCTTAGGCGCCGAATGAGACTCCAGAATTAAGCTACGCACGTAGGCTTTTCATTACAGACGCTCTCGGACGGGGGTTCAACTCCCCCCGCCTCCACCAATTCACGAAATGACTAAATCAACTCCGCCCTGCCGCGGAATAGCCGTAGTTCACGGAAGTTTGTACGCCACCAGTTCCGCCGGGTGTCCCGCTCCACCGATGCCCAGCACCAGATACTGCTTCCCGCCAAGCATGTAAGTCATCGGCGAACCCGTCTGCGGCGCGGGCATGAAGATCGCGCCGGCGTCCTTGCCCGTCGCTTTGTCGTACGCCCGCAGCATCGCGCCATGCTCGCCCTCGGCATTGGTGAAGAACCCCGCCTCGCCCGCAATCAGCAATGACTTCGTCACCAGAGTGCCAATCATGCCGACGCGTCCGGTGCGCGGAATCGTCATGCCTTTCAGCGCCGGCGCGTTGCGCACCACATCCGGAGTTTCACCGTGCGCGATCTGCCAGAGGATGTCGCCTTTGTTCATGTCGATCGCGCTGATGCGTCCATAGGGCGGCTTCACGAGCGGCATTCCTTCAACAGTGATCCCGCCGCGTCCCCCGCCGCCACCGCGCCCGCCACGTCCTCCCCGGCCACCCCCGCGTCCCGCCGGCGCCGCGGCATTGCCCTGCACGTAAGCGATATCCGGCGGATTCGGACCCGACGGCGGCAGCAGCCCAAACGGCGCAATCTCCGTCTGAGAAAAAACGTAGAGGATATGGGTCTCCGGATCGTACGATCCGCCCGGCCAGTTCGTGCCGCCATTCGGAGGCCCGAGCGCCAGCGTCGCAAGCGGCCCTTCGGCCTTGCTCACCACCGGCGGCGTAAATACCGGCCCCAGCTTGTAGTGCGAAACAATTTCCTCCGCCTCCGCGCGCAACTGCGGGGTGAAGTCGATCAGGTCGTCAAGCGTGACGCCAACGCGATCGTAGGCCGGCGGCTTCGAGGGAATCGGCTGCGTCGGCGCATACCATTCGCCCGGCACGTCACCTTTCGGCACAGGCTTCTCTTCCATCGGCCAGATCGGAACGCCGGTCTCCCGGTTGAACACGTAAAGGAACGCCTGCTTGGTGGGCTGCGCGACCGCCTTCACCGGCTTGCCGTCGATCGTAATATCGGTGAGGATCGGCGCGCACGGAATGTCCATATCCCAGATGCCGTGATGCACCAACTGGTAATGCCACTTGCGCACGCCGGTCTTGAGATCGAGCGCCACCAGACTCTCGCCGAAGAGCCCGTTGCCCGGTCGATGCCCGCCATAAAAATCGCTCGTCGGCAACTCCACCGGCAGATAGACGAGATTCAGATCTTCATCCACCGAGATCTGTCCCCATACTCCGGTGTTGCCCGTGTAAGACGCCGAATCATTCAGCCACGTATCCGCGCCGAATTCATTCGCCAGCGGGATCGTATGGAAGATCCACAGACGCTTGCCGCTTCGCACGTCGAACGCCCGCACGTAGCCCTTAGGATTCGTCTTGCCATTCTTCGGAATATTGCCGTTGCTGTGGAGTGCGCCGATAATCAGCTCGTCCTTCGCGACGATCGGCGCCGAGTTCAGCCCAATGTCCGCAGTGTCGAGGTCCATCGTCTGATCGTCGTCCTGCTTGAGATCGACGATTCCGTTCTTCCCGAAGCTCGCAATCGGAGTTCCCGTCTTCGCATTCAGCGCGACGAGCTGATAGCCCAGCGTGACGTAATAGATGCGCTCCTCGCGCCCGTCGGTCCAATACGCCAGCCCGCGGCCGGAGAGCTGGTGCGGTGCGTTCAAGCCGCGCAGCCCTTCGTGCTCGCTGTGCATCCACAGCATTTCGCCCGTGGCGGCGTCGAGCGCAAACACAGCGCGGCGCGTTCCACCCACCGAGTACAGAACGCCGTTCACCATGAGCGGCGTGCTTTCGATGCTGTTCTCCACGCGCGGCCCCAGATTGGCCGTGCTGAATCGCCACACCACCTGGAGGTTGTTGAAGTTGCCGGCGTTGATCTGGTCGAGCGGGGAATAGCGGGTATTGCCGGTGTCGCCACCGTAGGTGGCCCACTGGCCGTTTTTCGCGCCGGATTGGGCCAAAAGCGCGGCCGCCAGCATTGCGGCAACAGAAAGGATGCGGAGAGCGGTCCGGTTCAATTAGCCTCCAGTCGAAGTTCCTGTTATATCGCAGAACCCAAAACCGATTGCGCGCGTAGAATTGGTGTATGCTGCGGGCCGCGATTCTCTGCCTGATCGCAGCGTCTGCCTGGGGGCAGCGCTTCGACGCGGCGGAACTGCGCGTGAATCAGTCCGGTGAGGAGCGCTCCTCGGTCGATCTTACGAATGGCGTCCTGACCATGCGGAACGTGTCGCTTCGCATCCTGCTCGCCGAGCTCTACCTCATGACGCCCGATGACATCGTGGGTCCTTCCTGGCTGAGTGACGTTCACGTCGACATTCTCGCCAAAGCTCCCTCGCACGATGCCTCCGACGCCGATCTGCGCGAAATGGCCAAAGCCCTGCTGCGCGACCGCATGAAGATGGCCGCGCATATCGAGCCGCGCCCGAGATCGGTTCTGGCTCTCTCCATCTGGAAGGGCCAGCACAAGCTGAAATCCGACGCACCGCCCCAGCGGCCCGAAGATGCCGCGTGCCGGCGGCAATCCGCGGAAACGGGAATCAGATTCGTTTGTCAACACATGTCGATGGCGGAGTTCGCGCACGAAATTCCGGAGATCGCCGGACGTTATACCGATCAGCGCGTTGTCGATCAGACCGGCCTCGATGGCTCGTGGCAGTTCAGCCTCGAGTGGACGTCCTTCGGCGATCTGGAGACCAACGGCGGGCTAACACTGTTTGCCGCTCTCCAGTCCCAGCTCGGTCTTCAGCTCGAAAACAAAAAGCTGCCGGTACCTGTAGTCATCATCGACAGCATGGAGCGAACACCTGCGGAAAATTAGCTACAGCCGGGAATGTTTTCGGCTCGCCAGACGCTTCTTCACGTCCGGCCAGTACTCCTTGAGCAGGTTTGAAATCGAATCCGTTCCGATCTGAGTAAACATGCGCTGCATGGTGGGCCGAAAGCCCACTTCGTCGGGATAGTAAGCATTGCCGATGGATGCGGTAATGCCGTTACCGAGGAACTCTCCGACGTTGAACGTCGGCGTTCCATGGTCCGTCTTTGCTACAACAACCCGGCTGAGTGCATAAAGCGTCCGCTTCTTTTTCGAACCCGCGCCCAGCCTGAAATACCGCGGGTCCTCACGAACCAGGGCCGGGACAAAGCCTTCCGCCATATAGTTGCCGATATCCTGATCCGCAATCGAACAGATATAACGATGCGCGTAGCCTTTTACGCCCTGGCCGAAGGAAGGATTCTGATCCGTGATCTGATAAAGGCTGGCGAAGATCCCGGCCATTACGTATGACGGCCCATCGATGCTGTCCTTGGTCGCGATGGTCAGCTTCTGCCGGGCCGTCAGTGGCTTGAACGGCACGGATGATTCCACGGTCCGGTAGTTCGGCAAGACTCCGAAAGCGCGCTTATCGGATTCCTGTCCGGACAGGAAGGGCGCCACCAGAAGGCTGACAATAAGGATTCGACGGGTGTAGGTATTCACTCAGGGAACCGATGATGCGGTAGTCGCCCAGGTTACATCAGATGATCGTAAAGACGCTTCCGGATTGTCTCGAAGTCGGACGTATTCAGAACGTAGCTGCTGCGTTCCGGATTCAGTTTGCGTATTTCCGCCTGCGTCTTCCTGATCCGGTCCTGCGTCGGGGGATGCGAGAGGAACAACTTCGCCACGCGGCCGGGCGTAGCGCGTTCAGTCGATGCAATCTTCTCAAACATATCGATGCTGGCCGCGGGATCGTATCCGGCGCCGTAAAGATAGTGGACGCCAAGCTGGTCGGCCTCCGTCTCGAACGCTCTTGAGAAGTGCAGGGAAGTCACCGGCGCCGCCACTCCCGCGGCCTGCCGCGCCGCGACTCCAGCCAGGCCGGGGATCAGCACGCTCAGAGGTCCGCCGATGATCTTCGCCAGTTGCCCGCCGCTCTGCTCCCGCGTCGCATGCCGGGCGGCCGCATGTCCGATTTCGTGCGCAACCACTGACGCGAATTCCGCTTCATTATCCGCCATCATCAGGATCGAGGAATTTACATAAACCCAGCCGCCGGGCAGCGTGAACGCATTGATCTCGGATGACTGAATCATCTTCACGGTCACCGGGAACGGCGCATTCGCCTGCTTCGCCAGATTCTGGCCGAGGCGATTCACATATTCCGAGATCACGGAATCATCGACGATGCGCGCCTGCGTTTCGACTTCCGCCGCCATCCGCCGGCCGAGTTCAATCTCCTGCGGAATGCTGTACAGGTTGATGCCGCCGCGCCCGCGGGCCGCGAGAGGCGCGACGGGGAGGAGCAGAAACGTGGCGATTAATAACAACGCCGTGGTTAGCCGGGACGACATCATATCTATCTTAATCGTTTAAAAGCCGGCGATTGTTAGAATTTCGTCAATGCCTCGCGCCGCGGTCCTGATCCCTGCATACCGGCCCGGCGAGGCGCTGGTCGGTCTCACGCAAGCGTTGCGGGAGCGCGGTTTTGCGCCGGTTGTGGTGGTGGATGACGGCAGCGGCCCCGAATACGCAGGGATCTTCGCCCGGCTGTCGGCAATCCGGGATGTCCGCATCCTGCGGCACGCGGTAAACCTCGGCAAGGGTGCGGCTCTCAAATCCGGAATGAATTTCATCCTGGTGGAATATCCCGAAACACCGGGTGTGATCACGGTGGATGCCGACGGGCAGCACCATCCGGCCGATGTCGCCGAGGTCGCGCGTATTTTCGACGCACATCCCGAATCGCTGGTGCTTGGATCGCGCGCCTTCGCGGGACCAGTTCCGCTTCGCAGCCGGCTGGGAAATTCCATTACCCAGCTCGTAATGCGCTTCGTGGCGGGCCAGCGGCTTTCCGACACGCAGACCGGCCTGCGCGCTGTACCTCGCCGCCTGATGGAGAGGATGCTGAGCGTGCCCGCCGCCGGTTACGAATTCGAGCTCGAAATGCTGATCGCCGCCAAGCATCTCGCCTTCCACGTCATCGAACAGCCGATCCGAACCATCTACGAGCCGGGAAATCCCACATCGCATTTCGAACCCTTGCGCGATTCGATGCGAATTTATTTCGTCCTGCTGCGCTTCGGGATGATCTCCATGCTGACGGCGGCGCTCGACAACATCCTGTTCTACATCTTCTTCCACCCCTCCGGGAACATCGAGGCATCGCTGTTCGGCGCGCGCCTGATTGCGCTCGGCTTCAATTACGCGGCGGTGCGCAAAGCGGTATTTCTCTCGCGCGAGCAACATCGGATCGCGCTCCCGCGCTATCTCTTGCTCGCGGCGGCGAATGTTGCACTCTCTTATTCGCTGATCACGTTTCTTTCGGGCACGCTCGGATTCCAGGTGATGCCGGCGAAAATCGCGGTGGAGTCCGTTCTCTTCATCGCGAACTTCGCGATTCAGCGCGATTTCGTGTTCGCTACAGCGAAGCGCTGAGCCAGTGGTCGAGATGATGCTTCTGGGCGGCGGTCGCGTCAGGACGCAATTCCAGTTGCCAGGTGGAAGGCGCCGCCCCGAACGTCAGTTCCAGACGCATCAGCTTCTCACGGCGCGCCACTAAAACGGAAACCCGATCGCCCGGCTTGTAATTATCAAGCCGCGTGGCCAGCTGATCGGCGCGCACCCGGAAATCATCGACCGCCAGAATTTCGTCGTCCACATTCAGCCCGGCTTGCTCGGCGGGAGTTCCGCGCGGCACACGCGAGATCAGCAGGCGGCCGTTATCCACGCGCGTCTCGATCCCGGCCCAGGCCTTCTTCGACGCTTCCGCGTGCCGGAACCGCAGCCCGAACCAATCAAGCGCGTCTTCGTAATTCAGTTCGCCGGGCGTCTCCACCGTCTCCCGGAAAAACGTCTCCAGCGGCGCTCCGGCCACTTCATCCGCCAGCGCCTTGAACTGCTGCGGCGTGAAGCCATGCTCGCCCGAATAGCGCTGGAATGCGGCGCGCATCAGATCGTCGAGCGACTTGCGGTCATCCGTCGCGCGGCGAATCTTCGCGTCCAGCAGCCACGCCACAATCGCGCCCTTCGTGTAATAACTGACCGCGACATTGTTCGAGTTCTCATCCGGCCGGTAGTATTTGATCCACGCGTCAAACGACGCGCTTTCCGCCGACTGCACCAGCCGCCCCGGCGTATTCTGCAGCGAGTTGATCAGCGAAGAAAGCGAGCCCGCCGTTTCGTTACCGGTCCCGAGATATTCCGCGCGCGTGGTGAGCGCTGCGCGATGAACCGTCAACGCGCCGTAGTATTCCGTGAAGCCCTCTACAACCCAGAGGCTCTTCGTAGGATTTTCCGTCTCGTAATGGAACGGGCCGAGTTCTACTGGCCGCAGGCGTTTCACATTCCATGCATGAAAATATTCATGCGACACCAGATCCAGCCACCCTACATACGCCTTGCGTGTACGCGTGGCCCAGCGGCTCGACATGACCGTGAACGAATTCCGGTGTTCCAGCCCCCCGCCGCCCTCCGTCAGCAGATTGAGAAAGACATAGCGGTTCTTATACGGCAGCCCGCCCCACATCTCGCGATACCGGCGCACAATCTTTTCGAGATCGGCCGCCGCGCGCTCTCCATCGAACACGCTGTCGCCTCCCACAGTGACCAGAAAATGCGGAACGCCGTCGATTTCGAATTGCCGAACCTCGGGGTTCCCCGCAACGATCGGCGAATCCACCAGCGTGTCGTAATCCGGCGCGACGTAATGGTGCGGCGACGGCTCATCCATGCCGGACATCGTCGTTTTCCACTCGGCCGGAAGCTGAACCGTGACCTCGTGCGGACGATCGAGTCCGCCGACCAGCGTCAGGAAAGTCGGCGCGCCGTTCAGAAGCGCGAATGACGAATCCACCCAGTTGGTCCGAACCGACATCTCGCGGCAGTAAACCCTGTAGCTGACCCGTACGGTAGCGGCGCCGCCGGTGTCGATCCGCCAGCGATTCTTGGTTGTCTTGACGACCGCTCCTGGCCCCTTCACTTCCTCCACGTTGCGCGAAAATTCGCGCACGAGGTAAGAGCCGGGCGTCCAGACCGGCATGAAAACTTCGATCGACGGCTGCCCGCCGGTCGGGAACTCGGCCTCAACGGCCGCATAGTGACTGGAGGGGGAAGGGAACGAGACGGTGTAGCGCACGGGTTCGGATTGAGCGGCAGTAGCCGGCGATGCCAATGTTGCCATCGCCATCAGGATTGCGCCAAAGCAGGCGATGTGGTGGTTTTCAACCATGGCCGACTTCGTCATAATAGCGGGAAGTGACGGAAAACGAAAGAGATCGTGTTTGGTTCCCCACATGCCCTTTGCGAAGCCAAGGGTAATCCCATGAGACTCCATTGGCTCGCGATCGGAATTCTTGGCGCCGCGGCGCTGTTTGGCCAGGCCCCGGCTCCCGATAACGGCGACAACGGACCGGCCGACGAGCCGGGCCGGGCGGTCGCGCGGCTGGCCATCGTCAACGGAGACGCGTCGGTGCGGCGCGGCGATTCGAACGAATGGGTGGCGGCCGCCGTGAACGCGCCCATCATGACCGGCGACCAGATTTCGGTGGCTGATGGCGGACGCGCTGAACTCCAGATCGACGCCGCCCATTACCTGCGCATCGGGTCCGATACCGAGCTCCGGGTGGCGGATCTTGAAAACGGCCATTATCAGATTCAGATTTCACACGGTTTTGTCGCCTGGCGCGTGCTGCGGGATTCGCAGGCGCAGGCGGAAATCGATACGCCGCTCGTGGGTGTGCATCCAGGCGCCGATTCGATGGTGCGGGTGGCGGTGAACCAGGACGGCACTTCGCACGTCACGGTGCGGCGGGGCGAAGCGGAGGTTTCGAACCAGAAGGGTTCGGAACAAGTGACCGCCGGCAACACGATGGACGTGCGCGGAAACGTCGATGATCCTGAATTTCAGGTGGTAGCCGCGCCCGGGCGCGATGATTTCGACAACTGGAGCGACAGCCGCGACAACTATCTGCTGAAGGCGCAATCGCAGCGCTATGTGACGGAAGACGTGCATGGTGTGGAGGATCTCGATTCCTGGGGACGGTGGAACTACGATCCGGCTTATGGCTGGGTGTGGGCTCCGCAGGTGGCCGCGGGCTGGGCTCCCTATCAGGATGGCCGCTGGGTTTGGGAAGACTACTATGGCTGGACCTGGGTTGATTATTCGCCGTGGGGCTGGGCGCCGTTCCACTACGGCTACTGGTATAACCGCGTGGGCTTCGGCTGGAGCTGGTATCCGGGGCCGCGAGTGGGGCGTGTGTGGTGGCGGCCCGCGATGGTCGGGTTCTTCGGCTGGGGCGGGGGAGTTTCCGTTGGATTCGGTAATATCGGCTGGGTGCCGCTCGGACCCCGTGAGGTCTTCCGGCCCTGGTATGGACGCGGCTATCACGGTGGTGTGATTGTGGGGCGCAATGTGACGGTCACGTCGTTCCGCAACGCGGGCTACGCGCGGGGTGTCTCGGCGGTTGACTTCCAGCGGGGGAATTTCCGCAATGCCGCCGTAGTCGACCGCGGGACGCTGGCGCGGGCGTCCTTCGTGCACGGCGCCGTACCGATGACCCCAACGGCGCAGAATCTCCGCTTTAGCAATCGTGTGGCTTCCGTTGGCGGCTCGAATGTGGCGAGCCAGCGGTTCTATGGAAATTCGCCGGCCCCTGGCGCTCGCCGCACGCCGTTCGTCCAGCAGCAAAATAACGTCCGGTCTGCGGTGGGGGGCCAGCGGCAGGCCCCGATCGGACGCTCGCCGGTGACGCAGAATCCGAACTGGTCTCGATTCCAGACGCGGCCAGGTGGAGCGAACACCCCGGCGCCCTCCGCTCCTCGAACCGCTGACCCGGCGTTCAACCGTCAGGACCGTTTCGGTGGGGCGGGGCGTCGGCCGGAAGCCGCGCCGGCGCCGCCACAAAACGCGCCACGTCGGCTCGAAGTCTCGCCGCAGATTCTGCGGCAACGTCCGGAGCCGAACCAGCAGCGGAACTATGAGCGTCCGCAGCAATCCCAGCCGTCGTATTCGGCGCCACGCCAGGAAGCGCCCCGGGCTCCGATGCGGAACGGCGGAGGCGGCGGCTTTGGCGGAGGTTCCGCCCCGCGCGGAGGCCACGGCGGCGGTCCTGCGGGCGGCAACGGCGGCCGCGGACGCCGCTGATTTTCAACCCCCGATGTTACAATGGCTTCAGCTTCGGCGGCTGTAGCTCAGCTGGTAGTAGCGCCAGATTGTGATTCTGGAAGTCACGGGTTCGAACCCCGTCAGCCGCCCCAGATTTTCCCACCATTGATCCGGCTTTAACGTGGATTTGCCTTTGCGGAACGATCAATTCCGCGACGGGCGCACGTCTGGCCGCGGTCAGTCACCCCCAACGTCCTGCTCCATATCCTCAATGCCCGTCATGAAGCGCATGGAGGCCGCGGCCCACACCGCTCGTCCATATATCGATGCGGCGTTTCCAATCGGCTCCCACGCGCACGTTGTCAGGGGAACCGCGACCTCTCATCTCTCGACTGCGATCGAGGACACTCTTGCGCGTAAGATTTTTCACCGGGCGTCGCGCGACAGGCGGAGCGTTCAATCGCTGTTTTGTGCAATCCTGCATCATGCAGGAGACTTCAGCCCGTAACCTGTAAACGGGCGGCAGAGGGGCTGCTGTGGAATACAGAGGCATGAACAAGCATGAACAAGCGCAAGCCCCAGCTTGCCGCTGCTGATCACAGGAGGCAAATGGACCCGAAAACCGCGACTACATTGCGGCAGGCATTGGCCTACGCCCAGAGCATTGTCGATACCGTTCGTGAGCCTCTGCTCATACTCGATGGCGCCTTGCATATCCAGACGGCGAGCCGATCATTCTACAGTACGTTTGGCGTCTCTCCTGAAGAAACCGAAGCGCATTTCATTTGCGACCTCGGAAATGGGCAATGGAATATTCCGGCGCTTCGCATATTGCTGGAAGAAGTAACCAGCAAAGGAAAAAGTTTTCGCGATTTCGAAGTCACACACGATTTCCCCCGGCTGGGCCGCCGTGCGATGTTAATCAATGCCCGGAAGCTCTGGACGGAAGAAAACGATTCCTTTCTGGTGCTGATGGCGATCGAGGACGTCACGGAACGCAAGCGAATCCACGAGGAACTGGTTCGCTCGAATGAGGACCTGCAGCGCTTTGCCTACATCGCGGCTCACGACCTGCGCTCACCGCTGAACTCCGCTCGGAACCTTTCCCGACTTCTCGCCAGGCGTACGGAGGAAAAACTGGACGAGCAGGAACGGGAGATGCTGCGGACTTCGCTCGCAAGCCTGGACCGGCTGAGCGCGCTGATGAATGACATTCTGACGTATTCGGAAACGGGCAACGCTCCGCAGCAACTCAGGTTGATTTCTCTCGACGATCCGCTGCAGATTGCGCTCGCTAATCTGAAACACCACATTGAAGACAACGGCGCAAGCATCACGGTCGGGCCCCTCCCTGAGGTGCGGAGCGACCGCACGCAGATGGTGATGGTTTTTCAGAACCTCATCGGAAATGCCCTTAAGTATCGTCGGCCAGAAGCTCCTCACCTGCGCATTGAAGCGGTGCAGGAGGGAGGCGGCTGGCGCATTTCCGTGGCGGATAACGGACAAGGATTTGAGGCGGTATACGCGTCCGGCATTTTCGAACCTTTCAAGCGTCTCCATGATAAGAGCATCAAGGGCAGCGGCATAGGCCTCGCCACCTGTAAGCGGATCGTGGAACGATCGGGAGGCCGGATCTGGGCTGAGTCCGTGCCGGGGCAGGGTTCGACGTTCTTCTTTACCGTTCCTGCGCGACCAGAGATTCTCGTTTGATCAACGAGTTGTGCTCATGAGAAAGCATAGCTTGTAAGCGGCATGCGACGGGAACGAGGCGCTCCGACCCGTGCCTGTCAACCCATCATCGCCCGTGCTGTGGGTCAAACAACCCAGATCGCACAAGGTGGCACGGAGGACGTGCGCCTTCCTCCGAGATGCGATGCCTGAATTCGAGCCTGCCCTCCGCTTTCGATGAACCGCAAGCCAGAACTCGACGGCAATGGATCGCAAAATGCGCTGCAATACAGGGAGCTGCGCCGGTGCTATGACCTGGCGTTCGGGGAATGGATCCTGCAGACCCGTCGCCGGCAGCAATGTCCTGCAGGTCAGGATGGCGACGGTGAAGTGGAGAATTCGGAAGAGACTGTCCGGGATCATCGAGACAGGATTGTCGATTTCCTGTTGAGGCGTCCAGTCACCGTACAACCAACCGAGCCGCGAATGCGGAGAGGCAACACGCTTCCCCGGCTCAATGCGCGTTGCGCAAAGTGAACAGCAAGTGACTGCACAAGGCAATACCGCAGCAGTCACGTATCGCCATGAGCCTGTGAGACAGCGTTAGCCGAGCTTACGCCTTCATACCAGGAACGCAGTGCAATTAACCGTACGTTCGCGCATTACTTCTGGCATATTACCGAGGTGTACCTCCTTAGATATGTGCGATAGCGTGGAATAACCAATGATCCCCGCCGCGAAGTCACGGGAACTCACACGCAAGCGCGTTGTCCTCGGTGGTCCTCGCAGGCTTCTCTTGGAAGGATTACGGGAAGTCACTTCGCGAACGTGTCACGTACTCATGGCGTCGAGTAACTTCATTGTTATCCAGCAGGCGGTGCGCTTACTCGCCCCGGACTTAGCGGTGATCGACGCCGGAGTTGCCTGCTGGGAGACCGCGTCACTAATCGACCGTCTCGCGAGTGTATCCCGAGGACTCCGGATCCTCGCATTGGTTCCGGAAGAACGGATTCAGGAACAGGATGAGAGCCGGGAATTGACAGCCGGCTGTCTGACCCTGCTGCCAGCCAGCGCCTCGGAAGAGTTGTTTGAGGAGACGCTCCTGCAGATCTTAGCCGATAAGCCGGCTGGGCTCAGCGTGAAAGCGGCGTCTTCCCCGGTCCCTGAAAGCGCTTCGCAGGACACTCTGACGCCACGCCAGCGCGATATTCTGCGCCTCATCTGTTCCGCGGAATCGACCAAAGGTATCGCAAGGACTCTCGACATTTCGACGAGGACGGTCGAGTTTCATAAATACAGAATGATGAAGGCGCTGGAAGTGAACACGATAGCGGAATTGATTCTTTATGGCATCACTTCGGACTTCGGAGCGCGCAGGGCGCTACCGCAATCTCTGGCGAGGCCGATGTCAGCTTGAGATGCGGACACGCGGAAGCCGCCACGAACAAATCCGGGCTGTCAGGCAGCCTTAAAACCAGTCGAACTTCTTCAGCAGAGCAAGCAACCCGGCGGTTGTTGCGATCATGAGTCCTGCCGCGATTGCAGTCGCATGCGGTGAGTCCGCCCACAACAGGCCTTTGGTGTTCATTCCGAAAAAGCCCGAGATCACAATCGACGGCAGCGCGATCGTGCCCAGCACCGTCAGCACCTTCATCACCTGGTTCGTTCTGTTGGCTACGCTCGAAAGATAAATATCCATAGCCCCGCTCAGCAGGTCGCGATGCATCTCCACTTCTTCGACGTCGCGCGCCAGATGGTCATACACGTCCCGCAAAAAAGGCCAAAGCTCGCGTTGGATCAGATCAGACTCCAGTCGCTGCAGTTGATTGGAAACATCCCGCATATTCGAGAGCACCCGGCGTAGTTCAATCAGTCCGCGCTTCAATCCAAAAATACGCTGCACAGTAGCGGGCTCAGGCTTCTCCAGAACCTTGTCCTCAATCTCATCGATCCGTTCGTTGAACCAGTCGAGCACCGGCGCATAAGCGTCCACCGTGGCGTCCAGAATCCTGTAAAACAACTGATCTGCGCGAGACTGCTCCGTAGCGCTGTGAAGCTGGTCCATCGTCTTCCGCAAATCGGGACAAATGCCTTCCTGAACGGTGATCAAAAAGTCGGAGCCGAGAAAGAAGTCCAGATCCGTAATGTCCGTCCCGCCGGCCGCATTGATGTGCGCGGGCTTCGAAACAACAAACACGTAGCCGTCGCCCGCTTCCACCTTGGCGCGTTGATTTCTGTGCCGGCAATCCTCCACGTGCAGGGGGTGCAGATGGTAGCGCTCCGCCAAAGCATCCAACTCAGGATCGTTCGGGTCGCGCACGTCGTGCCAGATCACAGGGGTTCTCCGGCTTTCATTATGGCGTCCCGTTTGCGCGGTCGTCATTTCGACGCTCAAAGCATTGACCAGACTTTACCCTGCTGCGGTGTTCGTGCGGAGCAATCAATTCCGCGGCCGGCGCGCGGCAGCCCCTGGTGGCTCAGGCAGTTCAACGACGCTTTGGCTAAGCCGCGCTTGCGGAATCAAGTCTCGGCGACGCCTGCGAACGCAGGTTGCGAATATCGCGTATGGGTGGCTGGCCGAACAGACGACTATATTCACGATTGAATTGACTCGCGCTCTCATATCCCACGGCGAAGGCGACCGTCGCCGCGTCGACGTCATCGGCCAGCATACGCGCCCTCGCGGCCTGTAGTCGAATCTGCTTCTGATACTGAAGCGGGCTCATTGCCGTGAGGGCTCGGAACGAATGATGAAGTGTCGAAACCGCCATACCCGCAATCTCCGCAAGCTCTTCAACGCGAAGCTGCTTCCCATAGTTTGTCTTGATCCATGCGATGGCTTTGGCTGTCCGATGACTGCGGTCGCCCAGGGTCGCGATAGCTCGTAGCCGGGCTCCTTCCGGTCCGCGCAGGATCCGATACACGATCTCTCGTTCGATGAGATCGCTCAGGAATGGAATATCCTGGGGGTTCGAAAGAAGATCGAGGAAGCAGCACCATACGCTCAGAAACTCCGCGGTCACGGGAGCGATGGATATGGCGTGGCCATCGGACGGCGCGGTGGCCGTATGGAATTCCTCGCGGCTGAGGAATTCACGCACGATCGAAATATCGAGCTTCAGTGATGCAGCCAGGCAGGGCGCGTCCTGGCTTGCCTCCGAAACACGCGTTACAGTCGGCAGGTCCACGGAAATAAGGAGATACCGGGAAGCATCATAGGTCACGATATCGTTGCCAATCTGCACTTGTTTGCTTCCCTGGGCCAGCACCATGACGCTCGGCTCGTACGTGATGGGACAGGCCGCGGTCGGACTCGTCCTCTGGTACAGCGTGAGGCGCGGTATCGCAGTTGCCTGCTTCTCTGCCGTTCCAATCAAGCGGGCAATCCTGGACGTCAGTTCCTGCCGCAATTCATGCAGCAGGCCCGGCGCGATGGAGGGTTTTGCCCCCTGATTCCTTGTAACCAGTCGCATAGTTGATTACAGGATAGAGGTAAAGGCCAGGCGGCGCGCAAAGGGCGGGCATCCGCTTCGGCAGGATCAGGCAATCATTCGGCAGAAACAGGATACCGCCCGGGGCCTCCGCGTTCTTAGGATGGTTTTAGAGCCCCCACGAAGCGCAAAGTTGGCCAAAAATGAATATACAGAAGCGGAGCCTCGGAAAAAGCGGATTAGAGGTCTCGGCCCTCGGTTTCGGCTGTATGGGACTGAGCGCCAACTACGGGCCTCCCGTGGAGCGGCAGGAGGGCATCAGAATTCTTCGCGCCGCTTTTGAGCGCGGCGTCACGTTTTTTGATACGGCAGAGGCTTATGGCCCTTTCACGAATCAAGAACTCGTGGGAGAGGCGCTGGCGCCGTTCCGCCGCGACGTCGTCATCGCCACCAAATTTGGGTTCGGCATCAATCCCGACGGTACGCGCTATGGTCTCGATAGCCGCCCCGATCACATTCGGCAGGTCACTGATGCAGCGCTCACTCGGCTGAAGGTGGACGCAATCGATCTCCTCTATCAGCATCGCGTGGACCCCGCCGTCCCCATTGAAGACGTGGCCGGAGCCGTCAAGACATTGATCGGGCAGGGAAAGGTGAAGCACTTCGGCCTTTCCGAAGCGGGCGCCGCGACCATCCGCCGCGCACATGCCATTCAGCCGCTCACCGCCGTTCAGAGCGAGTACTCTCTGTGGACCCGTGATCCCGAACAGGATGGCGTACTCGCCGCCTGCGAAGAGCTGGGCATTGGCTTTGTGTCCTTCAGCCCGCTGGGCGCGGGTTTTCTGACCGGGAAGATTGGAGCCGCTACGGAATTTCACAGCAGCGATTTCCGCAACCTGTCGCCACGCTTCACCCCTGAGGCGCGCGCCGCCAATATGGAGTTGGTCGATCTCCTGAAGCGCGTCGCGGCGGCGAAGAGTTCAACGCCCGCGCAGATTGCGCTTGCATGGCTCCTGGCGCAAAAACCCTGGATTGTGCCGATTCCTGGCACCACGAAACTGCATCGCCTGGAGGAGAACATCGGGGCCGCCGCTGTCGATCTCACTTCAGATGACCTCTCCGAAATCAACGCAGCGGCTGCAAAAATCACCATACAAGGCGCTCGCCTTCCCGAAGCAGTCCTGAAGCTATCGGGACGCTGAGAAAGATCCGAAAATCATGAATAGACCGCTCGTACTCGCGCTTCTTTTTGGAGCCTTCGCCAGCTCTTGCCTCGCAGCCCAGCCCGACATTGTCATCCATGGGGACGGCCCCAACGCCGAAAGCCTGACCTCGACTGCCGATGGCGCTGTGATTTTCGGCAGCATGGCGAAGGCGGAGGTGTTTCGATCGGCGAAAGGCGCAACTTCCGCCGAGGTCTGGCTCAAACCGGGAACCGCCGGCTTACAGCGCATCCTCGGCGTGTACGCCGATCAGCGCTCCGGCGTCCTCTGGGTTTGTTCTTCCGGAACTCCAACCGCCCTCAGGACGTTCGATCTGCGGTCCGGCGATCCCAAAGCGAGTTACGACTTCCCCGGCGGCACGGGAACCTGTAATGACATTGCGGTCGCAACAGATGGAACAGTTTACGCCACGGACACCACGGGCAGCCGCGTCGTGCGTCTTGCAAAGGGCGCCACCGCACTCGAAACCTGGACCGCCGATCCCAAAGTGGCAGGCGGGATTGACGGCATCGCGCTCGGTGACGATCGGACGGTCTACATCAATACCTTTTTCACCGGACATCTGGTTCGCATCGCCGTCGGACCGGACGGGAAAGCGGGCGCCATCACGGAGCTGAACGTCTCTAAACCGCTCTCCAGACCCGATGGAATGCGCGCCGTTGGCAAAGACACAATGCTGCTCGTCGAAGGAGCGGGCAGGCTCGATCGAGTCACCATTCAGGGCGACAACGCGGGTATCGAAGTGCTGAAAGATGGCTTGGACGCTCCGAGGGCCGTGACTCTGGTGGGGAACACCGCGTGGGTGCTGGTGGGCGGTGTGCGCGCCGTCGCTGTCCCGGTGAACGAATAGCTGTTATCGAGGTACCTGAACATGAAGACACTCTCCCTTTCATTGATCGTTGGCCTGTTCGCGATTGGCGGCCTGCTGGTCTGGGCGGATGCCAATCCGGATAAAGTTTTGACGGGAAGCGCGGCGTTCACGGCTGCGCTCACCGACAAGCCAGGCGTTTTCCGCAAAATCACGGCGGCCGATTTACCGCAACCGAATCCCGCGCAGTCCGCCTCCAACTTTCCGCGCGTCGTTCCCCGGCCTGATGGGGTCATCCCGCAAACTCTTCCCGGCTTCAGCGTCGGTCTCTTCGCCTCCGGCCTGAAGATTCCGCGCGCCATGAAGCGCGCACCGAATGGCGACATCTTTCTGGCCGAGAACGGAGCCGGCCAGATTCGTATCTACAGAGGACTCGGCGGCGACGGCAAGCCGGGCAGCGTGAGCGTGTTCGCCACGGACCTTGGCCCGGTCTACGGACTGGCGTTCTATCCTTCTGGGAACGATCCCAAATGGCTCTATGTTTCGAACACCACCACCGTATCCCGATTTGCGTATAAGCGCGGCGATCTCACTGCAACCGGTAAGCCCGAGACAATCATCAGCGGCCTTCCAGGCGGAGGGCATGTCACGCGCGACCTCGCATTCTCGCTCGATGGCAAGAGTCTCTTCGTAGCCGTCGGCTCCGGCTCGAACATTGACGATCCCGATGACCACCCCGGCGAAAAGAATCGCGCCAACGTTCTCGAATACACGCCGGAAGGCAAGTTTGTCCGAATCTACGGGGCCGGCATTCGCAATCCCGCGGGCATTGCGGTCAATCCGGCGACCGGCGAACTCTGGTGCTCAGTCAACGAACGCGACGCGCTCGGTGACAACCTTGTTCCCGATTACATTACTCACATTGAGCCGGGCGGTTTTTATGGCTGGCCGTGGTTCTATATCGGCGGCAATCAGGATCCCCGGCTCGCCGGTAAGCATCCCGAGCTGAAGAGCAAGGTCATCGTCCCGGACGTGCTTCTGCAGGCGCATAGCGCATCGCTGCAGATGATGTTCTACGACGGGGCGCAGTTCCCGGCTGAATACAAGGGCGATATTTTCGCGGCCGAGCACGGATCGTGGAACCGCGCGGTCCGGACGGGCTACAAGGTCATACGCGTTCCGCTCCGGAACGGGAAAGCGACGGGAGTTTACGAAGACTTCCTGACAGGTTTTGTTCTGGAAGGCGATCGTGCGTGGGGCCGCCCGGTTGGCGTTGTGACTGCGTCCGATGGTTCGCTGCTCGTTTCAGACGACGGCTCGGGCTCCATCTGGAGAGTCAGCCATTCGAAGTAACGAAAACGGGGAGTCAACGAACAGACCTTCGCCTGGCTACCGGCAGTGATGGCGAAACGAGTTCGAATAGCTCTTTGTGAACCCGACGGCACCCACCGCAACATCGCGCGGAACAGTTAAGCCCACACTTCAGTCACAGCGATTTTCGCCAATTCCTTCTGTGGCTTAACGCGTCAGCCCGATACGCCGGCTGGTAGCATTGGCCGAATGACGTAGCCGATCTCCCTGCGCGGAGCGCGCCGCCCGGCGCCGGCGACGGAGCATGAATAACGGAAACGAAGCCACACAAGTTGATGAGTTTAAAGGCTGGCTCTCAAAAAACGAACCCATTTTGAGGGCGAACGAACCCACAACGAACCCGTAACGAAGCCCGTTCGAAGCCGGAACCAACCCGCGCGGGGGCTGGCCGGCGTATGTAGCGGTTCCATTGCGACTGTCCCTGCCAAGGGGCTCCAGTCGCCGGATCTTTGACAATTTGCTCTCACGCTGCAAGCCGGGCGCGCCGGATTCCAGGGACCCGCCGAATAGAGCG
>Ga0070658_10001425_pt1 | contig 20400 bp, 24 predicted proteins | sample KBSC13metaG_FD_64664 | JGI IMG/M metagenome (GOLD analysis project Ga0070658, IMG submission 64664) | Corn rhizosphere microbial communities from Kellogg Biological Station, Michigan, USA - KBS C1-3 metaG | ecosystem: Host-associated > Plants > Roots > Rhizosphere > Soil ...
CGCACGCAGCCGGGCCCCTTCCTGCCGCGCACCTTCGAGCTCGGCGGCTACGTCGGCCTCCGGATGGAGGGTCGGCTCGTGGCCATGGCCGGCGAGCGGTTCCACCCAGCCGGGTGGACCGAGATCAGCGCCGTGTGCACCGACCCGCAGCTGCAGGGCCGCGGCCTCGCCAAGCGCGTCGTGCGGTCGGTGGTCGACGGCATCCGTGCGAGCGGCTCCGAGGCCTTCCTGCACGTCATGACGGCGAACACGGGAGCCATCGGCCTCTACCGGGCGATGGGCTTCGAGGTGCGGCGTGAGATGCCGGTCACCCGTGTCTCATGCACATCCCGGTGATCCGGCATGGGTGAGTGCGCCGCTGCCTCGTCACGGGCTACAGCGTCGGGGAGGACGGCCCCCCTGCGGTGACCTAGTGCTTGTGGTCCGGGTCGCCGCTGTGGTCAGTGGCGTGCGGGTTCTCCAGGAAGCGCTTCTGCGACGCAACGACCTCGGCTTCGGCCTCGGTGCGGCCGACCCAGTTGGCGCCGTCGACGGACTTGCCGGGCTCGAGGTCCTTGTAGACCTCGAAGAAGTGCTGGATCTCGAGCCGGTCGAACTCCGGCACGTGGAAGATGTCCTGCAGGTGGGAGAGCCTCGGGTCCCCGACGGGGACGCAGAGCAGCTTCTCGTCCGGGCCCGCCTCGTCGGTCATGCGGAACATGCCGATCGTGCGACACCGGATGAGGCAGCCGGGGAAGGTCGGTTCGTCGAGCAGGACGAGCGCGTCGAGCGGGTCGCCGTCGCCGCCGAGGGTGTCCTCGACGAACCCGTAGTCGCTCGGGTAGCGCGTCGAGGTGAACAGCATCCGGTCGAGGCGGATGCGACCTGTCTTGTGGTCCACCTCGTACTTGTTGCGCTGACCCTTGGGGATCTCGATGGTGACGTCGAACTCCATGCTTCTAGTGTCCTGCATGGGAAGAGCGGGAAGTGTCCCGATCGGCTGTGTCCGTCGTCACGAAGAAGGAGATCACCTTGCGGCGCTGGTGGCTCGCGCTGCTGGCGGTCCTCGTGCTCGCGGCCGGCGGCGCGAGTGCCCTGTGGCTGAGGACCGGTGACAGCAGCCCACTGGCCGCTCCGGCCCCGACGCCGGTCCCGACCCGTACCCCGCTGCTCCAGCCGGCGACAAGCGGCACCGTCACCGCAGCGGGCCTGCGCCGCGCCCTGGCTCGGGCGCTCGCCGATCGGGCCCTCGGCAACCGGGTCAGCATCGCTGTCGTCGGGCCCGACGGGCACCCTCTCCTCGACCAGCTCGGCAGCCGCACGGTCACGCCGGCCAGCACGGCGAAGATCGCGACGGCAATCGCGGCGCTGACCGTCCTCCCCCCCGACAAGCGGCTGCGCACGAGCGTCGTCCGCGGCGCCCGCCCCGGCGAGGTCGTGCTCGTCGGCGGGGGCGATGCGACGCTGGGCGGCCGCTGGGCGACAGCGGGTTACCCGGGCACCGCCAGCCTGCGCGGCCTCGTGAGGGGCCTGACGGGGGTGACGCGCGTCACGGTCGACGACAGCCTCTACGTGGGGCCCAGGCTGGGGCCGGGGTGGAAGCCGTCGTACGTGACGACGGGCAACGTCGCGCCGGTCAGCGCCCTCGAGGTCGACGAGGGCCGGCAGGGCAAGACCGGTCCCCGGGTGCAGGACCCGGCGCTCGAGGCCGGCCGCCAGCTCGCCGCGCTGCTCCACGTCCGGGCCCCCGTCGGGCGCGCGAAGGCCCCCGCCGGCGCCCAGGTCCTCAGCTCGGTGCTGTCGCCTGCGGTCCCGCAGCTCGTCGAGGAGATGCTGACGCGCAGCGACAACGACCTGGCCGAGAGCCTGGGTCGCCAGGTCGCACTGGCGTCGAACGAGCCGGCCTCCTTCGCCGGAGCCGTGGCGGCGACCGCCGCAGCCCTGAAGCAGACGGGGGCGAAGGGCGTCGCACTGCGCGACAGCAGCGGGCTGAGCCCCCTCGACCGGGTGCAGCCGCTGGGACTGGCGACGCTGCTCGCGCGGGCTGCCGCGAGCCCGGCGTACTCGGCGCTGCTGTCCGGCCTTCCCGTCGGCGGCTTCGACGGGACCCTTGGCCAGCGCTACCGCAAGGCGCCGACGGCGAGCGCCGCGGGCCTCGTCCGCGCGAAGACCGGCACCCTCAACGGGGTCAGTGCCCTGGCGGGTCTCGTGGTCACCCGGACCGGCGGCGTCCTCGCCTTCGACGTCACCGCTGACGGCGTCCCGCTAGGGGGGACCCTGTCCGCCGAGGCCGCCCTCGACCGGGTCGCGACCGCCCTGGCCTCCTGCGGCTGCGCGTAGTTTCGTCTGCATGAGCGTCGTCGACACAGGTCTGGCCGCGGGCGTGGCCGCGCGGCTCGCCCCGGCGGGTCCCGTGCTGTCGCTGACGGAGGCCGCGGACGTCGTCGTCATGCTGCGGGACCTGACGGACGAGGCGGAGGCGCACGTCCGTGCGGTCACCGGGCTGCACGGCCGCGTCGGACCGGCCACGGTCGTCGACCGGGCGGCGTGGTCGCGGGCCAACGCCGAGGGCTTCGACAACGTGCTGACCCCGCTCACCGAGGTTCTGACGAGGCGGCAGAGCAAGCTCGCGGTCACCGCCACCGCGAAGGTGACCGGGGTCCAGGTGGGCTCGTTGCTCGCCTGGCTGTCGAGCAAGGTCCTGGGGCAGTACGAGGCCTTCCAGCCCGAGGGGCAGGAGGGACGGCTGCTGCTGGTCGCCCCCAACATCGTCGAGGCGGAGCGCAAGCTCGGCGTCGACCCGCACGACTTCCGGCTCTGGGTGGCGCTGCACGAGGTCACGCACCGGACGCAGTTCACGGCCGTGCCCTGGCTGCACGCCCACGTGCGCCAGGAGGTGCACAACCTCGTCACCGCCGCCAGGCTCGACGACCCCGACGCGCTGCTCGCCCGCCTGAAGCAGCTCCCTCGTGGCGGCTCCCTGATGGAGATGGTGCAGACCCCCGAGCAGCGTGAGGTCATGGACCGCGTCACCGGCTTCATGTCCTTGCTCGAGGGCCACGCCGAGCACGTGATGGACGGTGTCGGCCCGTCCGTCGTTCCCACGGTGGAGCACATCCGCGAGCGCTTCGAGCAGCGCCGCCGCGACAAGGGCGGGCCCCTCGAGCGGGTGCTGCGGCGGCTGCTCGGACTGGACCTCAAGGCCCTGCAGTACTCCCAGGGCCGGGCCTTCGTCGGCCACGTCGTCGGCGTGCTCGGGATGGAGGGCTTCAACCGCATCTGGACCTCGCCGGAGACCCTGCCCTCGAAGGCCGAGATCACCGACCCCGACGCCTGGATCAAGCGCACCGCATGACCGGGCCGCCGCCGGCCACCGCCGCCACCCGGCTGGCGGTACGACGGTCGCTCGTCGGCGTGGAGGACGTGACGGCTGCCGTGAGCGGCGGCGCGGACTCGCTGGCCTTGGCCGCCGCGCTGGCGTTCGAGCGACCCGGCGCGGGCGCCGTCGTGGTGGACCACGGGCTGCAGCCCGGCTCCGACGAGATCGCCGCGAAAGCCGCTGCGCAGTGCACCGACCTCGGCTTGGACGCCCGAGTCCTGTCGTTTCCACAGCACCCTGGTGCTGTGGAAACGGGTGCGGTGGAAACGGGTGCGGTGGAAACGGGCAACGTGGAGGCGCGGGCGCGCGCGTTCCGCTACCAGCTGCTCGACACGGTCGCAGGGACGGTGCTGCTCGGCCACACCCGTGACGACCAGGCCGAGACCGTGCTGCTCGGGCTGCTCCGCGGCTCGGGTGCCCGGGCGCTGAGCGGCATGGCCCCCGTCCGCGGCCGCTACCGCCGGCCCTTCCTCGACCTCGACCGCGCGACCGTCCGGCAGGCGTGTCTCGAGGCCGGCCTGACGCCCTGGGAGGACCCGCACAACGCCGACGACCGCTTTGCGCGCCCACGGATCCGCCGGCTGCTGGAGGAGCTCCCCGCTGAGGGGCTCGCCCGCTCCGCGCGGCTGCTCAGGGAGGACGCCGATGCCCTGGACGCGCTGGCTGCGCCGCTGTCCGACGTACCAGCGCTGCTCGCCCTCCCGGCGGCCCTGCGCTCCCGGTCCCTGAAGCTCTGGGCGGAGCAGCAGTGCGGGGCCGCGGTGACCAGCGTGCACGTGGACGCCCTGCGCGCCCTCGTCGAGGACTGGCACGGCCAGGGCCCGGTGGCGCTTCCGGGTGGTGGCCGCGTGAAGCGCATCGACGGACGGCTAGCCTTCACACCGTGACAGGCGTCCCGCCAGAGATCGAGGAGGTCCTGTTCTCCGAGCAGGAGATCCAGGACAAGGTGCGCGAGCTGGCCAAGGCCATCGACGAGGACTACCGGGGGCAGGAGCTGCTGCTCGTCGGCGTCCTCAAGGGCGCGGTGATGGTCATGGCCGACCTCGCCAGGGCGCTCGAGACGCCGGTCGCGATGGAGTTCATGGCCGTTTCCTCCTACGGCTCTGCGACCTCGAGCTCAGGCGTGGTCCGGATCCTGAAGGACCTCGACCGCGAGATCACCGACAAGCACGTGCTCGTCGTCGAGGACATCATCGACAGCGGTCTCACGCTGAACTGGCTCCTGCGCAACATGCGCTCCCGCGGCCCGGCGAGCGTCGAGGTCTGCGCGCTGTTCCGCAAGCCGGACGCCGCCAAGGTCGACGTGCCGATCCGGTACGCCGGGTTCGACATCCCCAACGCCTTCGTCGTGGGCTACGGGCTGGACTACGCCGAGCGCTACCGCGACCTGCCGTTCGTCGGGCGCCTGCGGCCCGAGGTGTACGCCGGGTAGCGCTGCGGAACACCTGTCCTGGGTGGCCCGTTGACAAGGTGTGGCGGCTCATCCGCCCGGTGTACCGTCGAGTAGCAGCATTCCGCCGACAGGAGGGACGGGGCTCCCCGCCCCGCGTCGATGAACCTCAAGCGCTTCACCCGTGGCCCCGCGCTCTACATCGTGCTGGCCCTCGTCCTCGTCGTGGCCGTCACCGCCGGTCTCCGGGGCAGCGACTACAAGCCGGCCAGCACGGCCCAGGTGTTCAACGACATCTCCAGCGGCCAGGTGTCCCCGGACAAGAACAAGAACATCCTGCTCGACAAGGAGCAGGAGGTCCGGGTCACCCTCACCAACGGCAAGAAGTACCAGGCGTCGTTCCTCATCGACCAGGGCCGCGACTTCGCGGCGGCCTTCAAGAACGCCGACGTCGACTACACCGTCAAGGTGAGCCACGAGAACATCTTCGTGAGCTTCCTGTTCTCCGTGTTCCCGATCCTGCTCATCGTCGGCCTGCTGTTCTTCTTCATGAACCAGATGCAGGGCGGCGGCTCACGCGTCATGCAGTTCGGCAAGTCACGCGCCAAGCTCGTCAGCAAGGACACCCCCAAGACGACCTTCGCCGACGTGGCCGGCGCCGACGAGGCCATCGAGGAGCTCCAGGAGATCAAGGAGTTCCTCGAGAGCCCGGGCAAGTTCCAGGCCATCGGCGCCAAGATCCCGAAGGGCGTGCTGCTCTACGGCCCGCCCGGTACCGGCAAGACGCTGCTCGCCCGTGCGGTCGCGGGCGAGGCGGGCGTGCCGTTCTACTCGATCTCCGGCTCGGACTTCGTCGAGATGTTCGTCGGTGTCGGTGCCTCGCGCGTCCGCGACCTGTTCGAGCAGGCGAAGGCGAACGCGCCCGCGATCATCTTCGTCGACGAGATCGACGCCGTCGGCCGGCACCGCGGTGCGGGCCTCGGCGGCGGCCACGACGAGCGGGAGCAGACCCTCAACCAGATGCTCGTCGAGATGGACGGCTTCGACGTCAAGGGCGGCGTCATCATGATCGCCGCCACCAACCGCCCCGACATCCTCGACCCCGCGCTGCTGCGCCCGGGCCGCTTCGACCGGCAGATCGCGGTCGACCGCCCGGACATGGCGGGTCGTCGCCAGATCCTCGAGGTGCACGCCAAGGGCAAGCCGATGGGTGCCGACGTCGACCTGCAGGTCATCGCGCGCCGCACCCCCGGCTTCACCGGTGCCGACCTCGCCAACGTCGTCAACGAGGCCGCCCTCCTCACGGCCCGGCAGGGCGGCAAGCAGATCACGCTGCCGATCCTCGAGGAGTCGATCGACAGGGTCATGGCCGGTCCGCAGCGCCGCACCCGTCTCATGAACGACAAGGAGAAGAAGGTCACGGCCTACCACGAGGCCGGCCACGCTCTCGTCGCCCACGCGCTGCCCAACACCGACCCGGTGCACAAGCTGACGATCCTGCCCCGCGGCCGTGCCCTCGGCTACACCATGGTGCTGCCCGAGGAGGACAAGTACTCCCAGACCCGCGCCGAGCTGCTCGACACCCTCGCCTACGCGATGGGCGGCCGCGCGGCGGAGGAGCTGGTCTTCCACGACCCCACGACCGGCGCCTCCAACGACATCGAGAAGGCGACGGCCGTCGCCCGTGCGATGGTCACGCAGTACGGCATGAGCGAGAAGCTCGGTGCGGTGAAGTTCGGCCAGGAGTCGGGCGAGGTCTTCCTCGGCCGCGACATGGGCCACCAGCGCGACTACTCCGAGGAGATCGCCGCCCAGGTCGACGCCGAGGTCCGCGCGCTCGTCGAGAACGCCCACCACGAGGCGTGGGAGATCTGCGTCGAGTACCGCGACGTCCTCGACGAGCTGGTCCTCCGCCTGCTCGACAAGGAGACCCTGACCCGCGACGAGCTGGCCGAGGTCTTCGCCCCTGTCGTGAAGCGCCCGCAGCGCCCGCACCTCACGGGCAACGGCCGACGGCCACTGTCGAACCAGCCCCCCGTGCTCACGCCGGCGGAGCTCGCGACGCTGGGCCCGGCGGACCTCGAGGAGCTCGCCCGCGGCAAGAAGAGCGACTCCCCGCGCAGCTCCCGCAGCCGCGCCAGCGTCAACCGCGAGGCGCAGGCGCCGAAGCCCCGGCAGGCCCGCGCGCCGCGGCGCCGGCCCGGCGCGGACCCGGCCAGCTGACGCTGGTCATGGGGGTCCTCAACGTGACCCCGGACAGCTTCAGCGACGGTGGGGAGCACGACACCGTCGACACCGCGATCGCCTACGGGCTCGGCTTGCGCGCGCACGGTGCCGACCTCGTGGACGTCGGCGGCGAGTCGACGCGGCCCGGTGCGCAGCGGGTGTCGTTCGAGGAGGAGCGCGACCGCGTCGTGCCGGTGGTCTCCGCGCTCTCGCAGGAGGGCGTCCGGTGCTCCGTGGACACGATGCGGGCCGCTGTCGCCGCGCTGGCCGTGGAGGCCGGCGCCGAGGTCGTCAACGACGTGAGCGGGGGGCTGGCCGACCCGGCGATGCTGGAGACCGTGGCCGGGCTGGGCGTCACCTACGTCGCCATGCACTGGCGGGGTCACAGCGCCGAGATGCAGGCCAAGGCGGTGTACGCCGACGTCGTGGCCGAGGTGCGCGACGAGCTCGCCGCGCGGCTGGACGCGTGCTCGGCCGCGGGGGTGAGCGACGTCGTCGTCGACCCGGGCATCGGCTTCGCCAAGACCGCCGAGCACAACTGGGCACTGCTCCGCGCCGTGGACCGCCTCAAGTCGCTCGGACCGGTGCTGCTGGGATCGTCGCGCAAGGCGTTCCTCGGCGCCCTCCTGGACGGCCGCGAGCCCGCCGGCCGGGACGCCGCGACGACGGCGCTGACGGTCCTCGCCGGGCAGCAGGGCTGCTGGGGCGTCCGCGTCCACGACGTGCAGGGGTCGGCTGACGCCCTGCGGGTGCTGGAGAAGCTGCGTGGCTGACGTCACCCGGGCGGTCGAGGCCGCCAATGCGGCGCTCTACAACGCCTTCGAGACCGGCGACGTCGACCTCATGGAGGCGGTCTGGGACGTCGAGGAGCCCGAGGCCGTCGTCTGCGTCCACCCCGGCTGGCCGATGCTCCGCGGCCGCACGGCAGTGATGCGCTCGTGGTCGGCGGTGATGGCCAACACCGACTACATCCAGTTCGTGCTGACCGACGTGCAGGTGGTGGTCTCGGGGGACGCCGCCGTCGTGACCTGCACCGAGAACGTGCTGACCTCCGCCGACATCGGCGAGGGTGCCCACGCCGTCGCGACCAACGTCTTCGTCCAGCGGCGCGACGGCTGGCGGCTCGTGGTGCACCACGGCTCGCCCGTCCTGGGGAGGCTGTCCCACGATGGATGAGATCGCGCTGACCGGGCTGCGCGTCCGGGGGTTCCACGGCGTTCTCCCCGCCGAGCGCACCGAGGGCCAGGACTTCCTCGTCGATGCGGTGCTGTCCGTCGACACCCGGGCCGCCGCGGCGTCGGACGAGTTGGCAGACACGGTGGACTACGGCGGCCTGGCGGCGCGCCTCGCCGAGGTGGTCGCGGGCGAGCCGGTGGACCTCATCGAGACGCTCGCCACCCGGCTGGCGGACGTCTGCCTCGCCGACTCCCGGGTCGTCTCGGTCCGTCTCACCGTGCACAAGCCGTCCGCCCCTGTCGGGCTGCCCTTCACCGACGTCTCCGTGACGGTCGTTCGACCATGACGGCTGTGATGTCCCTCGGGTCCAACGTCGGCGACCGGCTCGGCTGGTTGCGCCTCGGGCTGTCCGTCCTGGAGCCCACCGCGGTGTCACGCGTCTACGAGACAGCTCCCTGGGGCGGCGTCGAGCAGGACGACTTCCTCAACGTCGTCGCGCTCTGCCCGTGGGACGCGGCCGAGGCCTGGCGGAGGGCGGTTCTGGCCGAGAACGAGGCCGGCCGGGCCCGCGACGTGCACTGGGGGCCACGCACCCTCGACGTCGACGTCGTCTGGGCCGACGGCACCGACCCCGCCCTCGTCCTGCCGCACCCGCACGCGCACGAGCGCGCGTTCGTCCTCGTACCCTGGCTCGACCTGGACCCGTCCGCCGAGCTGCCCGGGCACGGTCCGGTCGCGCAGCTGGACGTCGACCGCTCGTCCGTCCGCCTGGCCGGGCAGCAGCTGTGAGCCCGACGTCCTGGCGGGCCGTGGTAGCGGCCGTCCTCGGTGCCGGGGTCCTGGGCTGGGTCGTGCTCGACGTCGCCTACGGCAACCTGGTGAAGCTCCCGACGTACGCAGCGGTGACCGCGGCCCTCGTCGCCGTCTTCGAGCTCGTGCTGGCCCGGGTGGTGTCGATGAAGGTGCGCGGCGTCTCGCGCGGGCGCCCCATGCACCCACTGCAGGTCGCGCGCGCCGCGGCGCTCGCGAAGGCGTCCTCGACCGCCGGCGCGCTCCTGCTCGGCCTCTACGCCGGGTTCTTCGTCTGGCTTCTCCCGAAGCGCGGTCAGCTCGCGGCGGCCAACGACGACGTCGTCGTCGCGGGCGCGTCGGCCGGTGCGTGCCTCCTGCTCCTCGTCGCCGCCCTCCTGCTCGAGCGGTCCTGTCGCACGCCGCGGCCACCGGACGACTAGGTTCGCCGTCATGGACTTCGAGGAGCTCCGGCGCGCCGCGTTCGACAAGGCGCGCGAGCAGCGCGACATCGGCTTCTTCTGGGACCTCACGAAGCACCTCCGTGCGTCGGCGTCCTTCGCGGCCGAGGACGGCTCGATGGGCGGCATCGGCGGCTCGATCACCGACGCCATCGAGATCGTCCGGGAGCTGCTCGGCAAGGACCTCACCGACGACGAGAAGGCCCTCATGCAGGCCAAGTTCGAGGACTACCTCGCCAAGCCCTGACCTGCTCCGAACTTTGCGGGCGCAGCCGCCGGGTCGAGCGCGAGACGCCCGCAAAGCCGCGGGCAGCCGCCCTTCGCCGCTCTCCGAACTCTGAGGGTCCTCGCGCCGCCCTACGCTGCAGGCACCCGCAGAGTTCCGCGAGCCGGCGTCATCCACAGCGCTGGCCGTCGTCCCCAACTCCGTCCGTCGCCACGCCGTACCCCCCGCGGCCGGGGGACCGTTGGCCGATGCGACCAGATGCCGTCGAGAGGGCCCGCGAGCAACACGGCGTGGTGCCGCTGGCGGACCTCGGCTCGCACGCCGTTCGAGACGCGCCAGGACTCGGTCTGCGCCGCGTGCAGCTGCGCGCTTACGTGGCGCAGACCCAGCCGTACGACGTGGCGACCCAGCTCGCGTCGCTGAAGGTGACGCATCCTTCGGGCTGGTGGCTGCGCTCGGGCTCGGCGCTCTGGGTGTACGGCGTGGCGGACCCGCCCGACCAGGTCGAGGTGGCGATCGAGCTGACCAGCGAGCTGGTGGTCCGAGCACCGGTCGTGGCCCGGCGGTTGTCTCCTCGCGTTCTCGCCGGCTCACGCGTCGTCGACGGCAGCCCTGTGGTGGCGCTGGAGATCGCGGCCATCCAGTGGTCCTATCGGCGACCGCATGCCGAGGTGGTGCGCATGCTCGAGAAGCTGCTGCGAGAGCGGCGCACGACGGTCGTCCGGCTCCGCGCGCGTATCGGCCGCGGCATTGCCGGGTCGGCAGCGGTCCGTCTGGCCCTCGCGGAGCTGCTCGGAGGCTCGCTCGATCATGACGTGCGGGAGCTGAGGAAGGCGCTCGAGCGCCTCGGGGTGACCGGCCTCGAGTGCGAGGTGCGCTTCGTCAGCGCATCGGGTGCGAGCGCGTACTCCGACCTCCTGCACCGACCGTCCATGACGCTGATCGAGGTCGACGCGGTGCTCGACCACGCGGCGCTGGACCGCTTCCTCGCCGACCGCCGTCGCGACCGGTGGATGCTGCGCGACCACGGTGCTCGCACACTGCGCGTCGACGCGCGTGAAGTGAGGCGCGATGTGGACGCGCTGGCTGCGGAGCTCGTGACGTTGCTGCTGCCGGCCGCCGCCTGAGTCGGCGCGGGCGCAGGCGAACTCTGCGGGTAGGGCGGGCTCCTCTCGGCTCGTGCACCCGCAGAGTTCGGTAGGGCGGTGGGGGGCAGCGACGCCGAACTCTGCGGGTCGCGCAGGCCCGCGGCGGCGCCACGACCCGCAAAGTTCGCGCGCGGCGGGCGGCCCTGCTACTTGTCGATGTCGCCCACGACGAAGAAGAACGACGCCAGGATCGCCGGCAGGTCCGCCACCCGGTTGCCCGGCAGCACGGCCGGCAGCGCCGACACGTTGTTGAACGAGGGCGTGCGCAGGGCCAGCCGCCACGGGGTCACCGCGCCGCGCGAGACGAGGTAGCAGCCGGCGATGCCGGAGGGGTTCTCGGCCCAGGTGTAGGTCGCGCCCTCGGGCGCGCGCAGGTTCTTCGGCAGCTTGATGTCGACCGGGCCGCCCGGCAGCCGGTCGCAGCACTGCAGCACGAGGTCGAGCGACACGTGCACCTGCTCGAGCAGGCAGCTGAACCGGTCGGCCGCGTCCCCGGTGGACCGGGTGACGAGCGGGACGTCGAGCTCGGCGTAGGAGAGGTACGCGGCGTCGCGGCGCAGGTCGATGGGCAGCCCGCTCGCCCGCGCGACCGGGCCGCTCACGCCGTAGGAGAGGGCGTCCTCGGGCGCCAGGTGGCCGAGCCCGGCGAGCGCCGACAGGTCGGGGGAGAGCAGGCGGGACCGCACAGCCTCGACGGCAGCTTCCACCCGCGACGGCCAGCCCGCGGGCACGTCGGCGTGCAGGCCGCCGATGCGGGTCGCGACGAAGTGCACGCGCCCCCCGGTCGCCTCTTCGAGGACCGCCTGAAGCGGCTCGCGGAGCCGGACGAAGCGGGTGTCGAGGTAGCCGAGGAACATCAGGTGGGACAGGACGCGGTTCAGCTCGCACATCAGCGTGCGCAGCCAGGTGGCGCGGGGCGGGACGTCCATCCCCAGCAGCTGCTCGACGGCGAGGGCGATGACGACCTCGTTGTTGAACGCCGACAGCCAGTCGTGCCGGTTCGCGAGCATGAGGACCTGGCGGTAGTCGCGGACCTCGAAGAGCTTCTCGGCCCCGCGGTGCAGCGCGCCGACGAGCGGCTGCGCCGAGGTCACCACGTCGCCGTCGAGGTCGAGCCGCAGGCGCAGCGACCCGTGCGTCGAAGGGTGGTGGGGCCCGAGCTCGAGGGTGATGTCCGACGGCCCGGCCGCCGCGCCGATCCCGGCCACCGTCACCGGTGCGGCTCCCAGCGGAAGCGGCGTACGGCGACGAGGGTCGCCGCCGTCGCCCAGATCGCCATGACCAGGAAGTCGTTCCCGTGGAACGCGGTGCCGTGCTCGCGCGGGTCGAACCCGGCGAAGCTCGCATCGACCATGTGCTCCAGGGGGAAGTACGTCGCCAGCTGGTGCAGCGACCCTGACGTCACGGGGAAGAACACGCCCGAGATGAAGTTCAGGAGGAAGAACGGGAACTGCACGATCGCCGGCGCGGCCTCGGCGTTCGGCACCAGGGTGCTGACCGCGATGCCGAGCGCGCAGAAGGTCACGGCGCCGAGCGCCAGGGCGGCGACGAGCGGAAGCGGGTGGAAGGGCAGGTGGACGTCGTAGAAGAGGACGCCCGCGGCGATGGTGATTCCCGTGAGCAGCGCGGTCACCACGATGCTGCTGAGCAGCAGCCCGCCGACCATCGCCCACGCGGGCAGCGGCGTCCCGCGCAGCCGCTTCAACGCACCGGTCTCCCGACGCTCCGTGACGCCCATGGCGAGGTTGGAGTACGTCGCGCTCATCAGGCCGAACGCCAGGATGGCCGGCACGAAGTAGGTGTTGTACGAGATCCCGCCGAGCTCCTTGAGGTGGTGGTCGCTGTTGAGCGTGGCGAAGACCACCAGGAACATGAGGGGGAAGGCGAACGTGAAGAACGCGCTCTGCGGGTTGCGCCAGAAGGCGAGCTGCTCCCACTTCAGCTGCCTGGCAAGGAGTCTCACGACGTGAGCCGGAGGTAGACGTCCTCGAGGGACGGCCGCGTCACGGTGAGCCCGACCAGCGGCGTGCCCGTGTCGAGCGACCACGTGGTGAGGCGGTGGAGGGCCTGCACCTCGTCGGTCGTGCGCAGCTCCCAGCGACCGTCGACCAGGTCGCCCGCCGGTGGCGTGTGCGCGGCGCCGAAGCGGATCACGACCCCCTCGGCGTCACGCCCGCCGAGCGAGTCCGGCGTGCCCTCCGCGACCACGGTCCCGCCGGCCACGACGACGACGCGGTCGGCGAGCGCCTGGGCCTCGTCCATGTAGTGCGTCGTGAGCAGCACCGTTGTGCCGGTGTCCGTCAGCGTCCGCACCAGCTCCCAGGCCTCGCGCCGGGCCGACGGGTCGAAGCCCGTCGTCGGCTCGTCGAGGAACACGAGCTCCGGTGTGCCGATGATGCCGAGCCCGACGTCGAGCCGGCGACGCTGACCACCGGACAGCGTCCGCACCCGCGCCTCGGCCTTGTCGACCAGCCCGACCCACTCGAGGACGGTATCGACCGGCCGCGGGCGTGAGTAGTAGCCCGCGTGCTTGCGGAGCACCTCCCGGACGGTCAGGTAGGGATCGCTCGACGACTCCTGCAGCACGATGCCGATCCGGTCGCGGTCGAGATGCCGCGCCGGGTCCTCGCCGAGGACGGCGACGTCGCCTCCGCTGCGGGCCCGGAAGCCTTCCAGCACCTCGACGGTGGAGGTCTTGCCGGCGCCGTTGGGCCCGAGCAGGGCCAGCACCTCGCCCTCCTCGACCACCAGGTCGATGCCGCGGACCGCCTCGAGGTCGCCGTAGCTGACGCGCAGCCCGGCCACCTCGATCGCGGTCACGGCGTCATCCAACCAATCTCCACCCCGACTGTCTGCACCAGCCAGCCGAAGCCTCCCAGGCCGTCCGGGTCGAGCAGCTCGCGCGCCTGCGAGGCGCGCTCCAGGGTCGCCGCGTCCACGTGAGGAGGCAGCGCGGCGCTGATGCCCAGGGACAGCAAGGCCCCCCGCTGGGTCAGCAGGTCGGCACCCGTCGCCGCGGCGCACGCGTCGAGGGCGACGTGCGCGGTGATGTCGCACGAGCCGTCCGGCACGGGCGGGACCTGCCGGCCGTCCCGGTAGCCGGTCAGCGTGGGGCGTCGCGTCGTCCTGTCGTGGCCGTAGTCGATGGCGATGGCGGCCCCGCGCCGCACGCGGGCGACGGCCGCCGCCCACGCGAGGTCGCGCGGCGCCCCTATCTCGGCTCTGCCCGAAGGCCACCACGTGTCGGCCCAGTCCGAGACGTGGGGCGCGCCCCTCGACTCGGTGCCCGCCGCGTCGACCAGGACGAGAGCCCCGTCCTCGACGACGTCCAGCGGGACGGCGTCGAGCCACTCGTTCGCCAGCAGCAGCCCGGTCACCTCGGGGACCTGCGAGGTCCAGGGCTCGCAGAGGTCGACGCCGGTGAGCCGCCACCGTGGCGGGACATCGGCGAGGGCGGCCAGCAGGTCGCCGCGCCCCGCCCCGAGGTCCACGACGTCGAACGGGTCCGGGAAGCCCATGGCCGCGTCGAGGCGCTGGGCCAGCCGGCGCACCGCCGTGGCGAAGAGCGGGACCGCCACGTTCGTCCGGAAGTGGGCCAGCGGGTCCTCGCGGAGGAAGAACCCGTCGGAGCCGTAGAGCGCGTCGTTCCAGGCCTCGCTCCAGGACCGCGGCCCCACCGTGAGAGTCTCCCGCGCATGGTTCATATCGGGGAGACCATCGGCATGCGCGTGGTCGAGCGCGGCGACGGGCGCGCGGTGCTCGAGTGGGACGCGCAGGAGCAGTACGGCTTCCCGACGGCGACCGGCCAGGTGATCCACGGCGGCATGGTGACGACGATCCTCGACTCGGCGATGGGCGGGGCGTGCTGGTCCGTGCTCTCGGAGGACGAGGTGTTCCTCACCGCCGACCTGCGGGTGGAGTTCTACCGGAGCGCCCGCCCCGGGCGGCTCACGGCGCGCGGGAGCGTGATCAAGCGCACGAGCCGCCTGGTGTTCTGCTCCGCCGAGCTCTTCGACGCCGACGAGCGGTTGCTCGCGAGCAGCCGGTGCACCCAGGCGGTGCTCCCGGCGGGCGGCCACGGCGGCCGTCCCGACCCGACGAAGCGTGGATTCGACGCCCGCGGCTGACCCCGGGTGTGCCGGCCGGGTGTGAAGGAGAACACGTTGCGGCCGCGTGTCGCAGCGTTACCCTCGAGTTGTCACCGACCGGTACCCGAGAGGACTGGAGCGGCAACTCATGGACCACCCGGCTCCCTTCTGCGTGGGCGTCGTCGGCGCGGGCCGCGTCGGCGCGGTGCTCGGGGCCGCGCTGGCCCGAGCGGGCCACGACATGGTCGGCGTCGCCGCGGAGAGCGAGGGCTCGCGGGCGCGCGCTGCGCTCTTCCTCCCCGGCGTCCCCGTGCTGTCGCCGCTCGAGGTGGCGAAGCGCTGCGAGCTGCTGCTGCTCGCGGTCCCGGACGACACCCTGCCGAGGCTCGTCCAGGGGCTCGGCGCCGACCTGCCGGACGTCGTCGCGCACGTCAGCGGCCGTCACGGGCTCGCCGTGCTCGGCGACGTGCCGACGCCCCTCGCGATCCACCCCGTCTACCCGTTCACGGGAGGCCCCGCCGAGCTCACCGGCGTCCAGTGGGGCGTCACCGCGCACGACCTCGCGCTCGCCGACCGGCTCGTGACGGACATGGGCGGCGTCCCCGTGCACGTCGCCGAGGAGCTCCGCCCGCTGTGGCACGCCGCCCTGGCGCACGGCGCGAACCACCTCGTCACGCTGGTCGCGAGCGCCGCCGACATGCTCCGGCAGGCGGGCGCCGAGGACCCCGGCGCTGTCCTGCGGCCGCTGCTCACCGCGGCGCTCGACGGGGCGCTCGAGCGCGGCATCGACGCCCTCACCGGCCCGGTCGTCCGCGGCGACGCCGGCACCGTCCGCGCGCACCTCGACGTGGTCCCCGACAAGGACCTCTACGTGGCGCTCGCGCGGGAGACCGCCAGGCGCGCCGGCACGCAGACCGTGTTCGAGGACGTCTTGAAGTGATCGTCGCCAGCACCCGCGAGGAGCTCGCGGCCGCCCGCAAGGCCCTGCCCGGCCGGGTCGCGGTCGTCATGACGATGGGCGCCCTCCATGAGGGCCACCTCGAGCTGGTACGCCAGGCCCGTGCGCAGGCCGACTCGGTCGTCGTGACCATCTTCGTGAACCCGCTCCAGTTCGGCGCGGGCGAGGACCTCGACCGCTACCCGCGGACCCTCGAGGCCGACCTCGCCCTCATCGAGGAGCTGACCGACGTCGTCTTCACGCCGACGCCCGAGGTCGTCTACCCGACCGAGGCCCTGGTCCGGGTCTCCGCCGGCCGCCTCGGCGACGTCCTCGAAGGCGCGTCGCGGCCCGGCCACTTCGACGGCGTGCTCACCGTCGTCCTCAAGCTGCTGCACCTGGTGCAGCCCGACGTGGCGCTCTTCGGCCAGAAGGACGCGCAGCAGCTCGCCGCCATCCGGCGCATGGTGGCCGACCTCGACGTCCCGGTGACCGTCGTTGCCGTACCCACCGTGCGGGAGGCCGACGGCCTGGCCCTGTCCAGCCGCAACCGGTACCTCTCCGACGACGAGCGGAAGGTGGCTCTGCTTCTCAGCAGGGCCCTGCAGACCCGCGACGTCGCGGCAGGGCGGGCGCTGTTCGACGGGCAGCCCGCGACCCTCGACTACCTCGAGCGCGTGGACTCCGCGACGTTCGAGGCGGCACCTGACGGTGACCTCCTGGTCATCGCCGCGAAGGTGGGCACGACCCGGCTCATCGACAACCTCCCCCTCTAAGGAAGTACCGCTGATGCTCCGCCAGATGCTGACGAGCAAGATCCACCGCGCCACGGTGACCCAGGCCGACCTGCACTACGTCGGTTCCGTGACGGTCGACGAGGACCTGCTCGACGCGGCCGACCTCTACGAGGGCGAGAAGGTCGCCATCGTCGACGTCACCAACGGCGCGCGCATCGAGACCTACACGATCGCCGGCCCGCGCGGGTCCGGCGTCATCGGCATCAACGGTGCGGCGGCGCGGCTCATCCACCCGGGCGACCTCGTCATCCTCATCGGCTACGGCTTGATGGACGACCAGGAGGCGAAGACCCGCAAGCCGCGCGTCGTCTTCGTCGACGCCGACAACAAGGTCATCGGCACCGGCGACGACCCGGCCGAGGCGCTGCCCGGCACCGACCTCAAGCGAGGTGACCTGCGCTACCCGGCGGACCCGCGCGAGCCTCACGTCGGGTCGTACGACGACGACCCGACCCTCGTGTGGTAGCCACAGCCTCCCGGCTGCTCGCCCCCGCGCCCGGCTGGATCCGCACGACTGACGTCGTCGTCGTCGGCTCAGGTGTCGCCGGGCTCATGACCGCGCTGCACGCGGCGCGCTCGGCTGACGTCCTCGTCGTCACCAAGGTCCACGTGGACGACGGCTCCACCCGCTGGGCCCAGGGCGGTGTCGCGGCCGCGCTCGGAGCCGACGACACCCCCGAGGACCACCTGCAGGACACGCTCGCAGCGGGCGTCGGCGTCTGCGACGTCGCCGCCGTCCGGGTCCTCTGCGAGGAGGGCCCGGCCCGGCTCCGCGAGCTCATCGACCTCGGCGCCGCCTTCGACCGGGGCACCACGGGCGAGCTCCTCCTGACGAGGGAGGGCGGCCACCACCGCGACCGCATCGTGCACGCCGGCGGCGACGCGACGGGCGCCGAGGTCAGCCGCGCCCTGGTCGCGGCGGTGCAGCTGCACCCGCGCATCGAGGTGATCGAGCACGCCCTCGTCCTCGACCTGCTGCGCGACGCCGACGGCCAGACCGCGGGCCTCACCCTGCACGTCCTCGGCGAGGGCACCGAGGACGGCGTCGGCGCGGTGCACGCCCGCGCCGTCGTGCTCGCCACCGGTGGCATGGGCCAGGTCTTCAGCAGCACGACGAACCCCAGCGTCAGCACCGGCGACGGGGTCGCGCTGGCGCTGCGCGCGGGCGCCGAGGTGACCGACCTCGAGTTCGTGCAGTTCCACCCGACCGTCATGTGGCTCGGGCCCGACTCGCACGGGCAGCAGCCGCTCATCAGCGAAGCCGTCCGCGGCGAGGGCGCGTTCCTCGTCGACGGCAACGGCGACCGCGTGATCACCGCCGCCGACCACCCGCTCGCCGACCTCGCGCCACGCGACGTGGTGGCCAAGGCGATCACCCGCCGGATGGAGCAGCTCGGCACCGACCACGTGTTCCTCGACGCCCGGCACATCGCGGGGCTGGAGCAGCGCTTCCCGACGATCGTCGCCAAGTGCCGGTCCCTCGGCGTCGATCCGGTCCGGGATCTCATCCCGGTCGCACCCGCCGCGCACTACGCGAGCGGCGGCGTCAGGACCGACCTCGACGGCCGCACCAGCGTGCCCGGCCTCTATGCCTGTGGCGAGGTCGCCTGCACCGGCGTGCACGGCGCGAACCGGCTCGCGTCCAACTCGCTGCTCGAGGGCCTCGTCTTCGCCGGCCGCATCGGTGACGACCTCGAGCGCGGCCTGCCTGCGCCGGGCAGCCCGGTGGCCCAACCGCCCGAGGGCGTGCTGCTCGATCCCTCTGCGCGCCGCGACCTGCAGGACGCGATGACGCGCGGCTCAGGGGTCTTGCGAAGCGCCGATTCCCTTGCTGGTACGGCAAAGGCGCTCCTCGCACTGGAGGACCGCCCGTCGGCTCAGCCCTCACCGGCAGCCTGGGAGGCGACCAGCCTGCACACCGTGGCCACCGCCCTCGTGCGAGCCGCCTCTCTGCGGGACGAGACCCGCGGCGCGCACTGGCGCGAGGACTACCCGCAGGCCGACGACGCCTGGCGTGGACACTTGGTGACCACTCTCAACGGCACCGTCTTCGAGGAGATCTAGCACCGTGCTCTCGCAGCCCACCCAGGAAGCCCTCGTCCGGGCCGGGATCGATCCCGAGACCGTCGAGGTGCTCGCACGACGCACCCTCGAGGAGGACCTCGCCGGCGGCGTCGATGTGACGTCGGTCGCGACGGTGCCCTTCGACCTCGAGGGCACGGCGGTGTTCGTACCCCGCACCGCCGGTGTCGTCGCGGGCATCGCCGTCGCCATGGCGTGTCTCGACGCCGCAGCGGACGACGACCTGCTCTGGGAGCACGTCGGGTCCGACGGGCCCGCAGCCGCCGGGGAGCAGGTCCTCCGGGTCACCGGGCTGGTCCGGACGCTGCTCACGGGAGAGCGGTCCGCCCTCAACCTGCTCTGCCACCTGTCCGGCGTCGCGACGGCGACGGCCGCGTGGGTCAGCGCTGTGGAGGGCACTGGTGCGCGGATCCGCGACACCCGCAAGACGACTCCGGGCCTGCGCGCGCTGGAGAAGTACGCGGTCACCGTCGGCGGTGGCGTCAACCACCGCATGTCGCTGTCGGACGCGGCTCTCGTCAAGGACAACCACGTCGTCGCAGCCGGCGGCGTGACGGCGGCGTTCGAGGCGGTGCGCCGCGAGTTCCCGGGCCTCGACGTCGAGATCGAGTGCGACACCGTCGAGCAGGTCTCCGACGTGGTGGCGGCTGGCGCCGACCTCGTGCTGCTCGACAACATGAGCCTCGACGACATGCGGGCGGCCGTCGAGCTGTGCCAGCCGAAGGGTGTCCGCACCGAGGCGTCCGGCGGTCTCACCCTCGACCGGGCGAGGGCCGTGGCCGAGACCGGCGTCGACTTCCTCAGCGTCGGGGCGCTGACGCACTCCGCACCGGTGCTCGACCTCGGAATGGACCTGCTCTAGTGCTTCTCACGGTCGACGTCGGCAACACCAACATCGTCCTCGGCCTGTTCGACGGCGAGGAGCTGACCCACAGCTACCGGCTGCGGACCGACGCCCGCGTCACCGCGGACGAGCTCGGTCTGCTCTTCAACGGTCTGCTCTCGCGGCACGTCCATCCGCACGGCATCGCCGTCTCGTCCACCGTGCCGCAGGTGCTCGAGCAGATGCGGCTGATGTTCGACCGCTACTACGCCGACGCCAACTCGGTCGTCGTCGGTCCGGGCATCAAGACCGGCGTACCGCTGCTCACCGACAACCCCCGCGAGGTCGGGCCCGACCGGGTCGTCAACACCCTCGCCGCCCACACCCTCTACGGCGGTCCCGCGATCGTCGTCGACTTCGGCACGTCGACGAACTTCGACGTCGTCAGCGAGAAGGGCGAGTTCCTCGGCGGCGCGCTCGCGCCGGGAGTGGAGATCTCGGTCGACGCGCTCGCTGCCCGGGCGGCTCGCCTCTTCAAGGTGGACCTCGCGGAGCCGCGCTCGGTCATCGGCAAGAACACCGTCGAGGCCCTGCAGAGCGGGCTCGTCTACGGGTTCGCCGCCCAGGTCGACGGGATGGTCGAGCGCATCGGCAAGGAGCTCGGCGCGGACCCGGTCGTCATCGCGACCGGTGGCCTCTCGCACCTCATGTACGAGCTCTGCGAGTCCATCGACGAGCACGAGCCGGACCTGACCCTCATCGGCCTGCGTCTCGTCTACGAGCGCAACGCCTAGGGCGTGAATGTCCGCTGCATGAGGGATCTCGGCACGCCATCGCTCATGCCACAGACATTCACGTGAGGGTGGTGACCCAGGCGTCGCAGACCCAGGGCAGCACGA
>Ga0070658_10001427_pt1 | contig 20397 bp, 17 predicted proteins | sample KBSC13metaG_FD_64664 | JGI IMG/M metagenome (GOLD analysis project Ga0070658, IMG submission 64664) | Corn rhizosphere microbial communities from Kellogg Biological Station, Michigan, USA - KBS C1-3 metaG | ecosystem: Host-associated > Plants > Roots > Rhizosphere > Soil ...
ATCGGGCCGATCTCCTTGGCCACGTGGTCGCGCAGCGCCTTGGCGAAGGCCTCGCCGTTGGCCTCGTCGTCGGCGACGTTCCCGCGCGGCGTCACGAAGGCGACGATGGCCTGTCCGGTCGTCGCGTCGTTCGCGCCCACGACGGCCGCCTCGGCCACCGACGGGTGCGACACCAGCGCGGACTCGACCTCGGTGGTGCTGATGCGGTGGCCGCTGACGTTCATGACGTCGTCGACGCGACCGAGCAGCCAGAGCACCTCGTCGTCGTCCCACTTGGCGCCGTCGCCGGCGAAGTAGCGGCCCTCGAAGCGGCTCCAGTAGGTCTCGCGGTAGCGCTCTTCGTCACCCCAGATGCCGCGCAGCATCGACGGCCACGGCTCGTTGAGGGTGAGGAAACCGGCCTTGCGGGACTCGCCCGCGTCGTTGACGACGTCGATGGCGATGCCCGGCAGCGGCCCCATCGCGGAGCCGGGCTTGCAGGACGTGACCCCGGGCAGCGGGCTGATCATCATCGCGCCGGTCTCGGTCTGCCACCAGGTGTCGACGATGGGGCAGCGACCCCCGCCGATGACGTCGCGGTACCAGATCCAGGCCTCCGGGTTGATGGGCTCGCCCACCGAGCCGAGGACCCGCAGGCTGCTCAGGTCGCGCCCCTTCGGCAGCTCGTCGCCCCACTTCATGAAGGTCCGGATCGCGGTGGGTGCGGTGTAGAGGACGGAGACCTTGAACTCCTCGACGATCGACCACCAGCGGTCCTTGCCGCCGGCGTCGGGGGTGCCCTCGTACATGACGGACGTGGCCGCGTTGGCCAGCGGACCGTAGACGGCGTAGGAGTGCCCGGTGACCCAGCCGATGTCGGCAGTGCACCAGTAGACGTCGGTGTCGGGCTTGAGGTCGAAGACCGCCCAGTGCGTCCAGGCCGTCTGGGTCAGGTAGCCACCAGTGGTGTGGAGGATGCCCTTCGGCTTGCCGGTGGTCCCGGAGGTGTAGAGCAGGAACAGCGGGTTCTCGCTGTCGAAGGCCTGAGCCTGGTGGGTGTCGGCCTGCCGCTCGACGACGTCGCCCCACCACAGGTCCTTGTCGGTCCACGCGACGTCTTGGCCGGTGCGCTTGACGACGAGGACGTTCTCGACCGAGGGGCACTGCGCCACGGCCTCGTCGACGGCCGGCTTCAGGGCGCTGGCCGCCCCGCGCCGGTAGCCGCCGTCCGCGGTGATGACGAGCTTGGCGTCGGCGTCAGTGATCCGGTCGACGAGCGCCTGTGCGGAGAAGCCGCCGAACACGACGGAGTGCGCGGCGCCGACGCGCGCGCAGGCCAGCATCGCGACGGCCGCCTCCGGGATCATCGGCAGGTAGATGCAGACCCGGTCGCCCTGACCGACCCCGAGCTCCTCGAGCGCGTTCGCGCACCTGCAGACCTCGCGCAGCAGCTCCGCATAGGTGATGGTGCGCCGGTCTCCCTCCGGCTCGCCGACCCAGTGGTACGCGACCCGGTCGCCCAGCCCGCCGTCGACGTGCCGGTCCAGGCAGTTGACGCTGGCGTTGAGCTCCCCGCCGACGAACCACTTCGCGAAAGGCGGCTGCCAGTCGAGCACCTGGTCCCAGCCGCGGTCCCACTGCAGCCGGCCGGCCTGCGCCTCCCACCAGGCGAGCCGGTCCTTGCTCGCGTGCTCGTAGGCGTCGGCAGTCACGTTCGCCTGCTTCGCCAGCTCGGCCGGCGGGTCGAAGCGGCGGGTCTCGGAGGACAAGGCAGACAGCTCGGTCATGTGACCAGTCCTACACCCACGCCGGTTGGCCTAGCGTTGCCCCCCGTGACCGACCCGTCGTCTGATCCCCTGGGCGCCCTGCTCGACCTGCCCGGCGTCGCGGACGCCGTCGCGGCAGCGCGCGCGGCGGTCGACGGGCTGCTCGGGCACCGGGTCCTGCGGCGGCGGTCCGCGGAGGTCACCGCGGAGTCCGCGCTGCGCGGCGCACGGGCGTCGGCGGACCTCGAGGGCGCCGGCATGGAGCTCGAGCGGCTGCGTGGTCAGCTCATGCACGGCCAGGCCGTGACGGCGGCGTCGAAGGACCCGCGGCAGTCGCAGCTGGTGGCCAACGCCGTCCGGCTGCACGCCGACCTCGGGGCCGTCCTGCCGGCGTTCCGCTCCTCGCCCCGCCAGGCACTCGCCCGCCTGCACGTCCTGGCCGCGGCCGATCTCGGGGTCGAGCCGGACGAGCTGGGCCGACCGCGACCCTCCGCGGAGGTGGCGGCGCGGCTGGACGGCCTGTGCTCCCTGCTGCTTGCCCCCACCGCAGCCCCTGCCGTCGTCGTCGCCGGGGTCGTGCACGGCGAGCTGCTGGCCCTGCGTGCCTTCGGCACGGCCAACGGGCTCGTCGCCCGGGCAGCGGCCCGGCTCGTGCTCGTGGAGCGCGGCCTCGACCCCAAGGCGGTCTCGGCGCCCGAGGTCGGTTTCGCCGAGCTCGACGCCGCCGCGCGCAGGGCGGCCCACGGCCACGGGAACCCGGTGGAGCACGGGACGTACGAGGAGATGGTCGAGCACTACGTCAGCGGCGGCCCGGAGGGCGTCGCGCGCTGGCTCGTGCACTGCGCCGAGGCGGTGGCGCTCGGCGCCCGTGAGGGCCTGGCGGTGTGCGAGGCGATCCTGCGCGCCTCCTGAGGCGGTCCGGACATGGGAACGGGGTCCGCTCCTCGAGGGTGCGGACCCCGTCGCCATGCACGGTGACTGAGTGACCAAGCGTGGCGGTTCGTCATCGCTCTGGGTCCTGTCCCGTCCGGACTACCGCCCTTTCATGAACTCCTGTGGACCCGCTCGATGTGCCTCTCGCGGCTGATCGCACGTGGGTGCTCAGACGCGCCGTGCACGGACCGTCGTCGGGGGGAGCAAGTCCGCCCGCTGGCGGCGTTCCGTGATTCGAGAGTCCGCCCGAGAAGCCTTGGCTGTCAAGGAAAAGTTGTGACCCCGAACACAGTTCACCCGGTCCGCACCCGAACGTCACCCGATCCGCCCAGGACGTCTGCCGAGGGCCCACGCGAGGGCCGCGAGGGCCGCGAGGGTGAGGACGCCGGCGTACGCCGCGGGCGGTCCGGGCGGGCTCGGCACGCGCCTCGACGCCCGCACCGGCTTGGCGAACACGCGCACCGGCCAGCCGGTGTCGACCGCGTGCTTGCGCAGTGCCTTGTCGGGGTTGACGGCGACCGGGTGACCGACCGCGGCGAGCATCGGGATGTCGGTCGCGGAGTCGCTGTAGGCGTAGCAGTCGCTCAGGTCCCAGCCCTGCTGGGCTGCCAGCGCATGGACGGCCTCCGCCTTGTGCTCGCCGTAGGCGTAGAAGGCGATGTCGCCCGTGTAGCAGCCGTCCTCGACCTGCATGCGCGTGGCGATCACGCGGTCCACCCCGAGCATGGCGCCGATCGGGCCGACGACCTCCTCGCCGCTGCTCGACACGATCACGACCTCGCGGCCGGCCCGGCGGTGCTCCTCGAAGAGCTCGACCGCCTCGGCGTACACCAGGGGGTCGATGAGGTCGTGGAGGGTCTCCGCGACGATGTCGTGGACCTGCTGCACCGGCCACCCTGCGCACAGCGCCTTGAGGTAGTCGCGCATCTTGTCCATCGAGTCCTCGTCCGCGCCCTGCAGCAGGTAGACGAACTGGGCGTACGAGGCCTTGAGGACCGCCCGACGGTTGACCAGGCCGCCCTTGTAGAAGGGCTTGCTGAAGGCGAGCGTGCTGCTCTTCGCGATCACCGTCTTGTCGAGGTCGAAGAAGGCCGCAGACATTTTTTGAGGATAGGTGTTTAGGACCTCGGAGACGTGGAGAGAACAGCGCCGAGCTCGGTACACCCCCCTGGACCGACTCCGTCGGGTCCGTCCTCACCCCCCCGGGGTCGGACCTGCAGAAGACCCGCATCAACCCCCCCGATGCGGGTCTTCTGCTTTTCCACAGCTTTCGCCGGCCGGCCCCGCGGGCCCGTCACAGCGACCACGCTGGCCTGCATGAGCCGGCCCCTGATCGTCACCAGCGACCCTCTCGTCTCCGCCGAGCTGCTGCGGCTCGCCGCTGCGGCCGGCGTCGAGGTCGACGTGGCAGCCGACGTCGTCGCCGCCCGGGCAGCATGGCTGTCGGCGTCGGTCGTGCTCGTGGGTCCCGACCTGCTCGTCCCGTGCGCCGGGGCGCGGCTCGGCCGGCGACCCGGTGTGGTCGTCCTCGCGGCCGAGCTGGACGACGCCTCCGTCTGGATGCGCGCGGTCGACGTCGGGGCCGAGCGCGTGGTGTTCCTCCCCGACGGAGCGCCGTGGCTCGTCCAAGCGCTGGGGGAGGCTGAGGCGACCGCCGGGCGCAGCGGACTCGTGCTCGCGGTGCTCGGTGGGCGCGGCGGGGCAGGTGCGACCACGTTCGCGGCGGCCCTGGCTCTGACAGGCGGCCGCCGCGGGCTGCGGACCGCCCTCGTCGACGGCGACTGCCTCGGCGGCGGCGTGGACCTGGTGCTGGGTGCTGAGCTGGAACCGGGGCTGCGGTGGCCAGATCTGCTGGCCACCTCCGGGCGGCTTCCGTCGTCGGTGGCGGACGCGCTGCCGCGCGTCGCAGGCGTGTCGGTCGTGTCCTGGGACCGTGGACCGGTCGCCCCCGTGACCGTCGAGGTCATGGCCGAGGTGCTCGACCTTGCCCGGCGCGCCACGGATCTCACCCTGGTCGACCTGCCGCGCGCGCTCGACCACGTGGCTGCGGAGGTGCTCGCGGCCGCCGCGTGCACCCTCCTGGTGGTGCCCGCCGAGGTGCGCGCCACCGCGGCCGCGGCGCGCGTGGCCGAACGGGCGAGCCTGCTGTGCCGGGACGTCCGGCTCGTCGTGCGCGGCCCGTCGCCTGGGGACGTCACCGCACCGGAGGTGGCCGCCACGCTCGGGCTGCCGCTCGCCGCCGACCTGCGAGCCGAGCCGCACCTCGAGCGCGACCTCGAGGAGGGCCGACCACCCGGCCGCCGCCGTCGCCCGCTGATGGTCGCCTGCGACGCACTGCTGGACGACCTGCTGGGAGCCTCTGTCGCGCGGCGGGCCGCATGACGGATCTCGTCGAGCGGGTCCGCACCCAGCTCGCCGTCGAGGGTGGCCCGGCCACGCCGGCCCGGGTCGCGGCCGCCATGCGCCAGGTCGACGGTGGTGCCCGCGGCGACGCCGACACCCTCGCGGTCCTCCGTGCGGTGGAGCTCGAGATCAGCGGAGCCGGGCCGCTGGCACCGCTGCTGGCGGACCCGGAGGTGACGGACGTCCTGGTCAACGGGCCCGCGGAGGTGTGGATCGACCGCGGAGCGGGGCTGGAACGCACCGAGCTGCGCTTCGCGGACGACGCCGCCGTGCGGCGGTTGGCGGTGCGGCTGGTGGCGCCGACGGGCCGCCGGCTCGACGACGCCCAGCCCTGGGTGGACGCGCGGCTGGCGGACGGGGTCCGCCTTCACGCCATCCTTTCCCCGCTGTCCGTCGGCGGGACCTGCCTGTCGCTGCGCGTGCCGCGGCGCCGGGCCTTCACCCTGGCGGAGCTCGTCGCGGCGGGGTCCGTGCCCCCGGAGGGTGCCGAGCTGCTGCGGCGCCTCGTGCTGTCCCGCCAGCCGTTCCTCGTGACGGGCGGCACCGGCACGGGCAAGACGACGCTGCTGTCCGCACTGCTCTCGTTGACCCGGCAGGAGCGCCTGGTGCTCGTCGAGGACGCGGGAGAGCTGCTGCCCGCGGTCGAGCACGTGCTGCGCCTGGAGGCCCGGCCGGCGAACGTCGAGGGCGCGGGAGAGGTGACCCTGCGCGACCTGGTGCGCAACGCCCTGCGGATGCGACCCGACCGTCTGGTCGTCGGCGAGGTCCGTGGCGCGGAGGTCGTCGACCTGCTCGGCGCGCTCAACACGGGTCACGATGGCGGCTGCGGCACCCTGCACGCCAACAGCGCCGCCGACGTACCGGCCAGGCTGGAGGCCTTGGCTGCGCTCGCCGGTCTCGGGCGGGAGGCGCTGCACAGCCAGTTGGCCGCCGCCCTGCGGGTCGTCGTGCACCTCGTGCGCGACCCGGTGCGGCGGGTGGCGGAGATCAGCCTCCTGGCCCGGTCCGGGGACCGGGTCGCGACGGTGCCCGGGTGGACCTGGGACGGCGCCTCCTGGGTGCACCAGCCGGCGTACGACGAGCTCATGGCGCTGCTGTGATCGTCCTCGCCGCCCTGCTGTCAGGCGTGGCCGCAGCAGTGCTCGCCGGGCTGCCGCGCGCGCCACGACGGCTGCCCTCGCTCAGCGCCGGTCCGCTCGCGGGACTTCTCCTGCTGCCGCTGGGCGTGCCCGCGGCCGCGTCAGGTGCGCTCATCGGAGAGGGCGCCCGCAGGGCACTGGCTCGCCACCGGCAGCAGGTCGCCGCTGACCGCGAGCGGGTGAGCGCCCTCGAGGCCGTGACGGTCCTGGCCGCAGAGCTGCGGGCGGGCCGCGACCCGGGGACGGCACTGCAAGCGAGCGGCGACGTGGCGGAGGGTCAGGTCGCCGCCGGGCTGGCGGCAGCCGGGCGAGCGTGGCGGCTGGGTGTCGACCCGGTCCCGGTGCTGCGCGACGCCGCGAGCACGTCCGCGGCCGGACCCGCGCTCCGGGGGCTGGCCGCGTGCCTGGCCGTCTGTGCCGGATCGGGGGGATCGCTGGCGCAGGCGGTGGACACCGTCGCGGGCTCGGTTCGGGAAGACGTCGAGCAGCGGACGGCGGTCGGGACCGAGCTGGCCGGCCCGCGCGCGACGGCGCTGCTCCTCGCCGGGCTCCCGGTCGCGGGTATGGCGATGGCCGCCGCGCTGGGCGCGCACCCGCTGGACGTGCTCCTCCACACGCTCGTCGGCGGAGTGTGCCTCGTGCTCGGCGTGCTCCTCGACCTCGTGGGACTGGCCTGGACCGAGCGGCTGGTCGCCGGCGCCCAGCCGTGATCGCCGCACTGCTCGCCGGCGTCGCGATCGCCGTCGTGCTGTGGCGGCCCAGCGCCCGGCTGGGACCCCCGGCGCCCGCGCCCGCGCGTCTGCCGCAGGTCGCGGCCGGAGCGGCGGGCCTCGCCCTCTGGCTGGGCGTCGGAGGCGTCACGGGGCTGCTGCTGGGTGCCGCCGTCGCTGCACTGCTGCCGCGACTGCTCGGCCGGCTGGACGCCGCCGAGCCGGAGGACGCGGCCGTCGCCGCTGAGCTCCCGCTGGCCCTCGAGCTGCTCGCCGCCTGCCTGGCCGGCGGTGCCCCTCCGGGGGCCGCCGTGACCGCGGTGGCCGACGCGTTTCCCGGTCCGTGCGGCGAGCGCCTGCACCGAGTGGCGGCGGGGCTTGCGCTCGGGGTCGCGCCGTCGGTCGCCTGGGGCAGCCTGGGAGCCGGCCGGGACCCGGCGGGGTCCGCCGCGCGCGCGATGGCACGGGCTGCCGAGGGCGGGTCCCCCGTCGCCGGGGCTGTGCAGCGGGCGGCCGCCGACGCGCGGCGGGCGCACGCAGCGGATCTCCGGCGGCGGGCCGCCCGGGTCGGTGTGTGGGCCGTGCTGCCCCTGGGCGCGTGCTTCCTGCCGGCCTTCGTGCTCCTCGGCGTCGTGCCCGCCGTCGTCGGGCTGGCCGGCCCGATCCTGCACCGCCTCGGCTGACCTCTCCCCGCCGCAGGCTCCAACCGGGGTCTCGTGCACAGGCCGGGGGTCCGTCCACATCAGTGCGCGCAGCCCGTTCCGCGGCCCCGGGCGACGGCAGCGTGATGGCTCCGGCCTCGCGACCCCGCGAGGCACCTGCCAGGGAGGTCTCCCGTGATCGCTCGCCTGTCCGCCGCCGTCCAGTCCCGCACCGCCGAGCTCCGAGGGGACGAGGGCATGACCACCGCTGAGTACGCCGTCGGCACCGTCGCCGCCTGCGGCTTCAGCGGGATCCTCTACAAGGTCATCACCTCGGAGACGGTCATCAACCTCGTGAAGGACGTGATCGAGAAGGCGTTCCACCTCGGGTTCTGAGCACGCCTCGCCCCGGGCCCGTTCGGGCCCGGGGCTCCCGAACCGGAGGAGGGACGAGATGGACGGTGGCTACGCGACGGCCGAGGCGGCGGTGGCACTGCCCGCCCTGCTGGTCGTGCTCTCGCTCGCGGTCGGCGCGGTCATCACCGTCGACGGCGAGCTGCGCTGCGTCGACGCGGCCCGCGCCGGAGCCCGGGTCGCGGCGCGCGGCGACAGCGATGCGACGGCACGCCGAGCCGCCGAGCAGGTGGCGCCCACCGGCGCGCAGGTCGCGGTCGAGCACCACGGCGAGCAGGTGCGGGTCACGGTCCGCGTGACGCTGCGCGCCGGGCGGTGGCTGCCGGGTGTCCCGGTCTCCGCAGACGCGACGGCGGACCTCGAGTGAGCCGCCGAGCGGTTCGTGATGCGCCTCGTGCTGCGCCTCGTGATGAGCATGGCTTCGTCACGGTCGCCGTCCTCGGCCTGACTGCCGTTCTCCTCGGCATCGCCACGCTGCTGACCACGCTGGGCGTCATCGCCGTAGCGCGCCACCGGGCGGCGTCCGCTGCCGACCTCGCCGCGCTCGCCGGCGCGGACCACCTCGTCGACGGCACGGCTTGCGCCGTCGCCCGCCGGGCCGCTGTCGCCCAGTCCGCGACGCTGGAGTCCTGTGCTGCGGACGGCATCTCGGTGACGGTCGTCGCGGCCGTCGAGATCCCGGGGCTGGGCACGGCGCGGGCGCGCGCCCGCGCAGGGAACGAAGTCGCTGCCCGGCACGTCAGTCCCTCGGAGGGGGGACATCTCGGGACACGTCCGGCACGGTGACGGCCACAGCGACCGGCACAGCGACCGACACAGCGACCGGCACAGCGACCGCTGACGCCCGGCCGCCGTAACCTCAAGCGTTCCCCATCGTTGGCCCGACTGTGGACCTCGTGTCCGATTCTGAGCATCACCCAGAGCCCTGGAGCAGCACTGATGGAGCCGTCGTTCGTCACCCCCGCCGTCCCGGCGCGGCCGCGCTCCCTGGGCTCCCTGGTCGGTGACTCGCTCCGTCGCCCAGGTGGGCGTCGCGCGCTGTCGGTGCTCTCGGTCGTGCTCTTCCTCGCCGGCGTGGCGATGTTCGCCTACCCCGTCGGCACGGACGTCTACAGCTCGTGGCGGCAGGGAGGCCTCAGCAGCCAGTTCGGCAGCCAGGAGCTCAAGGACGAGTACCGCACGCGCAACATCCCGATCGGCGACGCCCTCACCCGGCTCATCATCAACACCAAGGACGTGAAGGTGGACGTCCTCGTCGTCGAGGGCACCACCCCTGCGGCGCTGCGCGCGGGCGCCGGGCACTACCCCGGCACGCCGCTGCCGGGCGAGGCGGGCAACGTCGGCATCGCCGGCCACCGCACGACCTTCGGCCGTCCCTTCAACCACATCGACGAGCTCAAGGTCGGCGACGAGGTCGTCCTGGAGACGCCGTTCTACAAGTTCCACTACAAGGTGATCCCGGGCTGGGGCACCGACGGCCACGCCTACAAGATCGTCGACCCGAGCGACTACACCGTCGTGCAGAACGTCCCCGGCAAGCACTACCTGACCCTCACCTCGTGTCACCCGAAGGGCAGCGCGAAGAAGCGCATCACGGTGCGACTTGAGTTGCAGCCGAAGGAGACCGAGACCATCAAGGGAAAGGGGGCGTAACTCCATGACTGTCACAGCGGTTCGTCGTACCGCGCGCGTGTTGGGGGCTGTCGCCCTCGTCGCGCCCGCGCTGGTCGCCTTCAGCGCGGGGACCGCCTCCGCTGCGCAGAGCATCTCCTCGCCCTCCGACGGCACGGTCTACACCTCCAACCAGACCGTGACGGTCAGCGGCAGCTTCGCCGGCTGCTCCCAGCTCGCCACGTCCTGCCCCTCGGGCACGCTGTCGGTCAGCGACCCGAGCGGCGCCAGCGCCGGCTCGACGACCAAGACGGCGACCCGCGGGACCAGCTCCACCTCCTTGTCCCTGACCGTGTCGGTCAACGGCAACAACCGCAACGGCACGTACCGCGTCAGCCTCTCCTCGGCAGGCTCGACGTCCACGTCGAGCTTCTACGCCAACATCGCCCCCGCGACTCCGAGCGGTTTCGACGCCTCGACCACCGACGGCGATCCGCACGACGTGCTGCTCTCCTGGAGCAAGGGCACCGAGCCGGACCTGCAGAGCTACACGGTCTACGACGGCGACGGCAACGTCCTGCAGGGCGGCATCAGCGCGAAGTCGGCGTGCAGCGGCTCGAGCTGCACCTACTCGCTCTACTACGACAACCCCACCCCGGGGACCTACAGCTACAGCTACACGCTGACCTCGTCGCGGTCCGGTGGCTGCGCCTCGAGCAGCTGCCCGACCCTCGAGTCCGGCAAGACCGGTGCGAGCTCGGCCTCCCTGACCACGCCGAAGCCCCCGCCCTCGCCCACGCCGCAGCCCCAGCAGGGCGGTGGCGGCGGCACGACCAGCAGTGGTGGCGGGAGCAGCTCGACGGGCGGCAGCACCTCGTCCGGCGGCTCGAGCACTGGCTCGGGCTCGACCTCGGGCGGCAGCACGTCGTCGTCGGGTTCCTCGTCAGGGACGGGCGGCTCGGCCGGCACCACGACGCCCACCTCGCCGATCCCGCTGCCGACCCTGGACCCGGGCATCCAGAAGCGCGCCTTCGCGCTGAACTTCAGCAACTTCTCGGCGAGCCTCGGCATCCCGAAGCTGCCGCCGCTGCCCAAGACCGACACGGTGTCGCTGCCGGGAGGCGAGGAGGCCATCCCGCAGGGCACCTACAACCCGCAGCTCCCCTACAAGCCGGCGACCGAGACCGTGAAGTCCAAGAGCCTGGCGGGTGACCCGATCGGCTACGTCAGCGCGGTGGACTGGACCAAGGTGGCCAAGCCGCTCGCCATGGCGCTCATCCTGGTGCTCGTCGCCGCCCACCTCCGCCGCTGGATCGGGCTGCACAGCGAGGAGTGAGCTACCCCCGCAGCGAGTGACGGCTCCCGGTGTCGCCCTCGACCGGGTAGGGGTCTCCGGAGTCCAGCGTCTGGTTGTCCACCATCGCCGCCCTGAGCTCGGCGTTCTCGTCCGCGAGGCGCTCGTTCTCGGTGCGCACGTCGCGCAGCTGCCCGCGCATGGTCCGGCGGCGGGCGCGACGGCGGTTGGCGCTGGCGGCCATCATCGCGAGGCCCAGCACGACGGCGATGCCGCACGCGGCACCGACGCCGAAGACGCCAGCCAGCGTGGTGTGGAACGACGAGCCGAACGCGGTCAGCGTGGCGGCGTCGGTGTTGTGCAGCGCGACGGCCACCGCGACGGCACCGCCGGCGGCGAGGAGCAGCAGACCGAGGACGAACACGGGAGCCTCCTAGGGAGTGGATCCAGAGCGGAATCTGCCTCGGGATCTACCCGGCGAGGCCGCTCGCAAGCACCGCGCCGAGCAGGCGGACCGCGCCGGCCTTGTCGAGCGGCTCGTTGCCGTTGCCGCACTTCGGCGACTGCACGCACGACGGGCAGCCCGTGAGGCACTCGCACGAGGCGATGGCGTCCCGGGTCGCGCGCAGCCAGGCGGCCGCCCGGGCGTGACCCCGCTCGGCGAAGCCGGCCCCGCCAGGGTGGCCGTCGTAGACGAACACCGTCGCGTCGCCGGTGTCCTCGTGCAAGGCGGTCGAGACGCCGCCGATGTCCCAGCGGTCGCACGTGGCGAAGAGCGGCAGCAGGCCGATGGCCGCGTGCTCGGCCGCGTGGGCCGCCCCCGGGACGTCGGCCCACTCGAGGTCGACCGACCCCAGCAGGGCTGCGCTGATCGTGTACCAGACCGCCTTGGTCGTGAGCTGTCGCGCAGGCAGGTCCAAGGGCTCCTCGCCGAGGACCTCGCCGGAGCCGAGGCGCTTCTTGAGGTAGCTCACCACCTGGTGCGTCACGTCGACCGCGCCGAACGACAGCGTCACACCGTCGAAGCGCGCGGTCCGCAGCGTCGAGGCGATCCGGATGTCGGTGATCTCGCGGGCCGAGGTGCTGTAGTCGGGGTCGTCCGGCCGCACCAGCGCGACCGCCTCGTCGAGATCGAGCTCCTCGACCACGTACGTCTCGCCCTGGTGCAGGTAGACCGCCCCGGTGTGCGCCTGCGCGTGCGACGAGCTGCTGTCGACGGTCCCGAGAAGCCGCCCGGTCGCTGCCTCGACGAGCCGCACCGGGGGCCCACCGGCGCCGCGGAGGTCCGCGTCCGGCCGCTCGCGCGAGGTCCAGAACCAGCCCTTCGCGCGGTGCCGCAGCAGCCCTCGACGCACGAGGTCGGGCAGGACCTCCTCGGCACCGGGGAACAGGACGAGGTCGTCGTCGGTCAGGGGCAGCTCCGCGGCGGCGCAGCACAGGTGCGGCCCGAGGACGTAGGGGTTCGTCGGGTCGAGGACCGTCGCCTCCACCGGCCGCCCGAACAGCGCGACCGGGTGGTGCACGAGGTAGGTGTCGAGCGGGTCGTCGCGCGCGACGAAGACCGCGAGCGCGCCCTGGCCGGCGCGCCCCGCCCTCCCGGCCTGCTGCCAGACCGACGCCACGGTGCCGGGCCAGCCGCTCAGCACGACCGCGTCGAGCCCGGCGACGTCGACCCCGAGCTCGAGGGCGTTCGTGGCCGCCACGCCGAGCAGATCGCCTGACTGCAAGCGCTTCTCGAGGTCGCGGCGCTCCTCCGGCAGGTAGCCGGAGCGATACGCCGCGACCCGCGACGCGAGCTCCGGTGCTGCCTCCTGCACGGCGCGGCGCGCGTTGACGGCGACCGCTTCGGCACCGCGTCGTGATCGGACGAAGGCGATGGTGCGCGCCCCTTCGACGACGAGGTCGGCGAGCAGGTCACCCGTCTCGGCGGTCGCCGAGCGACGGACGGGAGCGCCGTGCTCGCCCGCGTACTCAGGCATCAGCGGTGGCTCCCACAACGCGAACTCCGTCGTCCCGCGGGGGGAGGCGTCGTCCGCGACCGGCTGCACCTCGACGCCGACGAGCCGCGACGCGGAGGTCTCGGGCTCGCTCGCTGTTGCCGACGCCAGCAGGAACACCGGCTGTGCCCCGTACCTCTGGCAGACCCGCCGCAGGCGCCGCAGCACCTGCGCGACGTGGCTGCCGAAGACGCCGCGGTAGGTGTGGCACTCGTCCACCACCACGTAGCGCAAGCCCCGCAGGAAGCGGCTGTGGTCGCGGTGCCGCGGAAGCACGGAGCGGTGCAGCATGTCCGGGTTGGTCAGCACGTAGGTCCCGAACCGGCGCACCCAGTCCCGGTCCTCGAGCGAGGTGTCGCCGTCGAGGGTCGCGGCCCGGACCTGCGTGAGGTTCAGGGACCGGACGGCGCGCAGCTGGTCGGTGGCCAGCGCCTTGGTCGGGGACAGGTACAGCGCCGTTGCGCGCTCGTCCTCGAGCAGCGAGGACAGGACGGGCAGGAGGTACGCGAGGGACTTGCCCGACGCCGTGCCCGTCGCGATCACGACCGAGGAGCCTCCCCGCGCGAGGTCGGCGGCCTGCGCCTGGTGCTCCCAGGGAGCGGGTACGCCGGCCAGGGCCAGACGGTCGACGAGCAACGGCGGGACCCAGACGGGCCACGCCGCCCGACGGCCCGTGCGCGCCGGAACGATCTCGACGTGCGTGACCCGCTCGCGCCGGGAGGGGTCGAGCAGCAGCCGCTCGAGCAGGGTCACCCGACCATCCTCGTCGACCCGGCCGGGTGAGCCGGAAACTGAGGAGGCGTGTGATGTGGCACATGAGGTGGCGGAGCGGTTAGATCGTCATGACGGCGGGTAGTTCGGCGTCACCGTTTCCCGCCCCGCACTGGAGGAGCACGCCGTGGACCTGTCCCTGCAAGACCGCACCGAGGGTGACCGGACCGTCGTGGTGGTCGGTGGCGAGATCGACGTCTACACGGCTCCCAAGCTGCGCGAGAAGCTCATCGACCTCGTGAGCGCCGGCAGCTACCACCTCGTGGTCGACATGGAGGCGGTCGAGTTCCTCGACTCCACCGGCCTGGGCGTGCTCGTGGGCGGTCTCAAGCGCGTGCGGGCGCACGAGGGCAGCCTCCGCCTGGTCTGCACCCAGGAGCGCATCCTCAAGATCTTCCGCATCACGGGCCTCACGAAGGTCTTCCCGATCCACGCCAGCGTGGACGAGGCCGTCGCCGCCACCGACTGACCGGCGGTGCCCACCGTCGAGCTGCAGCTCTCCCCCCAACCGCACCACGTCCGCACCGCCCGCCTGGTCGGCGTGGCGGCTGCGCGCCGCGCAGGCCTGCCGGACGACCTCGTCGACGAGCTCCGCTGGGCCCTCGGCGAGGCCTGCTCCCGCGCGGTGGCGCTGCACGCGGCGCACGCTCCCGACCAGCCGGTGCGGATCCTCGTCCGCGAGGACACCGCCGGGCTGACCGTGGAGGTCGTGGACGCCGGCCCGGCCGGCCCGCCCGCGGACGACGCCGACCCGGTGTCGTTCTTCGAAGACGAGCAGGTCGACCCCCGCGTCTCGCTCGCCGTGCTCGACGGCCTCGTCGACGACGTCGAGATCATCGCGACGCAGGCCGGCACCACGGTACGTCTGCGCTGGCCGCTGCCTCCCCGTCCGGTATGAGCTAGAACCGGTTTCAGCATGTCGGTGTGAATCTGCGCACATCGGCCCTGTACCCTGCTCGCGCTCGGCCGCTCGTCCGAAGAGGCGGCCCCGCGGGCACGTGCCCGCACCTACTCAGGAGGACGCGTGTCCGCAGTGCACCTTGCGGCTGACTCGTCAGGACTGGCCTCTGTGCTGTCCGGTGACAAGCCGCTGCTCTACCTCATCCTCGCCCTGGCCGTCGTGGCACTGGGCTTCGCCGGGCTGTTCGCCCGCGAGGTCATCAGTGCCGACCAAGGCCCCGACAAGATGCGGCAGATCAGTGCCGCCGTGCAGGAGGGCGCCGCGGCGTACCTCAACCGCCAGTTCCGCACCCTCGCGGTCTTCGCGGTGCTCGTCTTCGGCCTGCTGTTCCTGCTGCCGGGAGACGCGGACGTCCGTGTGGGCCGCTCGGTGTTCTTCCTCGTCGGCGCGACGTTCTCCGCGGCGGTCGGCTTCGTCGGGATGACGCTCGCGACGCGCGCCAACGTCCGCGTGGCTCACGCGGCCAACAGCGTCGGCAACAAGCCGGCGCTGCGGATCGCGTTCCGCTCCGGCGGCGTCGTCGGCATGTTCACCGTCGGCCTCGGCCTGCTGGGCGCCGACCTCGTCCTGCTCATCTTCGACGAGAAGGCCCCGGAGGTCCTCGAGGGCTTCGGCTTCGGCGGTGCGCTGCTCGCCATGTTCATGCGTGTCGGCGGTGGCATCTTCACCAAGGCCGCCGACGTCGGTGCCGACCTCGTCGGCAAGGTCGAGCAGGGCATCCCCGAGGACGACCCGCGCAACGCCGCCACCATCGCCGACAACGTCGGTGACAACGTCGGCGACTGCGCCGGCATGGCTGCCGACCTCTTCGAGTCCTACGCCGTGACCCTGGTCGCCGCGCTCATCCTCGGCCAGGCGGCGTTCGGCTCGTCGGGCCTGGTGCTGCCGCTGATCATCCCGGCGATCGGGGTCATCACCGCCCTCGTCGGCATCTACACCACGGCTCCGCGCGACGGCGACAAGAACGGCCTCACCGCCATCAACCGCGGCTTCTTCATCAGTGCCGTGGTCTCGGCCGTGCTCGTCGCGGTCGCGTCCTACAGCTACCTGCCGAGCTCGTTCGCGAAGCTCGACGGCGTCAACGCCGCGATCGCCAAGCTCGGCGACGACCCGCGGCTGTTCGCCCTCGGCGCGGTCGTCATCGGCATCGTGCTCGCGGCGGTGATCCAGGTCCTGACCGGCTACTTCACCGAGACCGACCGCAAGCCGGTCCGGGAGATCGCCAAGAGCTCGCTCACCGGCCCGGCGACGGTCGTGCTGGCGGGCATCAGCGTGGGCCTCGAGTCCGCGGTCTACTCGGCGATCCTCATCGGCGGTGCCGTGTACGCGGCCTTCCTGCTCGGCCAGGGCATCGCGCTGCTGGCGCTGTTCGCGGTGGCGCTCGCCGGCACCGGTCTGCTCACGACGGTCGGCGTCATCGTCGCCATGGACACCTTCGGCCCGATCTCCGACAACGCCCAGGGCGTCGCGGAGATGTCCGGCGAGGTCGGTGAGGAGGGCGCGCTCGTCCTCACCCAGCTCGACGCCGTCGGCAACACCACGAAGGCGATCACCAAGGGCATCGCGATCGCGACGGCGGTGCTCGCGGCCACCGCGCTGTTCGGCTCGTTCCAGACCGCCGTCGAGCGCGCGCTCGAGAAGGCCCAGGTCTCCGACCCGTTCAACCTCTCGATCGAGAAGCCGAACCTGCTGTTCGGCCTCATCATCGGCGCGTCGGTCGTGTTCCTGTTCTCGGGTCTCGCCATCAACGCCGTGTCCCGCGCCGCGGGTCGCGTCGTCTTCGAGGTCCGCGAGCAGTTCCGCACGAAGCCCGGGATCATGGACTTCACGGAGAAGCCCGACTACGCACGCGTCGTCGACATCTGCACGGCCGACTCGCTGCGCGAGCTGGCCACGCCCGGCCTTCTCGCCGTCCTGTCGCCGATCGCCGTCGGCTTCGCTCTCGGCTACGCGCCGCTCGGCGCGTTCCTCGCCGGCGCGATCTCGGCTGGTGTGCTCATGGCCGTCTTCCTCGCCAACTCCGGTGGAGCGTGGGACAACGCCAAGAAGCTCGTCGAGGACGGCACTCACGGCGGCAAGGGCTCCGACGCTCACGCCGCGACGGTCATCGGGGACACCGTCGGCGACCCGTTCAAGGACACGGCCGGCCCGGCGCTCAACCCGCTCATGAAGGTGATGAACCTGGTCGCGCTCCTGGTCGTCCCCAGCGTCGTGAAGTACAGCATGGGCGTCGACAAGAACGACGCCGTCCGGATCGTCGTGGCGGTCGTCGCGATCGTCGGCATCGTCGCCGCTGTCGTGGTGAGCAACCGCCGCGGCTCGGTCGCCGACGCGTAGTCCTGCTGGCCGGTCCTGCCGGCCTGGCGACGGGCCCGGTCTCCCTCGCGGAGACCGGGCCCGTCGGCTTTCGACCCTCGTGTCCGAATCTCGTCTACGACGCTGCGCGAGTTCACCATCACGGAGAGTTTTGAACCGCTGCAGGCCGTGCATACGCTCTGAGGGCGGATCGCCGCTCGCTGAGACCTGGAGCTGGGAGATGGTCGTGTTCGTGTTCCCGAGGCGTGTGTCGAGCCTGCTGCTCGCCGCTGCGGTACCCCTCGTCCTCGGCGGTGCCTCCGTGCCCGCAGCCGCCGCGGCGACCCCGACGACGGGTGCGTTCGCCGAGGCCTACGGGCTGAGCGTGGACACGACCCTGGTCGCGGGGAACGTCCCTGTCGCGGTCGGTCCGCTCGCCCCGACCGCCTCCACCTGCCCGCCCACGGGCGCGCCCAAGACCGCGCAGCTGGTGAACGTGCCGGCGGACCCGGTCGCCGACGCAGACGTCATCGACAGCGGCGCGGCGACCGACTGCGCCGGCCAGAAGTCGATGGCCTCGGCGCAGACCACCAACGTCGACGCCCTCGGCGGCCTCGCAGCCGCGCTCGCGATCCACGCCGACGTCCTCACGAGCACGGCGAAGGTGAGCTGCTCCGCGGCGCCCTCCGGGTCGACCGTCGTCACCAACCTCACCGTGGCCGGGACGCCCGTGCCCCTGCCGGCCACGGTCGCGCCCAACACCGAGGTGCTGCCGCAGGTGTTCAACCCCCTCGGCCTGCGGGTGATCCTCAACGAGCAGCACCCCGCAGCGAGCGGGCGCGGCATCGTGGTCAACGGCCTGCACGTCATCGCCGCCGCGACCGGCGCGGCCCTGCCGGTCGGCGGGACGGTCCTGCGGGGCGACGTCGTCGTGAGCCACGCCTTCGCCGGTGTCGTCTGCCCCGGTGGCCCGGGGAGCGCGACGGGCGGCTTGCCGAAGCCCGACATCACCTTCGACAAGTCCTCGTCGGTGTCGACGGCAACGCGCGGCCAGGCGCTGACCTACACGGCCACCGTCACCAACACCTCGACGACGCCCTGCGAGGTCCTGCGGTTCATCGACCACCTCGCTCCGGCGTTCGACCTCGTGTCCACGGCCGGCCCGTTCGGCACGGCCTTCGACAAGCCGGTACCCGTGCGCGCCGACGGCGGTGCGGATGCCGTGCTGCGTCCCACGGGCCTGACCATCGCCCCGGGCAAGTCGGTGGCCCAGACCTTCGACGTCACGGTCAAGGGCAACGCGGCGCCGGGCACGTACTTCAACTCCCTCGAGCTCTACTGCGGACCGAACGGCGACTTCGCCAGCGGTCCGCTCGCACCGGTCACCGTGACGGTCCCCGCAGCTCCGGTGGCCGCGCCCGTCGCCGCCCCCGTCGCTGCGCCGGCCGCTCCCCAGCTGCCGCGCACCGGCGGGCTGCCGCTGGCCCTCGGTGGGTCCGCGCTGCTGGTCACCGCCGGCTACGCGCTGCGCCGCCGGCGGCTCGCGGCCTGAGGCGCACCTGCGCTCGGCGGCCGGGCCGCTAGCGTCGTCCGGCGTGCTGCCTGACCCGTCGATCCTGCTCGCGGACGCGCCGCGGGTGCGCGACGCCCTCGGGGAAGCGGGTTGGTCAGCGGCCGCCCTCGAGGAGCTCCTCGGACCCGGCTACCGGGAGCACCTCGACCGCGGGGAGCTCGCGCCTCTCGCCCGCCGCGCAACGGGACGGTCGGCGATCGCGCGCCTCGCGAGGGCGCTCGTCGTCGGCGAGCCGGCCGACGGCCTGCTCCCGGCGTCGTGGGTGGGACGGGACGGGCGGGCCCTCGTGCGGCTGCAGGCCGTGCCGCACGGAGGGGTCGAGGTCGTCGTCCCGCACGACCCCGGCAACGCGAGGGCCACGGTCGCGACCGACCAGGTGCTGGGTGCCGGTGCGGCGAGCATGACGCTGGCCGCAGCCACCCCGCGGGACCCCGCCGCGCGAGCCCTCGACCTCGGCTCCGGAGCCGGCGTCCAGGCCCTCCTGGCCGAGGACCACTGCGACTCCGTCGTCGCCACCGACCGGAACCCCCGCGCGGTGGCTCTGACGCAGCTCGGAGCGGTGCTCAACGGAGCCCAGATCGACTGCCGCCACGGCGATCTGCTCGAGCCGGTCACCGGGGAGCTCTTCGACCTCGTCGTGAGCAACCCGCCCTTCGTCATCGGGCCCTCGCAGACGTACACCTATCGCGACGCCGGCCTCGGCGGTGACGAGGTATCCCGCCGTCTGGTGCGGGACATCCCGCCGCTGCTCGCGCCCGGCGGCCACGCCGTGCTCCTCGTCAACTGGCTGCACCTCGAGGGCGAGGACGGCGACGAGCGGATCCGGTCGTGGTTCGAGGGCACGGGAGTGGACGGCTGGGTCGTGCAGCGCGAGCTCGCGGCACCCGACGACTACGTGACCGCGTGGCTGCGCGACACCGACGAGTCCGCGTTCGACGCGCTCTTCGACCCCTGGCTCGACAGCCTGGCCGGGGTGGACGCCGTCGCCTTCGGGGTCGTCGCCCTGCACCGCCGCACCGACGGGCTCCCGCCCGAGGTGCGCCTCGACGTCGTCGACCAGCCGGTCGCGGCGACGTGGGGCGAAGAGGTCGTCGCCCACTTCCAGCGCCGGGCCCTCGGAGACGTCATGGGCCTGAGACTGCGGTTGCGCGAGGACGTGCGGCGGAGCGAGGTCTGCGCACGTGGCGACGAGGGCTGGTCGGTCGAGGCGCGGTGGCTGCAGCAGGAGGCCGGGCTGAGGTGGAACGGCGCGCTCGACCCCTACGGCGCGAGCCTGCTCGCTGCGTGCGACGGCCGCGTCCCGATGGGTGCCCTCGTGAGCGTCCTCGCCGCAGCGACGGGCCTCGACGAGGAGGACGCGATGAGGCAGATCACACCGGTGGTCTCTCGGCTTGTCGCACAGGGGTTCCTCGTCCCGGCTTGACAAGGTCGTGCATTGTGGTCGCGTTGTGACCCATCAGCGGTAGGAGAGATGTGCCCGCAGGACAGCGCCTCGTCATCGTCGAGTCGCCGGCGAAGGCCAAGACCATCGCCGGCTACCTCGGCGACGGCTTCGTCGTGGAGTCCTCGATCGGGCACATCCGCGACCTGCCGCGCTCCGCGGCCGACGTCCCCGCCGAGTACAAGGGCCAGGCGTGGGCCAAGGACGGCGTCGACGTCGACAACGGCTTCAAGCCGCTCTACGTCGTCAGCCCGGACAAGAAGCAGCAGGTCGCGAAGCTCCGCGCGCTGCTGAAGGAGAGCGACGAGCTCTACCTCGCGACGGACGAGGACCGCGAGGGCGAGGCCATCGCCTGGCACCTGCTCGAGACGCTGAAGCCGAAGGTGCCGGTGCACCGCATGGTGTTCCACGAGATCACCAAGCCGGCCATCCAGGCGGCGGTCGAGAGCCCGCGTGAGCTCGACACCAA